>ERZ795059.388-NODE-388-length-58572-cov-14.584514_pt1 | contig 58572 bp, 41 predicted proteins | sample MGYA00375143_ERZ795059 | MGnify/ENA primary metagenome ERZ795059 (study PRJEB30188, sample SAMN05720168) | activated sludge metagenome | isolation source: Anaerobic digester | place: USA | collected 2015-01-07 ... | reverse complement strand
CCTACAAGGTGAAATGACCGATCTTCTGGCCCTATCAACCTATGACTATGAGCTCCCTGAAGAGCTGATTGCCCAATACCCTCTCCAGCAACGAAGCAGCTCACGTTTGATGAGGGTTTCCAGGCATAACGGGCGCATAGAACACCTGAGCTTTGACAGGATCGTGGACCTGCTGAATCCCGGGGAAGTATTGGTGCTAAACGACAGCAAGGTAATTCCTGCTCGCCTGTATGGCCTCAAAGAAAACGGCACCCGGGTGGAAGTCCTGCTCCTGAACGAACTGGAACCGCTGGTCTGGAAGTGCATGGTCCATCCCGGCAAACGTTTGAAACAAGCCCAGTGGCTGAGTTTCTCTCCCCTGCTCCGGGCTTATGTGTCTGCAGCCGATGAGGATGGCCTGAGGCGCGTCAGTTTCCGGATCGCCAACGAGGAACTTCAAAGCGCCCTTGACGCTTTCTGGCATGAGCTGGAAGCGGTGGGCCACGTTCCCCTGCCTCCCTACATCAGACGTGAAGATGAGCTTCCCGACCGCCAGTCCTACCAGACCGTCTATGCCCGTGAACGTGGATCGGTGGCGGCCCCAACTGCCGGACTGCACTTCACGCCCGCGCTGCTCGCTGCTCTGGAAGCCAAGGGGGTCCGGATTGTCAAGCTCACTCTGCATGTGGGGATGGGTACCTTTCTGCCGGTCAAGCAAGACAGGATAGATCTCCATAAGATGCACAGCGAGTTTTGCACCGTGAGTCCAGATGCCGCAAAGACTGTAAATGAAGCCAAAGCAAGCGGCAAACGCGTCATCGCGGTGGGCAGCACATCAGCGCGCACCCTCGAGAGCTTTTTCACCGGGTCAGAGCTGCTCAGCGGATCGCGCTGGACCGATATTTTTATCTACCCCGGCAAAGAGATGAGGGTGGTGGATGCCCTGCTCACCAACTTCCATTTGCCCAAATCAAGCTTGTTGATGATGATCTCCGCTTTCGCGGGGATCGAACTGATAAAAAACGCCTATCGTGAAGCCGTGCTGGAGCGTTACAGGTTTTTCAGCTACGGGGACGCGATGCTGATCGAGTGAGTTTATGAAAGCCAATTATCTCTTTGACACCGTCGAAAGCACCATGCTCGAGTATGAAAAGATCCGTGGGATCAGTAGCGAATATGCCAATATCACCGTGAGGGCCGTATCTCAATCCGGTGGGATGGGACGGGGCGGTCATCGTTGGCACTCCCCTCAGGGTGGTTTGTGGTTCACCTTTGATTTTGCCCATCAGGAAGCGGTGGAGTCTTTCGCTCTGTATGCCGGACACTGTCTTCACAAGCTGCTCCGCAGGCTCTACCGCCTGGATGATCTCAAGATCAAATGGACAAACGATATCTATTATCAGGACAAGAAGATAGCCGGTATCCTCTGTCGTTATCAGATTGTCGAGCACTTTTACGTGATCGGCCTGGGATTGAACACAAACAACACCGTCGATCCTGATATCATTCCCACTCAGGCCGTGCCCCTCCGGGAGATATTGAGCTATGATGTATCCAATGAATACCTTATGAAACTCTTTATCGCGGAGATGAATGACAACAAACACCTGCTGGATCAGCCCTCCAGCTATCTGGAGTATTGCGACGCCAATCTCTATGGAAAGGGACGCGTAGCCACTTTAGAACAAGGAAGAGACCTGATCGAAGGCAGAATCCTGGGTCTGGACGAATATGGGCATCTGCGGCTCGACTGTGGAGAGCTAAAGACAATCAGCTACGGGACGCTGGTGAATATTGGGTGAGAGCTGAAGCTGTGAGATACCTGGCCACGCCACAAAGTCACTAGCCTTAGAGGCTCACTACTCAGTAGTGTCTTATCGCCTGGTCAAGGGCAAGCCCGGACAAAGTCGGAAGCAGACCCCTGAAATGGCCTTTGGATCGGGTATGCTCGTCCGCGGGATTACCCCCATCAGCAAGAGACCTTAGCAGAGGAATCGGGATGCCGTAAAACACAAATTTGTATAGATAACCACTTTATCTGCAAGTAGATGGATGATATCTATTTCATTCTCCATTCCCAATTGCCAAGCGGAGTACCGGGGATGTTCATCCTGGCGTTGGCCCCCAAACCTAATAGGTCCTGCATAGGGAAAATGCATGTCTCACAACCACTTCCCAGGGCGATTTCCATCATCAGGGAGGCGGCGTTTGAGGCGGTGGGGGCTTCCGGCCAGTTCATTCTATTGCGTGCGTAGCTCACAAAGTTGCGATATTCGCCCGCTTCCGGATCAAGCTCCTCAAACCATTGACGGGAAGTGAGATTGTCGTGGGTGCCAGGGTAGATTATCCGGTCGGATGGATATTCCGCCACTTTGGGATCGGGATGCTGCCAGCAAAATTGGAGCACGATCATGCCGGGAAAGCCAAAGCGTTCTCTCACCCGGCAGACTTCCTCCGTCAGGATGCCAAGATCTTCCGCGATAAAAGGATAAGCCGTGAAACGACGGGTCAGCCGCTCAAACAACTGCTCACCGGGAGCTGGGATCCAGGCACCGTCGCGAGCGTGGTCTGGCATTTTGGGCTCATTATCCTGGCCAGCAGGTGGACAGGGCACGCTCCAATAGTTCACATATCCGATAAAGTGATCTAAACGCAGGCGGTCCAGATAGCCTAGTGCGTCCGATATCCTGTTTTCAAAGAGCTCGAATACCTCAGAGCGTTGCTCGTCCCAGCGGTAAATCGGATTTCCCCAGAGCTGTCCATCCTCGCAAAAAGCATCGGGAGGCACGCCCGCTACCTGTAAACGTCTGCCCGCCTGGTCCATCTGAAACAGCTCTGGATGAGCCCAAACTTCAGCACTGTGGTAGGCCAGATAGATGGGAAGATCGCCCCAAAGCTCGATATTAAGCTGCCTGAGAGCCTGCCTCAGTTCCGTGAGCTGGTCCCTCAAAATAGCCTGGACAGCGGCCTGGGACATCATGAACGGTTCAAAGCCGCGCAGCAGCTCCTGCCACAGCGTTTCGCTATAGGACCGGTGCTGAGGCTGCCAGAAACTCCAATGCGAGTCTCCATAGAGCCTGTCAAGTGTCAAAAAAGCGATGTAGGGCTTGATCCAGGCGGCTTGATCGTGGATAAAAGCCGCAATGTCGTGCCTTTTGAGATAAGCCGCCGCGGCAATTTCCAACAGCCTTCCCTTGCGCCTGAGCACCTGCTCAAAAGCCACTCTGTCACTGCCAGGCAGACGAGCCGTCTCCAAATCTTCCGCCTCGATCAGGCCCCGCCTATACAGCAATTCAGGGCTGGCCAGCAAAGGATCAAGCGCGAACGCGGAAATGGGGCTGTAGGGAGAGTTTCCATAGCCCCGGTGATTGAGGGGCAGCACTTGCCAGATCTTGTAACCCTGATCAGCCAGGAAGCCCGCGAAAGATGTGGCAGCCGGCCCGAGATCGCCAATCCCATAATCTCCGGGCAGGGAGCTGAAATGCAGTAGGACCCCTTTGCGCTTCATTTTCCGGCCATGATCCTGAGCGCGCAGAGCTCCAGCAGCGTGAGGTTTGGGGCCAGGCTCAGTTTGAGCGCGCTGTCTGTTTCGAGCAGAATGGCATTGATGGTTCTGAGCGTATCCAGGGAGTAATTGGCGCTGCCTTCCAGAAAGATCTGGCGCTGGTCCATGTAGAGATCGTTGAGATGCTTGGCGCCAATCTCCGCGAGGGTGACGTGGTTCTTGCGCAGGGCCAGTACCTTGTGGATGATGGCGTAGAACTTACTGAACTGGAAAAATACCTGCAAGGCTTCCCACTCGGAATCCAGCATTCTCTGGACGGTGATCAGGGTGGCTTTCAGGTCTCTTCTGCCCAGAGCGCGGTAAAAATCTGCCAGAGTGCCCACCCTGGAAGTTCCCACGCTGCGCTCTACCTCTTTTACACCGATGCGCTGATTGCCGGTAAGCAGGCACAGCTTCTGCAGTTCGTTGGCGGCATTGGCAAAATCCAGCTCTACCTTGGAGATAAACAGATCAATTGCGGCTTCTTCCATCTTTCTGCCAGCTTTGCTCAACATTCCGTTTAACCAGGGTTTGAGGTTGTAAGCACTGCGGGGCGGATCGCATCTGATCTCCAGACAGCCTGGTTTGATGCTCTTCCAGCCTGCCAGACGGGCATCAACTTTCGTGGCGATGATCACCAGGCTCTGCGAATCGGAAGGCGAGCTCACATATGCTGCCAGGGCTTTCTGTTCTGCCACTTTCAGGGATTCCGCGTTTCTGAGGATCACCAGTTTTTGAGCTGAAAAGATGGAGAAGGTGTCCAATACATCCACCAGTTGCGGGACCTTGACTTCGTCCCCGTAGATATTGACGACATCAGCGCCTAAGCGATTTTTCAGCTCCCGTCGGATGGGGTCCAGCACACTGTCACAGAGCCAGGCATCCGTCCCCAGGATCAAATAACACCGCCCCAAGCCAATCATGGAGGGTTTAAACTCCAGCGCGTTAATGCTTTGAACTGCCATGATCAGCTCACCAGCAGGATAATGCTGAGCACGCCCACTCCCCAGCAGTAATAGGCAAAGTACTTCAGATTGCCTCTTTGGACCATGTTGATCAGTAGGGAGATCACCAGCCAGGCCACTCCAAAAGCGCTGACAAATCCCCCCAGATAGATGAAGAACTGCGAAGGCTGCAGGGAGGCTAATACCTTAAACTCCTTAAGGTTGGCGGCCAGGATAGCGGGAATTGACAGCAGAAAAGAAAAAGACGCCGCGTCCTTACGTTTGAGGCCACAAAACAGCGAAGCTCCAATGGTGGAACCGGAACGGGAGATTCCAGGGATGATGGCCAAGCCCTGCACCAATCCAATGATGACCGAGCGCGTGAGACCCATGGAAACGGATGGGATGGAGCCACCCTTCATATAGTCCGACGCGAAAACTATGGCCCCTGTGACGAGCAGCATAAAGGCCACGATGAGAGGCTGGTCGTAAAGCGATTCAAACCAATCCCCAAAAATCAGGTAGATCAGGCCCGTGCCCAGAGTGGCGGCCAGGATGTACATGATCAGTGCGCGGTTGTAGCGGTGGGCCTGATTTTGGGGGCTGTCTCTCCACTTGAAGAGGGCTAAGGCCAGATCCAGGATCAGCTTCCTGAAATAGATCAGCACTGCCAGCAGGGTTCCCAGATGCAGGAACACCTCGAAAGCCACATCAGCACCCATCTCCAGCCGCAAAAAACGCTGCAACAAAACCAGATGCCCGCTTGAGCTCACCGGCAGAAACTCAGTTAGCCCCTGCACGATGCCCAGAAAGATCGATTGGAGTAGATTCATATTAACTCACTTGTTTAATTGAGAATTGAGCATTGACAATTGAGGATGCTCACGACAATTCTTCGTTTCCAGACCCCCTTGGAGTTCAAAGCCCCTGGACAGCTTATACATCTATCTCTAAATCTGATGGGGCTTTGGACTTCAAGCAGTACTTCGGAGTTCGAATCGTCCTTCGGTGCACTGGTTGAAGTCCAAGCGGCCATCAAACTCGTTGTCATGCAAACCGTTATCGTGGCCGCTTGAACTCCAACGGAGCATAGTGGTGTCGAATTCGTATCTCACCTACCGTAGGTATCTCACATGCGGAGCATCTCACAGCGTTAGCGTTCACAATATCTCCGGCACCCGATAGCGGCCACTTTTGGAAAGGGGCACCAGCGTGTAACCGGCTTTGCGCATCCGGTTTATAAACTGAACCAGATATACCAGCTTAGCCTGGTTGTGGCAGTGAGTGATGGCGATCAAATGGGGTTTCTTATCGCTCATCTGTTCCAGCTGCCTGATCTTGCTTTCCAGAGTGGTGCCGCTCACATCGGGAGAATCCAGAAAGATATCGTTTCGGAAGGCCTGGATATGATGCTTTTGAGCGGTCTGATAAGCCACGGAAACATTAGAGGTGCGGCTGTCCAAAAAGAGCTTGTTCCTGGCCTTCAATACTTCCATCACATAGCCCATCAAGTCTGGATCGGTGGTGGCCAGACTGCCCATATGGTTGTTGATTCCCAGGCAGCGGGGCATCTGATCGATAAAGCGATGCAGCATCCTGCTCACTTCCGCCTGAGTCATTTGCAGCAGCAGGGCGTTTTTTCCTGGATTGACCTGTGGATAGCCCAGCGGTTCCATGGGCACGTGGATAATGGTTTCGCGGCCCTGGGCCGCGGCCTGGTCCATGGTGCTTACGCTGTTGGTCATCCCAGGAAAGATGGCAAAGCTCACTTCTTTGGGCAGGTTTAAAAATCCCTCCAGCAGATCGCCGCCGATCTCGCCAAAATCATCCACGACGATAGCTAAGGTCTTGGTGGGTGTCTGTTTGTCATAAGGCTGGGAGTCATAATAAAGCTCCACGTTCCAGTGCTTGTCCAGATCGGGATAGCTGAAGCGGAGGCTCTGTCTTTGTCCCTTCTCAATAGCGCTTTCCAGCTTGCCGCCAGCTTTTTCCACCCTGCCTTTCAGCACCATGTTGGCGAAATATAGATCATAGACACTCTTGTCCAGCGGGGCCTCATAGATCACGGCGCCACCTTTGGTCCGGCGTTTATAGATGCCGTCTTTGATGCCCAGCTCTCCGAGGGCCGCCACGATCACGGGCTCCAGCCCGGCGCTGGCAGTCACCTCAGGTGTGAGCGTTTGAGGGGCAGGACGATGGGGCGGGGATTTTGGCTTCCGCTTGTCTCTGGTCCTGGCGCTGGTGCTCTCTTGCGTGACTGGGGTGGAGGCTCTATCCACAGGACGGGTGATCATCCAGATCGCCGCCACGCAAATCAAGCCGGCAATGATGTATAAGGCCATACCTTTGCCAGAATGTTTGGGGGAGCGTTTCCTGGCGGGTTTGGAGGTTTTTTTTCTTCTTTGTTTGGGCATAATGGGTGTCAGTTCTCCGCAGTGTGAGGATAGATTTTTGGGGGACGGATGGGATGCGTGATATCGGTGGCCAGTTTGGCCAGCCATACCAGAGGAATAAAACCCAGGTTTGAGATCAGAAAGGCCAGGGCAGTCAACAGAGCGTTCCACCAGAGGGCCAGATGGCCGTCTATCAGGATGGGCTTCAGCTCAAACTCCAGCCTGAGGGCCGATCCGAGCAGCGTCAGGATGGGATGATAGATGTATTCCACCAGGTTGACATAGATTCTGGCCAGCGCCAACACCATAACAATCTGAAACAGGTTGAAGGCGATGTAGGTCCTGGGATGCCGCCGGGCATAGACTTTAGTTCGGGAGACGGCAGCCTGGCGCTTGTGGCCCCGGTTCAACCAGGGTGACAGCCATGTATCTGCCAGATAGTAGTAGAGGATCATGACGCCGCCCAGAGCCCGGGCCGTCCAGGAGGCGATCAGCTTCACGGGCACCTGGATGCCGTAGAAGTAGCGCGTAAATGCGGCAAACACAAAGAGCAGGGCAAAACACAGCAACACCGTGAGCAGTTTGACGTGCAGGTCCACCACGAAAGTGGCCAACTCCCCTCCTGGCTGGCTGGGCTTAGCGGAGCTCATCGCCCGGTATTTTAGCAGGATAAATGCCACATAAAGCCCCAGCAGCAAAAAGACGCCGAGCGGGAAATAGTGAATCCTGAGGCCCAGCAGATCTGAGATCACTTCCACCAGGCGGTCGCTCCTCAGCCAATACAGCAAGAGGCCGGGGTATAAAAACACCTGGATGCCGTTGAAACTTCCAAACAAATAGCGGGCCAGGCAGTTGATCAGACCTATGGGACCGTTGTTGTTCCGGGTCTGCATAAGTTCTGGTTTGCGCTCAGCCGTTACCGGATCGGAATCCAGCTCCCCATGGCTTCTCTCCAGCCGCTTATCCTGGTTCATTTCCACAGGTAGATCACTCCCAGGCTCAGTTCCCGCTTCTTGGGCGGCAGGCCTTTCCAATAGAACAAGCGGTTGCCCAGCAGGTTCTGAAGCTGGGCCACCAGGCTGATCCGCTTGCAAAGCAGATAGCTGGCTGAAAGGTTGAGATCGATGAATTCAGGCAGCTTACCGCCAAACTGGTCTTTGCGGTGGTAGAGCTGCAGGAGTTCGGCGCTGGCTTCCAGACGGGCGGAAGTATAACGCAGAATGGTGCTGGAGGTGATCATGGGGCTGTATGGCGCTCTGATACCATTTTGGTGGGGAAGATGCCGCAGCTCCAGGCTGAGCGCCTGGTCCAGCCAGGCCCACGGCAGTTTGATCCTGGCACTCGCGCTTAAGCTGTTGTGCCAGAGGGGTTCAAATCTCTGGCTGGGAATTGCCGAGCCGCCGGCCTGCCTCAAGACAGGCTCATTGTAGTGATATGAGTTTCTGAGGCATAGTCTTATGCTGGGTTGGGCCGCGTCCGGATCTTGAGCTGGAGACTGGCGGGAGCTGGAGGGCTGGCGGCCTGGAAGGTCCATTTCAAGCCTCAATCTGAAATCAAGAGGGCTCATCCGCGGGCGTCCCAAACGGGCCTGACCAGCCCAGGGAAACTGCTCCAGCAGCTCTGTTCTGGTGACCGGCAGGAGCTCTGGGTAGTTTCCTGCCTGAAGTCTGAGCCTGGGAGCGATGGCTTTCTCATAATGGATATTCACCAGAGGCAGCAGGTGATACATATCACTCATGAAACCAGCAGAAAGCTTTCTGACACCTTTGATGCCATAGGGAATGGCGAAGGCGGAACTGATGCCAAATCTGCCCATGGAGCTGCCAAACTGATTGTCAAGATGGTGTTTGTCTATGCTCAGGCTATGACTGTGCCAAAAACCCGGCACGGTATGTCTGTCTCTATAGCCGGTGTGCAATTGGGAGCTGTTTTCCCACCACAGGCGGTTTCTCACCTTCCTCAGTCCCCAGGAGCGGTCCCGCAGGCTGTCCGCGTTGTGGATGAAGATCATGGTGAAAGCGTTGTTATGGTAGGCATCGGCGTCCGAGGCCAGGTACTTGATCAGGGTTTGAAATTCCAAACTGCTGTCCGGAACAGCTTCCGCGTAAAGTGAATATCTTTGGCTAACAAAGCTTTGGGGGAGAAAGTCATAGTCTGTATCCAGCACAACATGCGGGAGCTTGGGATGGAGGCGATAGAGACGCGCGCCGAAGCCAGCGCTCCAGTCCGTTCCCAGTCTGGCTTGCAACCTTCCTTTCAGAGGAGGGTAAAAGGGCAGGATGCTTCCCGAATACCACGGCAAGGAGCTTGGGGTGAAGTATGGCAAGCTATCCACGGGTACAGCAGCCTGGAAGAGGGGCGTACTCCTCTGGGCCAGTGGCATTTGGACCTTTCCCTCTCCCATGATCTCCACAACCGGTAGTTGCCTGGTCTGCGCGGACAAACATCTGATCGATATTATCAACAGACAAACGATGATCGCCTTCAAAGCTGGAAGTCTGAAGCCCTGAACCAGGTTGCTCGCCAATCGCCGCTTCATCTTTGCCTGTCCAGGATATCGTTGATAATGATCACCTGATCGTCGTTGAGCTGGCTCTGCACCTCCCAGAGAGTGAGCTGTGCTTCTTTGAGCGCTCCGCTTTTGATCAAGCTGAGGATGTAATGGAACTGCGCGTTGTTGACGATCTCGGGATAGTCTCTGTAGAGCACCCGGATGCGTTTGAAGGCAGACGCCGAGCGGGTGAAATCATCCTGAGCGTAATAGATCATAGCCAGTTCCGCATCTGCTTGAGCGCGGATGAACTGGTTGGTTTCCGTATCAAGGATCTTGTTGGCCATCATCGCCGCTTCGTTGTAGAATCCTTTACCTGTAAGATATTTGATCCGGTTGACGCGAGACTGGGGATAATCCATGGCAAAGTCTTTTCCGAGGTCCCAAATGATGTCGTAGTCATGATAGGAGTTCTTCTGGGATATATCCAACAGGGACAGCCAGTTGGATGCAGTGGGCTGGATATCGAAAAGCTCTCTGTACTTCTGCTGGGCGGCTTCCCAATCTCCAGTGCTTTCTGCCAGCCCCGCCAACGATAACAGACTTTCGGGGCTTTGAGTCTCCGCGTAAACCTGAGTGACGAGTTCTTCCGCCTGGGTCTGTTGATTGAGTCTGGAAAGTGATTCCGCCATTAGCAAATCGAGTTCAGGACGCTTCTGGTCCGGAAAGCTGCGCCTGATCTCTTCCGCTTGTTTCAAAGTCTCTTCCCAATCGCCTATGCCGGCGTAGAGCTTCACAATGATGTAGCTGAGCTCAAAGCGGATATACTCACTCTGGAAGGTATCGATCATGTCCATCAGTTCGACGGTTGGGGAGAGGTCGTCCATGCTGTCCAGACTCAACTGGATACCGCTGAAAGCTTCTCTGAGCAGTGAAATCTCATCCGGGGTAAATGATACCGGGTTTCTGAACCGGGAGAGGATATTCAGCCAATCCCGGTAGGCTTGGGTGGGATTGCCAAGATTGTAGTAACAGAGGGCGATCTGGGTGAGAGTGGTAAGAAAATAGGGAGACTCGGGATAATCATCCACAAAGCGATCATAGAGGTCCAAAGCCCGTTTGTAGGCCCTGCCCTGATAGGCGGAACGGGCTGCCTGAAAGAGATAGCTATCCACGGAGGGATTGAGGTCTGACAGGCTCAAAAACAGTTGGCTGGCCTCTTCAAAACGCTTGAGGAAATAAAGGGTATAAGCCTGGTAGCTGGTGGCCTCCTGTTTCTCGATGGGGGTCTTGGCGAGATTGAAGGCCTCTCCATAGAGGGTCAGGGCGGTTTCAAACTCGCGCCGGTTGAAAGCGAGACTGGCTTCCAGCAGCACCATCTCATAATCCCTAAAGAGGGTGCCGAGGCTGATTAGTACAGTTTCAGCGTCCGCATAGCGCTCCAGATGATAGTAGCACTGCGCCAGCCTCAGTTGAACGCTCTGGCGGGAAGGATGAGCGTCGCTCACGGACTTGTAGAGTTCAATGGCGGCAGCATAATCTGAGCCGAAGTATTCGATCTCAGCCAGCAGGAAATAGCTCTCGTCCTTGTAAGCCGAATTGGGATAACGGGCGATCAGTGCTGCCAGGTTTTGCTTTGCTTCAGGTAGTTCGCGCGCGTTAAAGCTGATCCTGCCGATCTGGTAAAACGCCTTGTCCCGATAGCGTCCATACTGATAGTTGTTGAGATAGCGGTTATAGTTGTCTTTTGCGAGTGGCGTCTGTCCCAGGCCCAGATAAGCATCCGCAATCCCAATCTCGGAGCGGTCCAACAGATCGGCAGGCAGATCGTTGCGCTTGGCCACAGTCCAGAGCCTGAGAGCTTCGGAGTAGTTTCCGGCGTCAAACTCAAACTCAGCCAGCAGGATATACTGCTGCCCCCTAAAGTTTTGGGGCAGAGAGCTTTTGAGATAATCCCTCAGGAGTTGGGTTGCCAGAGCGGGATCGCGTTTGTAGATGATCTTCAGCCTTTCAAGGTAGGAAAGGAACTGGATCTCGGCATCATGGCCCCTTACCAGTTGCCGGAAGATTGTATCGGCTTGAGCAGTTTCACCTTTGCTGAGCTTGATCAGAGCACTGTAATAGGCGGTATGCGCTGAACTGGAAACGATTTGATTGAGCCTGGACTCAGCTTCCTGATAACGGCCCAGAGCGAGTTCCTTACGAGTGAGCAGAAGCTTGACAGTATCTGAATCCAGCTCTTCGGGATCTTTAATCTGGGCCAGATACTCGTCCATCTCTTCGTAGCGCTGGTTGTATAGAAGGTAATGCAACCATTCCACCCGGTAGCGTCTGCCGTAGACCGGGTCTTCGGTATTTCTGGCGATGATCGCCAAAGCTTCGGTATCCTTCTGTACCAGCAGAAGCAGCTTGAAATATTCAAACTCGATCTCGTGATCACCTGAGTCCAGCGCCAAAGCTTTGCTGTATTCATGCTCGGCCGAAAGCAGCAATCCCAGCGACTGGTAGCATCTGCCTCTCCAGACATTGCCCCAGTAGCGGTAATAGGGATGCTCGGAGATCAAATCCAGCTCCAGGAGCTGAGGGATGGCATTTTTGGGGTCACCAAGGTTGTAGAGAGCGATAGCGTAGTTCAGATAGACGTCAGCCATCACGTCTTTGTGCAGTGATTCTTTCAACAGGGGCGCGTAAAGATCGCGCGCCAGGGTCCAATCTCCATGTTTGAGAGCAATATTGGCACGAATGTAGTCCAGGTAAGGCAGAAACTCGCTGCTGGGATAGCTGCCTCTGAAATAGTCCATCTCAGATAGCGCTTCCTGGTGATCTCCCATATCAAACAGCTCGATTATATAGGCATAATCATCCTGTTCTCTGGGGCTCGCTCCCATCAGTTGAAAAGTGAAAAGGAGCATCATCAGGATGAGCACGCGGGCTTGTGTGGCAAGCATTGATCTCATGCGGGACCTCCCCGGCTGCCAATATCTTTGAATGGCAGGATCATAAACACTGTAGTTCCCTCCCGTTCCTTGCTCTTGATCGTGATCTCGCCGCCGTGCAGTTCAGCGATCCGTTTGGCAGTGGCCAGACCCAGTCCCAGACCGCTGGAGCGGTATTCCACGGTGCCCGATTTATGGGCATAAATCTCGTTTAGTTCATAGAACTTTCTAAATATATTCTTCAGCTGAAAGGCCGGAATCCCGATGCCGTTGTCCTGGACAAAGATCACCAGGCTCTCCCGGTTGTTGATCTTTTCGGAAGGAAAGACGGAGCGCCTGGCCCCGATCACGATATTACCAAAGTCGTTGGTAAATCTGATGGCGTTGAGCACGATGTTGTGGACCATCCTGTGGACGGCTTCCCAGTTGGCGCGCAAGGGCGGCAGGTCTTTTTCTATCTCCATCTTGATAAACATCTTGCGTTTGCGTGATAGAATATCCACTTCCTGGTGTACGAGTTCCAGGATCTCGCCGATCTCGAAAGGAGCTTTGGCGAGCTGCCTGGCAAGGTTGTAATAGTTCATGGTGCTGATGTCGCCGGTGCTGATGATAAGCTTTCTCACGGAGGTTTCCAGCTTGGATACAAGTTCCTGCCGTTCATCTTCATCGGAGTAGAGCTTGCGTTTGAGGCGGGAGACATAGCCCTGCAGAGCTGTGAGAGGGGTGTTGAGCTCGTGGGTGACGATGGCCATAAACTCATCCTTTAGAGCTTCAAACTCGTTCAGTTCGTGGCTTTTTCTCACCACAGCCTCATATTGGGCGGCGTTTTTGAGCGCAATCCCGGCCTGGGCCTGGAAGAGGCTGATAATATCTTCATTCAGATACATTTCCCGGCCGCTTTCACCCAGGTTGTCCAGATACAGAAAGGCCACGGGCTGGTTGTTCACCAGCAGCGGACAGCAAAAGATGGTGTGAATGGCATAGTCCTGGACGCTGATGGAGTTTTTGAAGCTGTTGTCTTCCTGAGCGTTATAACTGCTTACGGCTTTAAGGGAGTTCTGGCAGAGGCTCAGGGCCGTCTTGCTCAATCCCGTCACGGTGGCCAGGATCTGTTTGCGATTATCCATCTGGACCTGGTAAAGGTTGTTGCCTTCCGGATCGCGCTTGATCAGAAAACCGCGGGTGGCGTTGGTGAAGTCGATCGCCGTGGATACGATCTCCCGCTGCAGATCGTTGATCTCCACTATCCCCATCAATTCGTTTGAGATGGTCATCAATTCATTCATCTTGGAGACCCGGTGAGTGATCTGGCTGTAGTCGTTTACTCTCACGATCAGGGCAGTGAGATGTTGTTTGATGTTTTTGAGCAAGGTGAGCTCGTTGCGGGTGAATTCCAGCTCACCGTCGTCCGAGATCAGCAGATAACCGATGCGTTTGGAGCCGGACACGAGTGGAATGATCTGGGTATTCTGGCCTTTATATTCACAGGATACGATGCCGTCTTGCCCGAAGGCTTTTTCGATCAGCGGACCCAGTTCAGGGGGGACCATGGTGTCTCTGCCGCAATTGTAGCAGTGGAAGCAATAGAAGTTTGAGATCTTGTCCGAGAAGACCATCAGCTTGAACCGCGCGGGGCAGATCACCCGGTCCAGACCTTTTTCGATCAGGAATTTTACCCGGTCGATGCTGTTCACATTGGCGATGTTATACAGGAGGTCGTTCCAGCGGTAGCGCAGGTCTTTGCGTCTGGAAGCCAGTGGCAGGGCGGCGAACTTCTTGAGGTTTTTTTGATCGTAGTGATTGATATGGAGATAGTTTTCCCGGTCTTCGGGATCGATATCCGCGGTGATCAGATCCAGCAATTTCCGGTACTGCTCAAATTCGCTGGCGGCTTTGCTTTCAATCCCGAGTTCGGAGATGATCTGCAGTTTCACCTGCCAGGCTTCCACTTCCAGCTGGTAATATTGGAATTCGCGGCAACTTGCCAGGACGCGGTCAGCCTTTCTCAGGATGCCCCTCAGCGGGGATTCCGGATTCATCAGGTCCAGTTTCAGGCCCAGGATCAGGAGGTTTTGCTCCCAATAGCGATAGCGGTGGGCCTGGATCGTGATCATAGCGGTTTCAGCCAGTTCCCGCGCTTTTGCCAGTTCATTGAGGCCGTAGAGACATCTCACCTGCAGCACGTTGAAAACGGCAATCGCGTAGTTGTTGTTGATCTCGCCCGCAAAGTGCATCGCCTGTCGCAATTCAGAAAGGGCCAGGGCGTAATCGCCTCCGCTGAGAGCGATGAGGCTGAGGATATTATGATAAAACTCCTCTTCGTGGATGTGTTTATAGTTTATCTGCACGTTTTTGCGGATCAGGCGCCTCAGCTTTTTGAGGTTGGCAGTCTCGTGCAGGTAGTAAAAGTAGGTTTTGACCAGGGGATTGACCTCGATGATCTGTCCTTGCATCAGTTGGGGCTCGATGTCGCTGATAAAGCGGTAGTAATATCCAAAGCCTTTGATCTTGCTTTTTGCCAGGGCGAGATTGCGCTGGATGGAGACCAGATATTGAGTGCTGCCGATCGATTGAACCAGATGGAGTGACTCGCTGAGTTTGTGCTCGGCAGTGCCAAACTCGCCCATTTTGATGAAGGCCTCTCCCTGGTTCAGGAGCGCCAAAGCCTGGCCCATCGTGAGGTTGAGCTCCGCGGAATAGCTGTAGCCCAGCTCCGAGAGTTCCTGAGCTTTCACGGTGAGGCCTTGTTTGAGACAGAGGTCTGCGAGGTTGTTGTAAATCAAGCCCAGATAGCGCTTGATATTGTGGCGTTTCCAGATATTCAGGGCGATATTGAGATGCTCCTCCGCCTCGGTGATATTTTTCATATCGCTGTAGAAGACTCCCAGGTCGTTGTGCAGGGCCGCCAGATTGATCATCACCCTGGTATCGTGATCAGGGGGCAGGGATTCCAGAAAGCTCTCCATGGTCCTGATCGCCGTGCCTGGTTCTTTTTTGGCAGCGTAATAGACAGCCAGCCGGTCCGTGTAGATGATCTTCAGTTCCAGATTCAGGTCAGCCGGGTCTATCTGGTCCAGATAGCTCTTCGCCAGATTGTGATCCACCCGCGACGCGACTCTGGAGAGATAAAGATAGCTCAACACTCTTTGCCGTCCGGTCATGGATAGCTCCAGAGCGGCCTGAAACAGGGCCCGTGCCTCCACGAGCTCTTCGGCCAACATTTTTAAAGTGCCCAGCACCAGGTACTTTTCGCTGGTCTCCGGAATGGCGGAGGCGTTGTCCACAATGAATCCGGCCCTGCGAAAGAACCCCGTGGCCTCGGTCTTGGCATGAAACTCTCTGAGGTCCCGGATGATGTCCGCGGCTGGGACACTGGCTTCCGAAACCACGGAGCAATCAGCTTCGCTGTTTTCCTTGCCAGTGTGAATCAGGCCCTCAAAACGGCCAATATCGATCTTGAGGACGTTGATAATGGCCTCATAGGCTTCTTCCTGTTCAAAATCATCATTTTGGAGGTGATAGAGCCTCAGGTAATAGCGTCTGGCGCTCAGAGCGTCCCCGGCCAGAATCGCGTTTTCGATCAGGCCCAGGCAGGTTTCGGTATCTTCTATAGATCGACTCGCGTAGTATTTTAGCACTCGGCGGGAGACTAATCCATGGGCTCGGCGGGAGTTTTCGTCAAAAAAGCGCTGACGGGCCTCCGGGAAGGTGTAATAGTATAGCTTGCCGTGTTTTACCAGGATCTCATTGTAAGTAGCTTCATTGATCAGGGAGTAAAGCTCCTGATCGCTGAGCTTGAGGATGTAAATGATCAATTCCCTTGAGAGCGGCACCCGTGCTATGGCCAGTTTCTGCAAGCGCGCGTAGTTTAGCTCAGTGATGTGGCTCATCCGGGAGTAGATGGAATGCAGGACGCGGGATGGCAGTTGATATCCCGCCAGGCTGGCTGGGAAGTGATAACTTCTTCCGGTAGGGACGGATAGTGTTCCGGGTTGGCTCACTCTGGTCTTGTCTGAGCTGTCCCCGTTCTCTAATCTATTGTCTCTTTCTTCTTTAAGGTGCCCGATCTCTTTTCTGAGGGTGAGGTCCACCAGGATTTCCCTGATAAAATGGGGGTTTCCCGCAGAGCGATGATATACGGCCCGGACCAGGTCTTCAGGGACCGGAGTGCTCAAGAGCCGGGCCATATAATCCCGTGCCTCATCCATATCGAGCATCGGGATATGATTCAAAACCGTGTTTTCGATCTGGCGGACCTTGTTAAACTCGTTGCAGGAGAGCACCACCAACACGCGATGCCGCACCAGCTGAGGTGAGAGATAATTGATAAAGTCCACCGTGTGGCGATGGACATACTGGAAGTCCCGAATGATAAAGATAATGGGTTTGCGGGTGGAGAGCTCCATCAGGAGATCACGGGCAGCCGAGAAATCCTGCCGCAGCTCTTCCTGGCCCTGGCTGTAACTCTTGGCCGCTTGCTCAGGCCCGTTCAGATAAGCCTTGAACTTGTCTGATATCCTGCTTAGACTGGGGAATTTCTGCTGCTCGTCCTCCGGCAGGGAACGCAAATATTCTTTGATCAAGGCGAAAAAGGCCTCGTGGTCTGTACGGGTGCAGCTGTAATCGAAGAGCCAGCACTCTCCACCCAGCAGATGGTAGCGAAAGAGCGAGAGAATATTGTCCTTGCCGAGTCCATCCCCGCCAATCAGAGAAACTATCTTGCCATTACCGGCCCGGACGGCTGGCAGGTAATCCAGCAGTTGATGGCTGTAGCGCTCCCTCACGATATAGCTGTTGAACCTCAGAGTGTTAACCAGCGACCATTCAAGCGAGAAGGGGTAAGACCGACCCGAAACGCGGTTCAAATAAACGATCAGCTCAATGGCATCGCTAAAGCGATGATCCGGGTTCCTTTCCAGAAGTCGCAGGATCAGCTTTTCCAGGGCCAGGGGAATATCTTTGTTGAGCTCGGAGGGAAAGATGGGGATAAAGTATTGCTGGCTACCGCTCATCAAGGCAGATATCTGGTCCAGGTTGAAGGGGAAGGTGCCAGTACAGAGGCGGTAGAGGATAACTCCCAGGGCATAAAAATCGCATCCCGGACCGGATCTCTGGCCCAGGTAAACTTCCGGCGCTACATAGGGGAGCGTGCCACTCACCAGTTGATTATCCCTGGTCTGTTCATGGACGGCAAATCCGTAATCGATCAGCTTGACCTCCAACGCTTTACCTGTCTGTCTATAGATGATGTTTTCCGGCTTCAGGTCCTTGTGGAGAATGTTCTGCGTGTGGAGGGCGTGCAGCGCGTAGGCGCACTGCGCTACCAGATCGTAGAGCAGGTCAATCTTGCCTTTGCTGAAACGGAAAGCGGTGAGCGGAGTGCCGTCAAACCAGTCGCTGATAAAGTAGATATGATCGCCCACATGCCCAAAATCGACCACATGGCTCAGATTAGGGTGTTCGATCCTGGTGATGTGATGCATCTCTTCAGCGCTGAAGCGAGCATAGAGGTCCTCTGAGGAAAGGTATTGGAACAACTTCAGCGTATAAAAATGGCCGCTGCGGATATCCTTGACCTTGAAGACCTTGGCCCAGGTGCCAGAGCCCAGGCTTTCCAGCACTTCATATCTATGATCTATATACATTAAGGCTTTCTCCCCAAATAATCGGTAACCCTACAATTTAAAACTGAGGCCTGATGTCAACTACAATTTTAAGGGCAGATTCTGGTCTCATATTGATTTCGCCGGATATTCTCTCAATGAATCAAACAGTATTAGTAGCTTAAGTGCCTGATTACAGATCATTAGCTTCGTTTATCGTAAGCGGTTTCAGAGAGACTTGCAGGCGGGATACCCATAAAATTGGTCTAGGATTGGCTTACATTTCCAATTGGGGAATTAGTTTTACGGCAAACATCTGGCAGTTCCTGCCTGATCAGCTGCCGTGGAGATGTGGTGCCGCCTCCGGCGTTTTTCGCCCGGGAGCGCACGGCATCACAAGGGCGGGTAAGGAGCAGGGATCACGATGGGAGTGCCAGTAAACGCTTGTGGGTAAAGACCAGCTCTCTGGTCCAACCGGGCAACAGATGGCGCCAATCATGAAAGTGATCCAGATGGTGGCTGTCAGAGCCAATACTGAAGAGGCGTCCGCCCATTTCGCGATAGAGGTCCAGGACAGCTGGATTGGGAAGGCAGCATCCGAGCGGTTTGCGATAGGCCGAGTAGTTGATCTCAAGGGCAATGCCGCGCTCAATCAGCGTCCTGAAAATGTCCTTGATGATTGGCAGAGCGAAGCCCTCATCCGGTATAGCTTTGTAATATCGCTGATAAACCCCCAAATGGGCCAGAATATCTATATCGCAATCATTTACGAGACGCAGGTTGAGGCGGTAATATGCTTCGATCTGAGCTTTATCCAGCGGATGGGGAAGAGGGATGGCCACATTTGTGCGGTCAGAAAGGAAATGCACCGCCCCGAGGATGAGGTCAAAATCATACTCAGAGATCAGATCACTGGCAAAATCGCGCACGGACTGGTAGTCTCCGATCTCTATGCCTCCGAGGACTTGAAGCCGCGGATAGCTGGCCTGCAATTCAGATAGCCGGTCACGGTATTGCTTCAGCGATACCAGACCATTCTCACCCAGTTCCCAGGGCAGGAGGTCCAAATGCTCAGTGATTGCTATAGCATCGTATTTGAGTGAGATAGCTTTGGCTATAATACTCTCTGCTTTAAGGTGGCTATCCCAACTATATTCTGTATGAAGATGATAGTCTGTCAGAATCATTTGATCGCGAGGATTGCCGCACCCAGAGCGCCGGTGATTTCTGGATCGGGTGCGATGGCCAGATGGACCTGCAGTTCGTTTTGGAGGCAGAAGGCCAGATCAGCGTTTTGTGCCACACCCCCTGTGAAAGCATAGGGGGGACGGTGATCGAGAGCAGCCAACTGACTGAAGACGCGTTTGGCCACTGAGCGATGCACAGCTCTGGCGATGTTGGCAGCGCTAGCGTGGGCTGCCATCAGGCCGATAATCTCAGATTCGGCAAAAACCACGCAGGTGGAGTTTAAAGCCAGCTCAGAAGTGGATTGTGAGGCCAGACCGGCCAGCTGGCCAACGCTCACCCCCAGTCTGATGGCAGTCATTTCCAAAAAGCGACCAGTGCCGGCCGCGCATTTATCGTTCATGCTGAAATCCAACACTTTAGCCGCTTCTGAAAGGCAGATGATCTTGCTGTCCTGACCTCCCACATCGATGACCGTGCGGATATCTGGAAAGTGGTAATGCATTCCCGCAGCGTGACATGATATCTCTGAAAGAACCCGGTCCGCGCTTTTCCACAGTTTTCTGCCATACCCGGTTACCGCCCGGCCAGCGAAATCATCCAGACGCATATCTGTGGCGCTTAAAGCTTTGTCCAGTAGAGAGCTGACGCTGATCAGGGGGTCGATGTCGGTAGCCTGCCAGGCAGAGAAAACGATGCTCTGAGCGCTCTGATCAAAAATCACCAGCTTGGTGTTGCGGGAACCGATGTCTAGACCAAGGCAAATCATTGTAATATATGGATATATTGATCCTGGGACCGCAGCCAGCGGGCAGCCACCAGATTCATGGTATCCAGATCGAGGGACGCAATCCGCTGATTTCGTTCCAGTAGATGGCTGAGCGGATAACCCAGAGCGAGAAGGTTGGCCAGGGCGGAGGCCTGATAGCTCACGCTTTCGCTGTCAAAACGATGCATCCCAATGATGTAATTGCGTGCAAGCTCAAGCTCTTCGGCGGTAATTCCATGCTCGGCAACCTCCTGGATAATCACCTTCATCAGGTCCAGGCAAAGCTGTTGATCTTCCTTGCCACAAAAGGCGTAAGCAGTCCAGTATCCCAGTTGGTCCAGAGTCACGACGTCCATGCCGGTTTGATATGCCAGGCCCCGCTGTTCGCGAATCAGATCAAAAAAGCGGGAGTTGATATCGCCTCCGATGATCTGAGACAGAACGTGGCTGGCAGTGGTGTGGACCTTGTCTTTGGAGGTGGTGGCCGGAGCACCGATATGGATGACACACTGTCCGTTGGCACCAGAAGAGACGATTTGGCAAGGTTTTTTGAAGTTTATCGGGAGAATAGTCCCTCGGGAGGATTGCTCTTGAAAGTGAATTCTTCCGAAGCTCCGGTTCACCTGGTCCCAAACCTCCTGAACTTCCAGAGGCGCGCAGATCGCGAGGGAATAGTTAGCAGCGTGATAGTATCTTTCATACCAGTCAGTTAGATCACTGAGACGGAGAGCCCGGATATCGGTAAGGCTGCCGGTGGAGCGTTCCAAAGCGTTTTGTTTGCCAAAAGTGGCCCTCAGCCACAGCAAATATCCATAGCTGGGCGGGTAGTCTCGTTCGCGACGCAATGCATCAGACGCAGCCGCTTTCAGAGTGTAAAGATATGCTTGATCAAGTTTTGGGTTGTTCAAAAGCTCGGCGGTCAGATCAAAGGTATGGGCCAGATCGTCCACAAAACACTTACCCTTGAAAGTGGTGGTGTCCACATTGTGGGAGACACGGATATTGAGTCCCAGCCAACGGGACGAATCCATAATCGCCTGATGGGAGAGGTTGCCGCTCTGATAGAGCATCATGGTGGAAAGGAAGTAGTTGCGTCCCCGCTCAGAAGGGCCCTCCCAAAGCTGGGACGCGGGCGTCGTGACAGCAAAGCTGCCGATGGGGCCTTGAGCGAGCTTTTTGTATACAAACCTGATTCCGTTGGGCAGCATACCCAGCCAGTGACGTTCATCCACGCGAACCAGCTCTGGACTGGGTTTTGTTGCTTGATTGGACAGGGCAGGAAAGCTGATCTCACCGGATGGGCGTTTGGTGCCCAAGTCTTTTTTGGGAAAGTGCAGGTAATCCGGATGGCTGGGGATCAAATCACTTGGAAGGACAAGTTGTTTGGGACCGCGATAGGCCAGGGCCAGACGGATAGGATGCCAGTATTTCCTGAGGCTGGCACTCACGTCCCCGGGGCTCAGTTTGTCGATGCGGTCCCCGTATTCGTAGAGGCTGTGGTAGTCTCCCAGCAGTTCCTCCGCGGCCAGCAGGTTGGCGATATTTTCGCGGGCTTCAAAACCAAACAGCCAGCCATGGACTACGTCTTTGCGGATCAGCTCAAACTCAGCCTGAGGAACGCCAAGATGCCATAACTTGTTATATTCCTGACGGATCACGCGCGCGATAGCGGGAATTGCCATTTTGCGGGATGGAACAAAGGTGACCGCAGAAGCTCCGCTCATTACACCGCAGAGGGAACTTACTCTGACAGCGGAACATAGCTTCTTTTCTTCTACCAGGATCTTGTGGAGTACAGAGGCCCTCCCGATGGCCAGATACCGAATAGCGATCAAGAGCGCGTCTGCCATGGGGTGCAATTCCGAGAGCTCCGGCAAGACCAGCGCGAAGAGCTCCTGATTGGCCTTCTGCCAGTGCAGACCGGAGCGCCCAAACTCCGGCTCCAGCCATTCTGAAGCTGGGATGCGGGTGGCACGCGAGGGTGTCTTCCAGGCCCCAAAGAGATGATCGACCGACGCTTTGAGGGTGGCTGGATCGACAGCCCCGCTGATCACCAGAAAACAGTTGGAGGGATGATAACGTCTCTTGTAAAAAGCCTTTAGAGAGGCGTGCGTGGCTTCGCGTAAATCTTTAGGGGTGCCAACAATGGGTTTGCGGAGGGGACAACGCTTGTAATAGCGGGCTTGGATGAACTCCAGAAAGTCGGTTTCGGGATCATCTGAGTATTGACCGATCTCCTCCAGGATGATCTCTTTTTCCGTAGTCACGTCCACAGCCGTAAACTTGGCACCGGAAAGCAGCTCTGATATGATCTCAAGTCCTGAATGGACATGCTCGGAAGGGAGCAATAGATAATAGCAGGTGCTGTCAAAATCGGTATAGGCGTTCAGGGAACCGCCCAATCTGGATACGGTGCTGCTGATCTGATTGAATCCGTAGCGTTTACTGCTCTTGAAGGCGAGATGCTCGATGAAGTGCGAGAAGCCGGCTTCGGGTGCGCGTTCATTGGCGCTTCCAGATCGGACCACGGCCTGCAGACAGACAATCGGCTCGCTGGGGTCTTTATGCAGGATAACTTTCAGGCCGTTGGGCAGAACAAAGGATTCTGCTGGCTGGATGTGCAGACCTGGCATCAGGATTTCCGGGCTTTGGGGCGGGCGGGAAGATCTGTTTCGGCGTCCCACACAACCTTCGCGTAGGCGTTGTGGGCATGGATGGATTCAAAGCTGTCCGCTTCCACCAGAAACTTTTTTACCCTCGGGTCGGCCTTGAGGCCCTGGGTGAGCTCTCTGACAATGTCTTCCACAAAGCGGGGATTATTGTAAGCCCGTTCCGTGACATACTTTTCGTCGGGACGCTTGAGGAGGGGAAAAATCTCGCAGGAAGCCACCGATTCCGCTAGAGCGATCAATTCTTCCAGCCAGACAAACTCACGGTAACAGAGCTTAATAGTGATGTGAGAGCGCTGGTTGTGAGCGCCGTACTGACTGATCTCCTTCGAGCAGGGACAGAGCGTGGTGACTGGGACCACCACTCCGATCCAGAGTTCATATTCCTCGCGCAAACAGGCATTGAAAAAACAGTCATAACACATCAGGGAGGAAATCTTGGAGACCGGGGCAGTTTTACGGATAAAATATGGGAAACTGATATCGACGTAAGCCGCTTCGGCTTTCATGACCGTCTTGAGCTCCTCCAGAAAGCGGTCCAGCTGACCGATGATCATATCCTGATAGTAATGATTGAGGATTTCCACAAATCTGGACATGTGGGTACCACGTCGGTGATGAGGCAGTTCCACATAGATATTGAGGTCGGCCACGGTGTGCTGAGCAGTGTTTTCACGATCTTCCACAAGGATAGGGTAGCGCAGTGATTTGACGCCAACTTTGTCGATGTTGATCCTGCGATGATCGGTTTGGGACTGAAGGTCTGGAATGGTCATATCTTCTCGCTGAAGCCGATATCCTTCATGCCCATGGTCTTAAGGGAAACCGTGCTGCCGTCCTGATCGAAATAGATCACCGCGTCGCAATCAGGAATCGAGCGGGCCAACTCGATCGCACGATCAGGGGGAACCAGAAATAGGGCGGTGGAAAGACCGTCAGCCCAAGCCGCCGAGGGATGGATAACGGTGCAGGAATAGACGTTGGGAACCGGATAACCAGTCTTGGGGTTGAGGATATGATGATATCTGATCCCGTTGAGCTCAAAGAACTGCTGATAGTTTCCGGAGGTGCCTACCGACTTGTTATAAATCTTGAAAGAGGCGATATAGTCGTCCTGGCTTAACATGGGATGCTGAATGTAGACCTGCTGGGGCAGGGACGAACCGTAGAAGGTCATACTGCTGCGGCAATCGATGTTACCAGAAATTATTCCCATGCTTTTCATGTATGCTCTGGCTTTATCCAGAATATAGCCTTTAGCGATGGCACCAAAAGCCAGTTTTACTTCCACAGGCTTATAAAGAGTCCGGGCATCGAATCTGATCTTGTCAAAACCCACCTGTTCAAGTGTCTTGGCCAGCACCAGGCTGTCCGGTACGGCGTTTGCAAGGGAATCGGTATCGCTGTAGGGCCTGGAACCAAAGCCCCAGAGATCGTAAACCGGCTTGATAGTTGGATCGAACCCCCCGTCAGTAATTTTATAGAGACTGTCTGAGATAACCAGCAGCTCGTAAATGTCCGGATCCATGGCAAACTGCGTCTGATCCGAATGGTTGATCTTCCACAGCCAGGAATCTTCCGAATAGTCGTTAAGTTTGTCTTCCAGGCGCTTGATGTAGGAAAAAACGGAATCGATGCGGGTGCCGATGTTTTTGCTTTTGGAGGTGGCGGTGACGCGGACAACGGTATCCATGAGATGCTGAGATTTGGTCTGGGTAAACGAGCTGTGAAAGTACTGCCAGGCACCATATCCTGCCACCAGGACAAGGATGACAATTGAGATGATCTCTTTTCTGCTCATCTGCGTATCCTATTGGCGGTCAAGCTCATACTCCAGGAGCAAATCGGTGTAGTCGCGCACGGCAAACCAGCTGAGAGGCAGAGTGACGACCAAGGGCACGATGAACAGCAAGCCGGCGATGGAATTGAGGATAAACAATACCAGGACGAGTAGATACATGTTCCAGCGTACCACATGAAAATGGCGATAAGAGAGCTTCAAGGCACTCCAAAAACTCAGTTCGCGTCTTTCCATTAGCACCGGAACAGGCAACACAACGGCGATCCAGTAATTCACCAGCACGATCCAGACCAGCCTGAGGATGGGATCGCTGCCAAAACCAGGGAAGCCGAAGCAGATCAGATAGATGATGATATAGTAGAGGCAGTTCATGAGACTGAAGCCAAGATAGCGGGGGTAGGACTTCAGCGCGACAGCAAGCTTTTCCTTGCCGGCCTGATAGCCTGGATCTGCGCAAACGGCACTGAAACCGATGATGGTAAAAGGTATGAACATGCTGAGGATGGCAGATTTGATTATCAGGCTCAGCACCAGCTTGAGGGCCGTGTCGGTAGCCAGGATCACGCTGGTGTTTAGAATCCACCCAATAACGGCGATTGGTATTACTCCAAGGATGATGGCTGGTACTGCCAGAGGAACGTTCATCCCCTGAAAGGGCGTATAGGCGTTCCAACTCCGCTTGAAGCTCTGCCAGGCGGAAAGTTCGTTTTTGATCAGACCGCTTTGGCGATGGCAGTTCAGGCACCAGACGTCATGACTGGCCAGGCGGGTGTTGCAATGGGGACACCGCATCGATTATCTCCTGTTAAGATTTTGGATAAGGGGAAGCTCAATTCCCCTGAAAGTTTTAGCATTTGGACCAACCGCAGGATGGGCAAATCAAGCATCCTTCCGAATGCTCGATTGTGGATCCGCAATCGGGGCAGAGGGCGGAACCCGATGATTTGACCGGGATCTGCATTAATCCGGCATCGGTCTCTATTTGCAGGGATTTCACATCCCCATTTTTATGCAGGGTGAGAAAGCTTTCCAGGGCACGGCCAACCGCGTCGCCGCAGGAAGTAATCATTTGGCCTTTGTGCCACATAGGTGATTGACAGCGTATACCCTTGAGCTGGCGAATGATGGCTTCCAACCGGATGTTGGACCTCAAGGCCAGGGATGACAATCTGGCGATAGCTTCCAACTGAGCGGAAGCGCAGCCTCCCACTTTGCCCATCTGGACAAATATCTCGCAGGCCCCTTGTTCGTCTGTGTTGATGGTTACATACATGTGTCCACAACCGGTTTCCAGCCTTTGTGTGATGCCATGGGTTACTTCAGGACGGGTGCGGGGCGCAACTTTTTTATCGGTTTTAGGAGTGGACCCGGTGCTGAGGACCTGGTTTTCGCGACTGCCGTCCCTATAAACCGTAACCCCTTTGCAGCCAAGCTGATAGGCCATCTCATAAGCGCTGTGGATATCTTCTCTGGTGGCTTCGTGGGGGAAATTGATTGTCTTACTGACAGCGTTGTCCGTGTAAGCCTGGAAGGCGGCTTGCATGCGAATGTGCCACTCAGGGCTGATATCATGAGCGGTTTGAAAGACGTCCCGGATGGCTTGGGGGATTTCTTCCACATCATGCAAGGATTCTCCCTGGGATACGCGTTCGAGGATATCCTGACGGAGCAGGCCTTCGCGATCGAGGGCCTTTTCAAACCATTTGTTTACATAAAGCAGTTTTTCTCCGTCCATCACGTTTTTGACGTAGGCCAGAGAAAACTGGGGTTCGATTCCGCTCGAGGTGTCCAGGATCATGGAAATGGTCCCGGTGGGAGCGATAGTGGAAACGGTGGCGTTACGAATCCCATTGATTGCTATAGCCTTTGAGAGGCCTTCCCAGTCCTGATGGATTTGCTTGCGGTTGTTGATGCCATTGGCGTAGCTGCTGTCCGGGAAATTGGGGAAACTGCCTTTCTCCCGGGCTAATTCCATGGAGCGCTGCTTGGCGGAAAAATCGATGAATTCCATCACTCTGGAGGCCAGCGCTACAGCTTCTTCACTGGCGTAGGGGAGTTTGAGCTGATAGAGCAAATCGCTCCAGCCCATTACACCCAGGCCGATCTTGCGATTGGCCTTTACCATAGAATCGATCTGAGGAAGCGGAAAGTGGGATACTTCGATCACGTCATCCAGAAAATCAACGCTCAACCTAACCACGGCTTTGAGCTTGGCCCAATCCACAGTATCTCCGCTGGCGAACAAAGACAGGTTTATCGAGCCCAGATTGCATGCTTCGTTTGGCAGCAATGGTTGCTCTCCGCAGGGATTGGTGGATTCAATCTGGCCCAAGGCGGGAGTGGGATTATCGGCATTGATCCTATCCAAAAATACGATGCCCGGTTCTCCGTTTTTGTGGGCCATTTCCACGATCAGTTCAAAGACTTCACGGGCGTTTTGAGATCTCTGCGCCTCACCGGTATGGGGTGAAATGAGCTCATATTCCTGGTCCTGATAGACCGCCCGCATAAACTCTTCGGTGATGCCAACGCTAAGATTGAAGTTGGTGAGCTCTTTAGTATCGGCCTTGCAGGTAATGAATTCCAGAATCTGAGGGTGGTTGACGTTTAGTATGGCCATGTTGGCCCCTCTGCGGGTACCACCTTGTTTTACCGCATCAGTGGCTGCGTTGAAGACCTTCAGAAACGACAGGGGGCCGCTGGAAACTCCATTGGTGGAGCGGACCCGGGAATTTGCCTCCCTCAGACGGCTGAAGGAAAACCCCGTTCCGCCTCCGCTTTTATGGATTAGGGCCGCGTTTTTGAGGGTCTCAAAGATGCTGTCCATGCTGTCGTCAATCGGAAGCACAAAGCAGGCGGAAAGCTGTTGCAGATCGCTGCCGGCATTCATCAGAGTGGGAGAATTGGGCAGGAAGTTGCCAGAATCCAGAAGCTCTTTATAAACAAGTATTTTATCGGGGTCGTTGCCCGCTACGTTGGTAGCGACGCGAGTGATCAGGGCGTCCCAGTCTTCCAGGGTGCGGCCTTCCCCGTCCTTTTTGAAATAGCGCTTTTCCAGCACGATCAGAGCGTTGTCACTTAGCTGCATCATTACCTCACTTCAGGCCAAGGATTTCACGAGCCTGAGCAGGGCTGGCCAGAGGACGTCCAATCTCTGTGGCGATTCTTGCCATTCTGGCTACCAGTTGGGCGTTACTGTCCGCCACTAAATTCTTGTGGTAATAGATGTTGTCCTCAAAACCAACTCTGATGTGACCACCCAGCGTCATGGCCATCATGGAGGCCGGAATGTGCCAGCGTCCTATTCCCGCTACCGCCCAGGTGGCAGTCGGAATCTCTTCCGCGAGATGGCTGGCCATATAAAGCACATTGGCAGGTTTACCACTCATACCACCGGGTACTCCCAACACGAACTGGACATGCAGCGGCGTGTGAGTGATGATCTCTTTTTTTACCAGGCGGGCAATGACATCGATCATGCCAGATTCATAGACCTCAACTTCAGGGACCACATCGTAGAGCTTGAAAGCTTCAGCCAGACGGATTATGTCTTTGGGATGATTGATAAAGATATCGTCGCCAAAATTGAGCGTTCCGGCATTCAGGGTGCCCATCTCAGGTTTCAGGGCCAAAGGTGCCAGCCTCTTTTCAAAAGACTCGCCGACAGCTCCGCCAGTACTGATCTGGATAATCACTTCCGGGACGGCGGCGCGAATGGCCAGGATCGCTTCTTCAAAGCGTGCCAGTCTTTGAGTAGGACTGCCATCGTCTTCCCGTACATGCAGATGAATGACCCTGGCCCCGGCTTCAAAACATGCAACTGCTTCCGCTGCTTGTTCAGAGGGTGTAATAGGCAAATTGGGCTGGTCTTTGCGGGTTGTTTCAGCTCCTGTGATGGCTGCTGTCAAAATCAGGGGTTCCATATGTTAATCCTTGTATTATTTTATCAATTCTAGTCATCAAACCAGCTTTCAAACATGCGTACACGTTTGAGCTGGGTGATCTCGCTGCCCAGTATCCTGGTAGCGAGAGCGGCGAACTTATTTTCGTTATCGCTTACAAAAAAACTGTCTTGTCCGGGCTGTCCATCATTTTCAAGCGGCAGCAGAGGTTCCAGATAAGCCGCGATGGCAGCCGCGCTGTCCACCAGTTTGATCTTTGGTCCCATCACGGCCTGAATCACGTCTGCCAGCAAGGGGTAATGAGTGCAGCCCAGAACAAGGGTATCGATTTCCTTGTCACTAAAATAGCTTAGATACTCTCTGACAATCGCTTCCGTGACAGGATGCGACTGCCAGCCCTCTTCGGCCAGTGAAACGAAGAGCGGACAGGGAACGGAAAATACTTCCACTTCGGGAATTATCGCCTGCAGTGCTTTGGTATACGCCCCAGAGCGAACCGTGCCTTCGGTGCCGATCACACCGATCTTGCGATTCCTGGTAGCGGTCACAGCCTGCTGAGCGCCAGGATCTATCACGCCAATCACGGGGATCTGGGCCATCTTGCGCAAGACTGGAATGGCTACTGCGGAAGAGGTGTTGCATGCCACAATCAGTATCTTGATGCCGCGCTGCAAGAGGAAACGCGCGTTCTGAATGGAATAGTCGATGATGGTGTTTTCGCTTTTGGGCCCATATGGCACCCTGGCCGTATCACCAAAATAGATAAGGTTCTCCTCCGGGAAGCTGTGACGGATGGCCTTATAAACGGTCAAACCTCCAACTCCGGAATCAAAAATACCGATGGGACGCTTCATTATCTCCTCGAACCGCGTTTTTTACCTGAATGGCGTCCACTTTTTGGCGAGGGGGTCATTACGTCAATCCTATTTCTGCCTCGGGGACCTGAAGAGCGACCAGGGCTGGTCTTTGGGATTTTTGCCTGGGGTTGGGGACTAAGGACCTGAGCATGAGTATGAGCGCCGTCGATATTGGCTAACTCCAAGTATATATCGTCACTGACATCCACGATATCAACAATAAGTTTATCCATTAACTGGTAATAGTAATTGGTCTTTGTATTTACAAAACGCATCGCGCGGTCCTGATAGGCCCAGGGACCTCCGGGCAGCATGGCAGTCTTTAGAACGGCTGTGATGGGAATCTCCGTCAATCTCACGATCAGAGAACTTGAATTGGTGCCAATGACCATCCCGTGGAAGCGTTCGTTGAGGTGTTTTTTCATAAACGCGAGGCTGTAAGTGCGGTCAATATCGCGCTCCGCTTCGTCGGCCAGCAGTTCCTGGCTGGAAGCGATCTCGGCATAGAGAGCTATCTGCTTGCGTTCCAGCTTCAGCTTGCTGCTCTTGATCACGTAGGTCTTGCAGAGCAGATGTACCACCAGATCGCAAAGACGCCGGATGGGGCTGGTAAAATGGGTGTAGTTTTCCATCCCCAGCCCAAAGTGGCGCAGATGTTCCGGAGTGTATTTGGCCTTTTTGAGGCTGCGCAACACCATGCGGTCGAATACTTTGTGGTAGTCGGCATTGGGCATGGAGTTCAGCAGGTACTGGAGGGATTTGTTGACGTCCTCGCTGATGATATACTCAAGACCGTAATAACTAAGCGACTCACCGAGCCTTTCAAGCTTGCGGGGATCAGGGTTTTCATGCACCCGATAGATGGAAGTGGGTGAGAGCTGCGAGAGTTTTTCAGCGGTATATTCGTTGGCAACCAGCATAAAGTTTTCGATAAGCTTGTGGGATTCCGTCTCTTCCGCCAGATTCAGACGGCGCACAAAGCCTTCCTGATCATATTCATACTCGATCTCAGGTAGATCAAAAAAGATATAACCGGCCGCCACGCGCTTGGCGCTGAGCAGGGCCGAAAGCTCTCTACTCCAGCTTAGCGCGTCCTTGAGGTCCTTACTGAAATCGGATTTACCTGTTTCAAACAGCTCATCGACTTGCTCGTAACTGAGCCGGTGATTGGAACGGATTACGCTTTCCACCATTTTTTGAGCGGTGGTCCTGCCCTTCGGATCGAAATGGGTGATCACGGTCATACAGAGTTTGTCTTCGTCGGGACGCAGGCTGCAAATGAGGTTGGATAGCCGCTCGGGCAACATCGGAATCACTTTCTTGGGAAAATAGAAGCTGTTTCCGCGTTTCACAGCTTCATCAAAGGTCCTGGTTTCGGGTTTTACATAATGGGCCACATCGGCTATATGCACCCAGAGAGTGTATCCGTTGGAGTCTTTACGAATGGAGATCGCGTCGTCAAAATCCTTTGCAGAGGCAGGGTCGATGGTAAACGTGAAGATATCTCTCAAATCTTCCCTGCGAGCGACTTCCCTGGCATCGATACTGTCAGGCAGATTGTTTACCTCTTCCATCACTTCATCGCAAAAACTAAGGGGCAGATCATATTGTCTGATCACGGCGATCAGTTCCACCTGCGGATCTCCCGAGGGGCCAAGTACTTCCACCACTTTGCCTCCCGGCATTTTTCCAGCCAGGGGGGAGCCCCAGTTGCTGACCTGGAGGATGACCTTCTCGCCCTCTTTGGCCCCGTTTGTGTAGGTAATCTCAAACCAATTGTGTATCTTGGGATTGGAGCATATAAAGATAGCCTTGCCGGAACTGAAACTCAGATCGCCCGCCATCCTTTCGTTGGCTCGCGTCACGATCCTGCGGACTCTGCCATAATCTGCCTTACCGTTCCTGAAATGGGGTTCAATGGCTACTTTATCGTTGTGATAGGCATTGAAGGTGTCCTCAGAACCCACAAAGAAGTCCCCCAGCTCGGTGCGGACAAAAGCATATGAGAAGTTTCGGGAGAGAGGGGTGGCATCGAAAACGCCTTCAATCAGTTCGGAGCTCAGCATCGGAGCCGAGGGGACCCGCTCCGTTCGGTGCTGTTTTTTGGGGAGTGGGGGAGAGTAGCGGCGCTTGACGTAAACGAGTTTCCCAGCGGCAGAAAGTTCTTCCAAAGCCTTTTTTAAAAAGGGTTTGTGCTTTCTGGGCAAACGGAGGATACCGATCAACTCCTGGTAGGAAGCGGGAGAAGGATTAGAAGCAAAGTGCTCTGTGACAATTAGTTTTATGTCTGGTTGTTTCATGTGATACCTTAGTATTTTTTGCCAATCTTGTCTAAAAGGATGGCGTTGAGAGCTTCCACTTCCGCTCGGGAACCGGAAAACCGCAATGACTGACCTCTAAACGGATCGAGGCGGCGGGGCATCTTGAAAGTGCTGAGCATAATGCCGCGTTTATCCTGATAGAAGCAGCCGAAATCGGAATAGTTGCGTTTAATGGTGATGATTAGGTAGCGGACTCTGACCTCGCTGTGATCGAGTTCGTATTCGGTAGGTATGAACCAGGGCAACAGGTTGGTGAGGACAAGAATCATCCCAATGTAGTAGAACAGGGGAGCTTTCCACGTTGTCACGGTGATATGCCAGAGGATAGCTGCCAGCACCAGCAAAAAAAGCACCAGCGCGATCGAGGTTCTGGGTCTTTCCACAAAGGGCCAGGATCGCCATTTTAAAAGGACCTCACGTGACATTCAGACAAATCTCCCGGCATTTTTCCACCTCTTCCTTGAGGATCAGAACGTGCGCGAAGGTCTTGGTGGTTGAGAACTTAGACCCTAAAGTGTTGGCTTCACGATGCATTTCCTGAGTGATAAAACTGAGGGTTTTGCCTATTTCAGGTTCATCATCCTTGGCAATGGTGCGTTCGAAGGTAGTAATGTGGCTCCGGAGGCGGCTTATCTCTTCCTGAATATCATATTTATCTACATAGATAGCGGTTTCCTGCACCAATCGTTGCTCCAGATTGTCCAGGTTTACATTGCTTAAAAGCTCCGTAATCCTGTTTCTGAGCTTCTCAAGGAGTTCTTGCTTGAAGGGAGCAATCTCTTTCTCGATTTCATCCAGTGCCTGCTTCATCCTGGCAAGCGAATCCATAATAACGGCTTTTATCTGAGCGCCTTCTTCGGCTGTCGAAGCTATGATGGCGTCAATCGCTCTTCCCACCGTTGTTTCCAGGGCTTCGATCAGGAGCGGATCTTCATCCAGTGAGTTACCTATTTCAATGACTCCGGGTTCTGATAGTAGAAACTGCAATGGCAGGGGCTCATCCAAACCGAGGTAATTCTGTGCCGATTTGACAACTTCATGATACTTGCGGAGCTTGGTTGTGTCCAGACGGACGGAAGGTTCGCGATGATCGGAAAAGGTGACGCGGATTTCAACCGTGCCGCGATGGAGGGAGTGGGTGATCTTGCGCCTGAGAGAGTGATCAAAAAAACTCAGTTCTCTGGGGCTGATGATTTTCATATCTAAGTAACGACCATTGATTGTCTTGATTTCAACTTCGAGTTCTATATCATTGGCAGAGTATTTTGCCTTACCGTATCCGGTCATGCTTTTCATATTGACTCCTAGGTCTTTGTCTTCCACAACAGCAGTGAGCTTGACATGAAGCGGGGAAGAGGTGCTTCGCAGTCATTTGCCTGGCAATGTGTTAGCTGCCTGCTACGCAAGTTTACATAACGTGCCTTATCCATAAGCTTGCTCACTCGCAGATCAGGGTGCCGGCCGTGGCTGTTTTCACTGTGGCACTCACCAGTTTGCCAATCTGATCGGCCTTGCCACTCAGGACGGCTATCTTAAAATCACGGGTTTTTCCAGAGAGCTGATCAGCAGATTTGCGGCTGAGGTTTTCCACATAGACCTCTACCTGAGCACCAATCTTGGCCTGGAATTTGCGCAGGGTGATTTCACGCTGCAGATCGATCATTTGTTGCAGCCGTTCCAGGCGAAGCGATTCCGGCACCTGCTGATCGTATGCGGCAGCCTCCGTTCCTTCCCGACAGCTGTATTTGAAGCAGAATGCATAATCAAATTCGATCTCCCGCATCAACCTGAGGGTGTTTTCATACTGGAGATCGGTCTCACCGGGAAATCCGGTCATGAGATCAGTAGTTATAGCTATATCAGGTATAGCTTTGCGCAGTTTGGAGATGATGTCCAGATAATGTGCTGAACTATAGGACCTGTTCATTCGTTTCAGCACTTCATCATCACCCGACTGCAATGGTAAATGTATATGTTCGCACACTTTATCACAATCAGCCATGGTTCTGATCAGGCTGTCTGAGAGGTCTTTGGGATGGGAGGTCACAAATCTCAGGCGCCAGAGAGAGTCAATCTCGTTCAATCGTCTGAGCAAACCCGGAAAGTCATTTCCATCATGGGAATATGAATTCACGTTCTGGCCCAGCAGCGTGATATCGCGATATCCCTTCAGGGTTGCGTCTTTTACTTCATGATAGATATCCCCCAAGGGGCGGCTGCGTTCCCTTCCTCTCACGTAGGGCACGATGCAGTAGGTGCAAAAGTTGTCGCAGCCTCTCATGATCGTTACAAAGGCGCAATGCTGGTTTTCGCGCTCAGGAAGGATACTGGGATAGATTTGCGAGCTGTCCATACTTATTAAATCATCATCCGGCAGCTCGGAATCGTTCAGGATGGAACCCAGCATCCCATACTGGTCCACTCCCACCACAAAATCCACTCCCGGTTCTATTTCCATGAGCCTCTTCCCCATCCGCTGCGCCATGCATCCAATCACGCCAATCCTCAGACCGGGATTTTGCAGTTTGCGGTGTTTTTCGTTGGCAATTCGTCCCAATACGCGTTGTTCGGCGTGCTGACGAACCGAGCAGGTGTTGAAGATTATCACTTCCGCGCTGTCGATGTTGGACACAGGCAGGTGACCAGCTTCAATCAATATTGAGCTCACCAGTTCGCTGTCCGCCAGGTTCATCTGACAGCCGTAGGTTTCAAGGAAGAATTTCATGATCCATTCCAATAATCGTTAGATGCTTTGATCTCATCGTTTTAGTGCTTGTCCTAAGGATATTCCATAATAACAGACCACGATCTCAGCAGCCTCGTATTTGTCCATAATAATCCCAACCAGACCCAGGCTGGCCTCCAAGATCGAAATCGCTGTATCTATTTGCAGATAGGGTTCCCAGTCCTCTGAGACCTTTCCTGCAACTGCCGCGGCGAGCTGATCAATTTGCCGGCGGGACAGACGGGTGTTATGGAATTCCCAGGGCAGCGCGTTTGACTTCTTGTTCACAATCGCGGCCAGAAAAATCCCTGTGAGACCTGTCAGGACAAGTTGCATGTCCTGAGCGTTATGGATAGATGGCAGGATGGACATCAGGCTGGCACGCTGCTGCGAATCGGATAAATCCAACGGGGCTGTGGGATTGGACGCGGGCGCCGCAAAACTCAGCAATCCCAGCGGGGCGCCATACCAGTGGTCCCGCTCCAAACCCCAGATCAGTTCCGAGCTCAGACCTCCAATATCAACCACGATTGGTTTTTTAATAAGGTCCAGAGTGTTTACCGCGGCAGAATATGCCAGCATAGCTTCCTGACGTTGTTTAAGGACGATAGGCTTGGTTTTATAGTTCTGCTCAAACCACCTGGAAAGCGGTTTAAAACGTTCATTTTCCCGGGCAACGGAGGCGGCGATCACGATCTTAGCGTCACAAGCATCGCCAAAACAGGCCATTAATTTGCGGACCGAAGTTTTAAGGCTTTTTACGGCCACCGGATTTGACAGTTTTGCCAGCCGGGTGGTGAAATGAGCAGTGTGCAGTATGCGATGTTTAGGGGCATCCCAAAGCAGGTAGTTCAGATTGTTTGATCCAATATCGAAGATGCTGGTCAGCGAGGATTGTCTCAGCCTTAGATAGGAGCCGATGATATCAGCCGCGACCCTGGAATTCTGGTTTCGGAAGGCCGGGTGGGGTTTTTGGGGAGATGGCAGGCTCCGGAAGATTTGCTGCCAGGCCTTGACACCTTTGGGTGCTTGGCTCACTTCGAGTTTTGGCAGGTATAACTTTAGCCCTCTGATCAGGACCTCTTCCTCAGGATAATCCTGTCTGGGAAGATAAATGATCCCGCGGTTGAATTGGGTGGCTTCCGCGAAAGTGGAATAACCAGGTTTTGTGAGGATGACATTGGAGCCGTGAATCAAATCAAGCCAATCCGCGTGTCTGGGGGCATGAATATGATTGGCGGCAGAGACCTCTTCACTAGCGCTGAACACCATTCCTGGCCATGCCGCGCACACGGATTTTAGATCGACGCTCATGCCCGGCTCGCCACCGAACGTGCAGGTAAGAATTGGTTTATCTTGCTCTATGCCATACAATTCACGCAAGTCACAATACTGATGCTTGCGCCTGGCCAGCAAACCGCTTTTCATTGGGGAGCGAAAAGCCGCCATGCTCGCTGAAGAACTGAAGGGCAGGCGAAAAGCTGCATCACAGCGTTGATACAGGCTGTGGATTGTATTGATCACCGGTCTCATCTCAATATCCCGCTTGAACAAGCGGGCGTAGATGAAGACCCAGTCAAAATTGGTGACGGCTATAACCGGGATTCCGGCATACGCGCAAGCCTCAATGATCAGATAAGGAACATCCACGATTACAAGGCTGATCTCTTCTCTTCGCAACCAGTTGACTTCCCTCTCAACGACAGCACTTCGGAACGAAAGCGCTTTTATGAGGCTTGCCTTGGTTTTGCCCAAGTCGGCTTTGAGCCCAGCGGTATGGAGCACGCCAACGTCGTTGCGGACGTCGTCTTTACAGAAGAATGGGCTTTCCAGGCATGAAAACAAGTAGTCCGGGCGAGTTGACCTTATGCGAACCTGCATGCCCAGCCCTATAAATTCCTGGGCCAGAGCTCCCATTCTGGCCGCGTGGCCGAAACCGTGATCAGATGGGTAGATAGCGATTTTTAGCATAGTGGTCAATAAAGGATATGAGGGGCTTCCTCTTCCCTATCGAGAATTTCGATCAAGACCCTGTTGGGCAGACAGATAATGGGCAATGTCTTACTGAATCCCTGTTTCACACAGCGCTTATCAGGACAGTCCGCGTGGGTCATAGCCACCCGGCCCTTGCTGATGGCCACAGTGTTGTGAGAGTCTATTCTTATCACCTGGTCTTTATCGAGGGGATACTCACCCCAGAGTTGATCGTTTTTGTAGATAAACACTGTTTTCTGCGAGTCACTCTTCCATAGCCAGATAGCGCTCAGAACAGCCGCAGTAACGACACCCAGAATCAAAACCAAATCAGCGGCTGTGAGCTGCTTGACGCTGTGTTTAACCCTCAAAGCGACCCCAGATGGGTTCCAGACAGGTGGGACAGATCGGATAATCGTCGAAAGCCACATCACACCATGAGTGGCCAGGTTTACGAGAGATCAAATGCTCAAGGCATTTATCACAATAAGTATCGCAAAACTCTCCTGGCCCGATATTTCCCGCGTAAACCCAGCGTAGATGCTCAAGGGCCAGATCTCGGGCCTTTAAAACTGATTCCGGATTGGTGGCCGGGATAGAAGACTTGTAGGCCGGATGATAGGCTGAAAAGTGTAACGGTATCTCCCAGTTTATCCTGGCTATTGTTTTTGCCAGCTGGACGATGTCTTCCTCAGAGTCATTGAGCCCGGGGATGAGGAGATTGGTGATTTCAACGTGCACGCCCTCGTGATCAGCCCTTGAGATCGTGTGTAGAACGGGGGCCAAGCTGCCACTGCAAGCTTGGCGATAGAAATCCTCACGGATCGATTTCAGATCAATATTCATGGCGTCGATCCGTGGCAGGAGAGCTTCTAGGGGCTCGGCTTCGATGTATCCATTGGTGATAAGAACGATCCGGAGATCCGGAAGCCTCTCGCTGAGGTCCATGATGTACTCATACCAAGTGATTGGTTCCGTGTAGGTGATGGCCAAACGCCTGGGAAGCTTGGGATGCCGTTCGAAGTATTCTTCGAGGGCCTCGAAACTTAGCCAGGTGCTGGGACATTCCTGCTGGCTGACAGTGTAATTCTGGCAGAAAAAGCAGCTTAAGTTACATGAGTTTGGTCCAGTGGAAAGGATTTGAGAGCCCGGATAATAGTGATAAAGGGGTTTTTTCTCGATTGGATCGATGCTCAGCGAGATAGCCTGGCCATAGTTTTGAGCATATAGCTTTCCCGCACGGTTAAACCTTGATCGGCAGAGTCCCCTCTTCCCCACTTCGATGATGCAGTGATGAGGGCAGAGGTCACATCTCACGGTGCCGTCTGCAACGTCGTCCAAGGGGGTCCAATACATCGCTTCGCGCGTCAGTTGATCCATTTGAGTATCTCGTTCAGATGAGCGTCCATGGGGGCCTGAAACCTGGTGATCACTTGTTTTGCCCTTGTTCCCATGGCGTGTCTTTCAGAGGGATCATCCAGCAAAGTGGCCAGGCGTTTGTTTAGATGCTGACGTTCGGTAACCACGATGGCATCGGCTTTCGCGAGTTCGTGAACGGATTCGCGACAGGAATCATGGTAGGGGCCGATCAGGATGGCTTTGGAGTAGAAAGCTGGTTCCAGCGGATTATGCCCACCAAAATCAAATAGTGAGCCTCCCACGATTGCGATGTCGCAGACACTGTAAGCCTTGTTCAGATACCCCAGCTGGTCGATTATCAAGACCGGATCGGGTGCGGGAGTGCCATTCAACTGGCTGTAGAGATGGAATCCGGTAGCGCCGCAGAAGCGCTTAACTTCTTCCACTCTTTGCATATGCCTGGGAGCTATGATCAGTTTTAGATTGGGGTGTTGGTTGCGAAGCTCAAAAAATGCGCGCATGATCAGGTTTTCTTCTCCCGGGCGGGAACTTCCCACGCAGATGATCAGGTCCTCATCCGTATAACCCAATTCCCTCTTGACTTCCAGGGGATCAAAGACAGGCGGTTTGAGGGCAAATTTCAGATTTCCCGCCACTTGGACAGGGGCGGGAAAAAGCTCTTTAAACCTGATGGCGTCATCCTCGCTTTTGGCCAGAATTGCTTTCACAGAACCGCTGACCCGCTGAAGCAAAGGCCTCCATTTCTTCAGCCGTTGCAAGGACTTCTGCCCTAATCTGGCATTCAGGAATAGAATTGGGATTTTGCGTTGCCGGGCCAAATAAAGCAGGTTTGGCCAAATCTCCGTCTCTACAATGCAAATCAATCCTGGCGAGAAAATCTCCAGCTGCTTCTTTCTCAAGGACGCCACATCCAGGACACTTAGGCGAACCTGGATATCCGGATGCAATCTGGAAGCGGCATCCCGGCCCGCGACCGTAGTGGTGGTAATCAAAATCCTCGCCGGGGGAACGTGCTGGCTGATTTCTCTGATCAACGAACTGACGGCGTTTACCTCTCCCAGCGAGGCCGCATGGATCATAACACCGCCCTGAACAGAAACTCCACTTGCCTTAAGCGCATCATCATAGTCGATTCGCTTCAGAGCAAGTCTCAACAGGGGCTTCACAAGCCAAAAAATGATCTCCAACACTGAGTTGAAAAGCCGGAAAAGGATTGTTTGTAAGTGTATCAACATAGTTTTATAAAAGAGAAAAGGACGCCGGTATGGCGTCCGTTATAATGGCGGGAGCGACGAGACTCGAACTCGCGGCCTTCTGCGTGACAGGCAGACGTTCTAACCAAACTGAACTACGCCCCCAGCGCTGTTCAATCAATCTGTAATGTTGTTGCACACTTTTAACAGGGGCTTTTTTTGTCAAGACAAATCTTGGGGGATGAAGGAGTCTGCAGATCAATCCGCGGCTGCCGTAGATTGGTCATTATAATAAACAAAAAAGTCCTATGCCTTGTCCGCGTGATTATTAGCTTCACTGCTAGTGGCCCTTGCGGATGGCATATTTGATAGCGGCGGCCTCGAAATCCCTGAATAGCGGATGGGGACGCTGCGGTCTGGATTTGAACTCTGGATGGAACTGAACTCCCAGGTGAAAATCGTTGGTTTCCAGTTCCATGATCTCTACCAGGAGGTTGTCTGGCGAGCTGCCTGTGATCTTGAGTCCTTTGCTGCCAAGCAAATCCCGGTATTGGTTGTTGACTTCGTAGCGGTGACGGTGCCGCTCAAAGATCAAGTCCGCCTCATAGGCTTTGTGGACCTGACTGCCGGGCTCAAGTTGACAGGGATATGCCCCCAGACGCATCGTCCCGCCCACAAGCTCCTGATACTGTTGATCTTCCATCATATGGACCACTGGATACTCGTTCAATTCGTCGAATTCAGTGCTATTGGCATTCTTAAGGCCACAGACGTTGCGTGAAAACTCGATCACGGCCACATGCAGACCCAGGCAGAGGCCCAAATAGGGGATGTTCTTGATCCTGGCGTAGCGGGCAATCGAGATCTTGCCTTCGATCCCCCGGACGCCAAATCCCCCCGGTACAAGGATTCCTTGCACGCCATCCAGTTCTTTTTCCAGGTCTTCATTACAGAATTCCCGTTCTGAATCCACCCACTTGATCGCCAGTTTGTGGCCATGATAAGCAGCGGCATGCAGCAAAGCCTCTTCCACGCTTTTATAGGCATCCTGATGCTTCACATACTTGCCGCATACCGCGATCGTGAGTTTGGGAGAGCTGGAATACGAAGCCTTCAAAAAACGCTCCCATGAATCCAGTTTCGGCTCCCTGTATTCAAGTTCAAAGTGGTCACATACTATCTTGGGTAAGCCAGCCTTCTGATAGACGATCGGTACCTCATACACGCACTTGACGTCGATCGCGTTGAAAACATTCGATTTTGGCACATTGGTAAAGAGAGCGATCTTGCTGTAGATTTCATCATCAAACTGCTTCTCGCTGCGGCAGAGCAGGATATCTGGCTGGATACCGATTTCGCGCAGCTTGTAAGCGCTGTGCTGAGATGGTTTGGTCTTGAGCTCTCCAGCGGTCTTGATATAGGGGACATAGGTGAGTAAAACACAGAGGCAGTTTCGAGTCCCCAGTTCCAAGCGGAGCTGACGAACCGATTCCAGGAATGGCAGGCTTTCTATATCTCCCACCGTTCCACCAATTTCAGTGATGATTACATCGAAGTTATCGTTCTGCTTCAGGATACGCCGCTTGATCTCGTTGCTCACATGCGGAATCACCTGAACGGTCTTGCCAAGATAGACGCCCTTCCGCTCGTTGAGCAGCACCGTCTCATATACCTGACCGGCAGAACAGCTTGAGTCTCTGGTAAGCGCGACATCCACAAAACGCTCGTAGTGACCAAGGTCCAGATCTGTCTCGGCGCCATCGTCGGTGACAAACACTTCGCCGTGTTGAAAGGGACTCATGGTGCCGGGATCGACATTCAGATAGGGGTCAAACTTCTGCAGCGAGACCCGGTAGCCCATCTCTTTGAGCAACAGACCTATTGTGGCGGTGGCGATGCCCTTTCCCAGCGAGGAAAGGACACCGCCCATCACGAAGATATATTTTGCCACTTCTTCAACCTGTTAACAGAGTGACTTCAAATCTGCCAGCGAGGCCTTGATCGCTCCCACCGTATAAGCCAGATCTTCATCTGTGTGGCGATAGCAGATATAGCCATGGTGGTAAGGTTGCAAAAACACACCTCGCCTGATCAACTGGGTATAGAACTCGTTTCTGAGTTTCTTATACAGACCGGCCTGGTCCTTGGAGAAAGTGATAAAAGGCATCCAGGGAGCTCCGCTAAAACGGGCCGGAATACCAGAATCCTTTACCACCGCCTCTACTTCTGCCGCGAACTTATACCCTTTGGCAGCAATGACATCGGTGACCTTGTCGCGCTCCAGGATCTCAATGGTCTTCAGCGCGGCTACCTGAGCGTCACTGTTTGGGAAGAAGGTGGATGACAGGAACACCTTGTCTGCCATCACGTTCATGATCTCGCTCTTCCCCACCAAAGCGGCAATGGCATACCCGTTGGCCATAGCTTTGCCGAAAGTTGCGAGGTCTGGCGTGACGCCAAAGTAGGCCTGAGCGCCTCCTAAAGACACCCGAAAACCGCTGCGAATCTCATCAAAGATCAACACGCAGCCATACTTGTCGGCCAGAGCTCTAAGCCCTTCCAGATAACCGGGTTTGGGCATTTCCACTTCCGCAGCCAGAGGATGGCCGACGGGAGTGACAATGATCGCTGCCAGATCGTCGCCGTGTTGCTTACAGATGGATTCCACCTGGTCCAGGTCGTTGTAATGAAATTCCAGGGTGTCTTCATAAAGTTTTTCCGGGATCCCGCCTTTCACTTCCACACACCAGTCATGCCAGCCGTGATAACCGCAGCGGGCGATTTTCACTCTGCCTGTATAGGCTCTTGCGGTTCTGATGGCGATAGTGGTGGCATCCGAGCCAGTCTTGACGATCGCGGCCATTTCGCAACAAGGGATCACTTCACGAAGTTTGCGGACCAGCTTGTTTTGAATCGCCTGGGTCAGAGAGAAACAGAATCCCTTGTTTTTGATCTGCTCAATCACCGCGTCATCGATCTCGTCTTCCCGATAACCGATGCTGATAGGTCCATAGGCGCAGAGGTAATCGATGTATTCGTTGCCGTCCACATCAGTGATTCTACCGCCTTTGCCCTCTTCAAAAAAGATGGGATATTCTCCCACCACAAAGTTGTAGGGCCTGCGGATGCCGGCCACACCACCAGGGACGAGAGTTTGAGCTTCGGCAAAAAGTGCCATGCTCTTATCGAGTTTCAATTTGTCTGCCATCATTACCTCACATTTCCCAAAGGGTGGCGATTCCCATTCCGCCGCCTATGCATAAAGACGCCAGACCCTTATGGACTTGGCGCTTCTTCATTTCGTGCAAGAGGGTCACGATTATCCTCGCGCCGCTAGCCCCAATCGGATGACCCAGCGCGATAGCTCCACCGTTTACGTTTACGATGGCGGGATCGAGTTTTCCCACTCCCTCCATCTCCAGTCCTTTCATCACAGCCAGCGACTGAGCGGCAAAGGCCTCATTGAGTTCAGCCAGCTGGATATCTTTGAGTTCCCAGCCTGCTTTGCGCAGAGCTTTGGCGACAGCAGGAACGGGCCCGAAACCCATCAGAGAGGGATCCACACCAGCGGAAGCTCCATCTACCAGGGTGGCCAGAATCGGCAGGCCCAGTTCTCTGGCTTTTTCATCGCTCATCAACAACAGCAAAGCGGCACCGTCATTGATCCCGGAAGAATTGGCAGCAGTTACACTGCCATCAGCTTTAAAAGCGGGACGCAGCTTGCCAAGACTGGCAGCCGTCACTCCCGGCCTGGGCATTTCATCCCTGTCGATCACCAGCGGGTCTCCTTTTTTCTGAGGAATCACGATTGGAACGATCTCGTCCTGGAATCTTCCGGTGTTCATTGCGATCTCTGTTTTGTTCTGACTGGAGGCCGCGAAAGCGTCCTGCTCTTCTCTGCTGATCTGATACTTGGCAGCCAGATTCTCAGCAGTGATGCCCATGTGGTAGTCGTTGAATATGTCGCTCAAGCCGTCTCTGATCATGAGGTCAACCAGTTCTTTGTTACCCATGCGACCACCCCAACGGGCATCCATGGAGGCGTAGGGGATCTGGCTCATGTTTTCAGCGCCGCCGGCCAGAATGATATCGGCTTCTCCGGCCCCAATCATCATGGCGGCCAGGGCCACCGCTTTCATGCCAGAGCCACATACCTTGTTAACTGTATAGGCAGGTACGTGTTCCGGAATTCCACTGTGAATGGCAATCTGCCGGGCTGGATTTTGACCATAGCCGGCTCCACAAACGTTGCCAACTATGACTTCTTCAATCAGTTCCGGTTTGACGCCGGTTTCCTGGAAAATCGCCTTGGCGACGTTCACTCCCAATTTGACTGCGGAAATGTCTTTGAACACACCGCCGAAATTACCGATCGCGGTACGTTTGGCACTCACCACCACGGTCTTTCTCATGGGTTCCTCCATATTCTATATTATTGTGATTGTTCATATCATGACATATCTGCCTATTAAATAAACATAAACAGACGTGTGAAGTCCTTAAAAAGCTACAATATCAAAGCCATGCTTTTGGTCAATAGCAATTTCCTGTAAGAGAGCGGATACCCTAAGATGATCAGGGGGCCTTGATCGCTCCCACCGGACATCCCTGAAACTCGTTGTTGTCGCCATTGAAGCAGATGCCGCAATTGATACACTTTTCCTTATCGATAACCGCCTTGCCGTTTACCATGCAGATCGCCTGTTTCGGACAGGCCGACACGCAGAGCTGGCATCCAATACATGCAGCAGAATTCACCTGGTAGGTCTCTTTATCTTCAGAGGGCTTGATCGCCTGGGGTTGATTTGACCTGGCAGCATCTTTGGGTTTGACAGTATCCGCCTGTTTGGGTGGAGGAGCTGGAAGCGGAGCGGATGAGATGGAATCGCGTTGCGGCTGCGAAACTGGTTCTTGGGGGACCTGGTTCCAAACCTGGGGAAATCTGACCGGAATACCAAGCACACAACGCTGGCAACCGATGCATTTCTCGCTGTTGATCACGGCTTTGGAACCCTGCATACTGATTGCTCCGGTTGGGCAAATCTGCACTGTCCTTGTTCCTTGCCGGGAAGACAGCAGAATGACGATCTGGAGGCTAATCACACTCAGTAACAACACTATAAACATGATTCTGAAGGCCTGTTTCATTCACTCTCCTCGCTGTAAGTACCAGGTTTGGGACACACTTCCGCGCACAAGCCGCAGTGGATGCAATTCTCGGACTGCACATATTCGGACTCTGCCAGATTCAGATTCATGGGACAGTATAACACGCAGACTCCGCAGTCGTTACAGCGCTCCAGATTGCGTTTCATCTTTGAGCGGTTGATTCCCATGAACTGGCCCAGTTTCTGTGCTAAATTCATCAGGGCCGCGTAGGGGCAAAGGAACCTGCACCACCACCTTTCCACCAGAAAGGAGCTTACCAGTATTATTAACAATACGATAGCTCCCTGCCACACCACTCCTGGTAAACGCGCAAGAGTCACAAAGGGACACAGGCGCATATAGCGCCAGCTCAAAGTCATGGCCGCCAGAAAAGTGGTCAGGCCTAACAGGAAATACTTGATCCACGCGAACTTACGGTCGTACCAAAAAGGCAACTTACGTTTGATTTTATAAGATTTTGACCTTAGTGAGAACAAGCCTTCCTGTACTGATCCCAAAGGGCATATCCAGGCACAGAATCGACGGCCTAACCACATTGTGGAAAGCACGATCAGCAAACCCACGATCACAGCCCAGACGGCAACGGTGCTGGCCGTATTGATGATCCCAGCGTCCATGGCACCAAAACACACTACTGCGTAAGGGCAAGCCTGGTGGATATTTACGCGTTGTGTGAAGAGGGTGGCCCCCAGCCAGGTTAAGGACGCCCCCAGAAACACAATCTGCCAGACATGTCGCCTGAACTGGACAGGTTTCTTCACGGCAGGGTCCTATGGGAAGCTGGAATCCTGTCTCTGAAGGGGTTACGGTTTTGATACAGCTCTTCGTGAAACACCGGCTTATGCTCCTGATAGAAAACACCCAGGAAGACCGAGTCCTGATCCGTTGCCAGCTTTAAGGCTTGGTCCGGCTTTTCCGGAATTGTTTCCAGTTCTTTGACAATGCGGTTGTAATGCTGGTAGCTGTTATTGTAGCTCACGCAGGGCTGCAGCACCTCCACAAAGGAGAAGCCCTTGTGCAAAACGGCGTTGACGATCGTGGCGCAGAGCTGTTCCGGACGAGCGCTGTAGGCTCTGGCCAGAAAGGTTGCACCCGCTTCCAAAAGCAGCGGAATGGGCCTGAAGGGCGTTTCTATGCTGCCTTTGGGAGTTGAAAGTCCCTGATAACCCTTTTGGGAAAGGGGAGAAAACTGCCCTGTTGTGAGTCCATAGGTCCCGTTGTTGTGCAGGATAAGAGTGACGTCCAGGTTGCGCTTTGCCGCGAAAAGAGTGTGCTCTAAGCCCTCACCCAGACTGTCACCATCCCCTCCAAAGCAAATGACCTTGAGATCGGGATTGGCCAGTTTGATGCCCTGAGCGGTGGCCAAAGCGCGTCCGTGCAGACAATACATGCCGCTAAGATTGAGATAGTCAAAGATTTTGCCATGGCAGCCAATTCCGCAGGTGATCACGATATCATCCACATTGATGCCGGTCTCCACCAGTCTGACAATGCTGTTTTTAAAGGAATTTAGAATGCCAAAGTTGCCGCAACCCGGGCACCAGGTATTGGTTTTGGGGGTGTTCAGATCACGCATGGCTGGCCTCCCTGATCAGTTCGCTCAATTCTTCGGGGTCAAATGGGCGGCCGTCGTATTTTTTGATCACAGTCGTTGCCATGATATCCAGCTTCCACTTCAGAAACTGGGCAAATTGACCCGAGGAGCTGTGTTCCACCACGATCGCGCTGGCGCCGCGGTACTTTTCCAATCCCAGTGGAAAGGGCTCCAGATAGACAGGGGCCACAATCTTGAACTTCAGAGCGCTGAACTTCAGAGCTTCGCGCAGTTCCAAAACCGTCGAGCCGTAGGCAAAAATCAGCCTCTCACCCTCTCCATATTCGGCAAAGGTCTCAAATTTTGAGCAGGCGGATGAAATCCCGGCAGCCTTTTTCTGCCGCTTATCTTTCATCAACACGATCTCATCGGCTTTATCGGTCCGCAAGCCGCTCTCCAGATGCTCATGGGTGCTCCACTTGATCACGGTTTCCGGAGCGAATTGCGAGCCTGGGAACAGAAGTGGCGATACTCCTTTCAGGTTATCCTGGTAGCGTTTATAGTCCTTTCCGGGTATTCCGGTTTGGGGTTCAGCTTCTGGCAGCGGGTGGCTGGAATGCCGCAGATCTATCAATCCTTCAGAAAGTTGTTTTTCGGTGAGCAGGATGGAGGGGACCTGAAATTCCCAGGATAGGGAAAGCAATTCCGCGGAAAGACTTAGGGCCCTTGAGATAGAATCAGGGGAGGCCACAATTCGGTTGAACTCACCATGCCCCTGAAACAGCGAAAACCAGAGATCTTCCTGGGCCGTGTAAGTAGATACCCCAGTCGCGGGACCGGGCCTGGAAGAAAGGACACACAAAAGCGGCGCTTCGACCATTCCGGCGGCAGAAAATGCTTCCTGCATCAGAGCGAAGCCGCCTCCACTGCTGCCAACGGCGACACGGCATCCCGCCAGAGCGGAACCCAGGGCCATATTTACCGCGGCCAGTTCACTTTCGGCATGGATCGCCTGGATACCCAGACTGTCCTGCTTCAAAGCCGCGTAGTGGAGTAATGAAGAAGCCGGGGTCATGGGATAACCATAATACATGTCCAGTCCGGCTTTCCAGGCTCCCAGGATGATGGCCTGGTTTCCCGATAAGAAACGATATCCAAGAGGAGTGGCATCCCAGTCCAGCAGGTCTGTATGACTTGTTATAAGATTATATATATCATACGCATATGTAATGTTTTCTGACACATCACGTTTATACTGTCTCTTTATAAGCTCTTTCAGCATGTCTTTGCTCATCCGCATTACTGCCGCGAAGATGGCAATAGCAGCCATGCTGACATTGGCTGGCCCTTGATAATGTTTCTTCATCAAAGCGTTCATCGGCAAGCCGAATCCCCGCTCGCAAGTGGCTTCATCTGAGTTATAGTATATCGATCCATCCGTCTTGAGGCGCGCGAGATGCTCATCCACACTGCGTTGATCAAAGCAGATCAGCAGGTCCCACTTTTGATGGACGCATTCAATCTCCGCAGCGCCAGCGGTCACAACACTGAAATTGTGCCCGCCTTTGATGAGGCTTTGATAATCATCAGCCTGGCAGGCATGCAGACCGCGGGAGCAGAAGACTCCAGCGATAACCTGAGCGGCCTTCTTGACTCCCTCGCCGGCCTTTCCTCCTACTAGCACAGTATATGTTCTTTCTTTCACGAACACTCCATTTATTGTCGTTGCTGCAATTTCAAAATACAAGCCTCCGCTGTCAATAGAAAACCCTTATCCAAGCTTCCAACGCGGGAAAACGCGTGTCAAACATTCAGATAACCCAGCTCATATTTAGGCAAAGGTATTATCCTTAAACCACCTGGCTGCCACGATTTATCCAAACATCAGCTACCTGCTCTCTCTTGGTTACTAACCCAGAGCGTCGCTATGGCACATCGGACCCAAGCCGCTAAAAAGCGATGTGGTCCCGATATGGTATCTCCATGGCCCTGGTATAGGAATCGGCAAGCAGATGCCGGCTGGGAAGCAAAAATCTGCTGTATTTGAAAAGGGAACTGTGTACATATTTCCACAGCCTCCGCAACGTCTAAGCATTTTTTGGGTGCTTTTACCTTGACAGACTGTTGTCATCCAGCCGATATGTGCCTAGACATGTAATTAATGAAAATTTGCCACAAGCTATAAAGGATGCCAATTACCTATGCCCTTGAGACACAATTCATGAGATTCACAAAGCGGCTTGCTGTGATTGCCGCGCTAGCAGTCCTCACGCTATTTGCCATGCTCCTGCCGAGCTGCAAAGATCAAGGCCGAAAGCAATCCACGGGAGAGGGCAGATCAGCGTCCAACCCGGCTCAGGTGCCCCCGGATTCTCTCTTTACGATTAGATTCACCCCGCAATGGCATCATCAATCGCAGTTTGCCGGTTTTTATATGGCTTTGAGAAAGGGTTTTTACAGCAATTACGGTCTGAATGTGATCATCCAGGACGGGGGGAGTGACAATCCAGCTTATGAAGCCCTGCAGAGTGGCACCACGGATATAATCACCCTTTTTCTGCTTACGGCCATGAACAAAGGTGCCTCAAGCCAGGATATGGTGAATCTGGCGCAGTTTTCGCAACGCTCCACGCTAATGCTGGTGGGCAAAAAAAGCAGGGGAATAAACTCGGTTGAATCCCTTCAGGGCAAAAAGATTGGGCTGTGGCACTCAGATTTTCGGGATCTAAGCCTGGCGTTTTTTGCCAGGAACAAATTGAAGGTGGAAGTGGTCCCCATCGACTGGACCAATACGCTGTTCATCCACGATGCCGTCGATCTCATCAATGTAATGTACTATAATGAATATCACAGTCTGTTGATGTCGGGGATTGAAGAATCCGATCTTTACAAGCTTAGATTCAGCGAGCTGGGATACAATATTGTGGAGGACGGGATTTATGCCTCCAGGGCCTACTATGACAAGTATCCCACACAATGTCAGGCTTTTGCTGAGGCCAGCAGAGACGGCTGGATCTACGCTCTCAACCATCCCGAAGAGGCCCTTCAGGTGGTGACCGCGATCATGAAAGAGCATTACCTCCCCAGCAATATTTCTCATCAACGCTGGATGCTGGATAAAATCGGGGAATCGATCCTCGCCAAACCCACTAATCTGGGGTCTCTGCTCCGAGAAGATTTTGACAAAGCCAAAGCTTTGATGGTATCCCAAAACCCTGCCTTGTCTGAACTCACTTTTGAGGAATTTCACCCCCGTGCGGTTACCGGGCTTAAATAACAAGTCGTTTGCCTACCGGTTGATATCATTCGTGCTGGTAGTGATGATCCTGGTTTACTCCCTGATAGCCATCGTCACCCGCAGAGTAGTTTCCGATATGATGATCCAAAACACCCGGGAGTATCTCGAAACCTTGGTAAACGCCCGCGTTTCGGAATATGACGGGAAACTGCTCAGTATAGCGGCGCAGGGCAGAACCCTGGCCTCAATCCTGGAAGACAGGCTCCTATCCATAGATAAGCTCAATTCGCACATTACCAGTATCCTGAATGAGAATCCCGATATCGCGTCCATTTGCGTGGCTCCCGCTCCAGGTTTAGACACGGGTATTGAAGCTGGCATCTATATGAAGGCTGAAAACCACAAACTGGTTTTTAATCCAATTATTCCAAAGACTTACGTATTCAGAGACTGGTATCAGATTGCGGTATTGAAAGCCAAGCCGCACTGGGGTGAACCCTGGTTTGATGAAGTGGGCACAAAAGATCTGGTCTGTTCATACTCCTTGCCTATGAGCAGAAATGGTCAGATGCTGGGTGTGCTCAGGATGGACACATTAGTTAAAAACATGCAGGCTATCAAGATACCCGACAGATTGAGACAGGGTGCCTATGCCTTTATTATATCCAATACCGGCACCATGATCACCCATCCAGCAGACTCATTGCTGATGAACTACAGCATCTTCAATCTGGCTGAAGAATATGACGATACAGCTCTGATGACGATCGGGAAGAACATGATCAGGGGCGAAAGTGAACTGGTCAAAGTAAGCGGGATTTCATTTTTCCAGGACCAGTGGATCTACTATGCTCCCCTGCCTTCCAATGGATGGTCCATCGCGATTGTAGTCCAGGATTCTTATATCTTTGCCGATCGGCAAAAGCTTCTGGCGATCATATTGGCTTTTTCCGTGCTGGGCTTTTTGATCATAGCTCTGGTGATCTATCTCCGCACCCTGCAGATCCATCGTCCTCTCAAAGAGATCACCAAAGCCGCCGCGCTCATTGGTGGCGGTGATTTCGATGTTCCGCTTTCCGATCCGGGCGGTATTTATGAGATTGAACAGCTCACTCAGGGGATCGAAGCAATGAAACTGTCACTCAAGCAGTTCATCGCCAATTTGAGCGAACTCACTATCGAAAAGGAAAAGATCCAAAACGAAGTTCTCTTCGCGTCGGCGGTACAACGCAGTCTGATACCAGACAACTCGACCGCCAAAAAGATCTGCCCGGGTATCAACTGCCACGGGATCCTCAAACCCGCGGGCGCTATTGGTGGAGACCTTTACGACTTTTTCATGATCGATGAGCATCATTTCTGCTTCGCGATCGCGGACGTGGTGGGCAAAGGCATCGTCGCCGCCATGACCATGACCATGGTGACCACCTTCCTGAGAACCGTCTCGAAGCATCAAAAAAAACCGGCGGAAATGCTCTACTCCTTAAACAGCTTTCTGAGCGGTAACGAGTTGGAGTCAAATCTCATTACCATCATGCTGGGCATTATCGACATGAAGGATGGACGGCTTCTCTTTTCGAACTGCGGTCACGTTCCCTGGTTTCACAGAAAGCCAGACAGGCGCTTGATAATTCATGATGAGACTCACTCTACCGCCTTGGGAGTGTTTCCCGATATAACCATTGATGACGAAATCCTGCTGCTTGAGCCAGGAGACCAGCTGATCCTGATGACAGACGGGATCACTGAGGCAACTGATGAAGCGGGAGAGTTCTTTGGGCACAAGGGTGTGAAAGCAGCCCTTGGCGAATTACAACACCCCAGCCCGGACGTCTCGGCAATCACGCTTTTGACCGCGGTAGAAGCTTTTAGCAGCGGTGATGGCTCCCGGGACGACATCACCATTCTGGCCCTACAATTTGAACACCCCCATCAGATAGACTAGTTACGGGGCTTTTTTGCTTGACAAGGAACAGGGGGATAAAATCCTGAATCCAATCAGTGCCGAAGTGGTGAAATAGGTAGACGCAGTGGACTCAAAATCCACCGGGCTTAGGCCCATGCCGGTTCGATTCCGGCCTTCGGCACCAAGAGCAAAAAGGAGTATTAACCGATATTTGCGCTGTGAGAGTTGCATTTTCTATGGAAAGTCACGCGCACATGCAGTATGTGGTTTTTTTTCCCTCTGTAGTGTGTATATTATCCGTAAACATTAATAGGGGTTATTTCTATTCCCCATAAGAAATCCTAATTATTAGGAGGAAACATGATACATCGTAATATATTCATCTCGGCCGCCCTTGCCGCTCTGATGGTCCTGCCCATGGGCCTGGCAGCTATCTCACAGGGATCGCTGCTGTTTCTCACTTTTGAGCCTGGCGCCCGCGCCAACGGGATGGGACGCGCCTACTCTGCCATTGCGGATGACGCATATGCTCCCTGGTGGAATCCAGGTGCCACAGCTTTCAACCGTAAAACCCAGCTCGCTGGAACGCACACTCCCTGGCTGCAAGGCGCGGGGACTGGATTTGACGATATCTTTTATGAATATCTGGGCTGGAACCAATACTTCGACGGGATCGGCAATCTGAACGTGCACCTCACGCTTTTGGATGCCGGCACCCAACCCCAGACTGACGAAGCCGGCACCTATCTTGGCGATTTTCATAGCTTTGACTTCGCGGCGGCGTTTGGATACAGCTATGAAGTCCTTCCCAAGCAATTGGGGGTGGGTGCCAATTTTAAGCTGATGTACAGCTATCTTGGGCCCGGTACCGGCAATACCGAAGATGATGGCAGCGCCTTTGCTTTTGCCTTTGATCTGGGCGCCAAGTATAAAGACTTGCTGGTACCCGGACTGGATGCCGCCATGGTGATTCAAAACATCGGCCCCAACGTGACATTTGTGGATCAATCGCAATCAGATCCCCTCCCAATGACATTCAGAATCGGTGCGGCTTACCGTGTCCTCGATACACCCATGAACAAATTGATTGTCTCCGCTGAAGCCAGTAAAATTCTGGCCAACGACGATCCCTTGTTCGAGCGCTTCATCACAGGCTGGGAACATATCGACGAGACCATTCTGGGAGCTGGAGCGGAATACACCTATCTTGATCTGCTTTCACTGCGCGGAGGTTATTTTGTGGATTCCGCCGGCAGTATCGTTGGCCCCAGCTTTGGCGCCGGAGTGCAGTATAAATTTGACAACCGTTACCGTCTCACCGCTGATTTTGCCATGATCGAAGCCGGAGATCTGACAGATTATAACAAAGTGTTTTCGATAGGCTTTGAGTTCTAAACAATCTCATTGATGAAGAAGATATTCACCCTCCGGATAGCTGACAGGCTTCCGGAGGGATTGGCATTCAGGGTGGTGCGAATCACCTTTCTGTTGCTGTGGCTGTCTCTTAGCTCTGGCCTGTCCGCTCTGGGCGGTGAGACGATGTTCCTCAGAAAGGGTTGGCAGCATAATAGCCTCAAGCAACATCCCTACGCCAATCAGTTGACCAAATCAACAGATACCGCCAGAGTTGCACGCGGTCCCAACTACGATCGGTTGCTGGTGATCCTGGTGGAGTTTCAACCTGAAGCAGTTGACGACCCCAACACAACTGGTGATGGCAGATTTCAATCTCAGCCTGATCCATCCTATCTTTACAGTATTGGCAGCGCTCCTCACGACCGGGAATACTTTATGGCCAACCTGGAAGCTCTGAGATATTACTATCTGGCAGTATCCTGTGGCTCATATGACCTGAGCTATGATGTGTATCCAGACGACGGCAGCAAGCTTGTCCTCCCTCATTCCATGGGTTTTTACAACCCTCCCGGAGCCAGTTCCACGCTCTTTACCGAACGGATGGAAGAGTACTTTGCTCATAGCTTTTCTCTGGCAGACCAGCAGTTCCCTCAGATTGATTTCTCCAATTACGGCCATTACATGATCATTCATGCCGGCTCGGACTGGCAGCATGACATTTTGGGAGACACGCCATCGGATATTCCCTCCTTCTTTATCAGAGTTACCGATGATAAAGCCGTCAGTGTGGATGGCGGAACTCATTTGATCAAACACGCCTGCAACGTACCCGCCACCATATCTCAGGATTTCAGCTCCGAGACTACGGACGGAGTGACAGTGCACAGCGGCTACGGAGCCCTAAACGCGGTGATCGCTCATGAGTTTGGCCACTCGTTAGGGCTGGTGGACCTCTATAATGTGTATAATTTCCGCCCTATGGTAGGTGTGTTTGACATCATGGACAGCGGGGGCTCAGGGATATTGGTGGACCAGTTGAATGATGGCTCACTGGTGATGGTGGAAGGCATCCTTCCTGCTTTGCCAGGCGCTTTTTCCAGGACCTTGCTCTTCGAGGACTGGTACCGTGCCAATGGTTATCTCAAGGACGTTCGGGACGTGGAACTTTTCACTCCTCTTCCCCTGGCTGCCTCCAGCATGAAGCAAACTGGCCCTGTCAGCCCCAATATCTATAAGGTCCCAATCACCGGGGAAGAATACTTCCTGGTGGAAAACCGCAGTGTCGATCCCGACAACGACGGTGCCACGGCTGTTTTTGGAGCTCTAGACGGCAGGGTGGTCCTCTACCCTACTCCGTTAAACGATCCCCAAAACTTGCCATCTTATGAATATGACTATTTACTGCCATCTTTCCAGCGTCCCAACGCAGACGCTGTAGGTGGAGGAATACTGGTTTGGCACGTCAATAACGATGTGATTTATAATCAAGGGGTTGTCTGTCAGGATGGCAGTTGGGCCAGCAATTATAACAACAATACCGTCAACACAGATTATCGCAATCGGGGCGTTCAGGTGGTGGAAGCGGATGGACTGGCTGACATCGGCAACGACTGGTCCTGGTACTGGACGGGCACTCAATATGAGTATTTTCACAAGTTCCGGCCGGTCCTGGACTCAGGGGGCTATTTTCAGAACTGGTCTCAAAGCAGTTGGAAACCCATGCTGGGCCCCAACAGCGATCCCGCTTTGACCAGCTTTGCCGGGAATCCTTCGCTGTATTGGCTGGCCGGGATTGGCAACCCTGCGGCAATCATGAGTTTCGAGCTGAGAAGCGGATTCTTTGAGGGGTCCGATACGATCGCTCTTGAGAATGGAGCGGTTTCAGCACCTTTGATCGACACCAGCTTTGACCATGCTCAACTGCCTGTGTTTGGGCCCACTGGTATCCGCCTCTTCAGCACAGGCTCCAGCCCCTGGTCTGACCTTATGGGAGAATTTCCCTACACCGACGGTACAGGTGATTATCCCGTCACCCGAAGCGAGCAGACCCCAAACAGCTATCACGAACTTGTCCTCAGTATGGATGACAGACTCAGGATCATAGAGTTTGGGAACGACGCGCTGGATATGACCGATATAGATTTAGGTGCTCCACCCACACTGCAAGCCCTTGCTTACAACGACAAGGTATATACCGCAACGTCCGATGCTGTGTTCCAGATTGGCAACAACGCCATACAGCTCAGAACAGAGCTCGCGGACACGAGAAAACTGGCAATAGCGGGAAATGAGCTTCTGGTTTTGACCAAATCCGGGATTGTTTTTCTGGACCTGAGCAACCTCAATGAAACCCGCCGCTATTCTCTGAGCGGGGAATTTGGGGACTACGAGCCACTGGTGTTCTTGAATGACGAAACCAATCAAACCATCGCGGTGTTGACAAACAACCAGGGAGATATCTGGAGCTGCCGGAACAATGAAGTAGCCAGGATATTCAGCAATAATTCCACCGCGCTGCCAACGCAGTTGGGCATCACATCCATCTCAGGACAAAGCCCCATCATCTTTTTCGGGCTGGGAGACCAGGCATATGCCTTGCGGCCAGACGGAACCTATTTGAGTGGATTCCCCTATCATACTGATACTTATGACTATGAGGCCCACAGACACGTCTACTCAGTCACTCTGAGCGGAGATACCTTCATGCAAATCCCGGTTGAAGCTGAAGGTTATCATGCCGTCTCAATCCTGCCGTCATCAGTTCCGCAAAACGCTCTTAGTCTGCCTGCGAGGCTGGACAACGACCGTTTCTATTATGACGGAACTAACGGCATCCTCTACTGGTATTTCATTGATTCTCAGGCAAATCTCTGCTATCAGTGGATGAGCGTAGAGGAGAACCCGGTCTTATGGGCAGGACCCAAAAATGATGGGACGGGTCAGTTTATGGGGGCTGAATCGCATAGCGCGTCTACTCAAACCGCGCTCAGCGCTTATGTGTATCCCAATCCGGTAAATAGCAGTCCCTTGAGGGTCAGGGCTGAACGTCTGGACTCCAACCCCGTGGAGCTAAAAGTTTACGATGTGGCCGGGAAACTGGTCTTAGATAAATCTTTCGCGGCCAACCCACTGGACAGTCGCGATTTTCAACTGGACCACAGGCTGTCCAGCGGAGTGTATTTTTTAACTGTCGGAAACGGGTCCCGCCACACCAGGATCAAGTTTGCCGTCATCAATTGAGTCCCGGTCATGAGGTAACAGTATGAAAAGATTCATTTTGCTAACAATCACATTGATGATGATGATCTCTCTGTTTGGTCAAAGTGACATAGATGATCTGATTTTTGGACCCGAGAAGCAAGATCAAGCGCCTGCAAAGGACCCCAAGCTCGCTAAGCCCACAGACGATGATTTTATTAAGGTGAATTTCGCCAAGAAAGACGCGAGGCTGGCTATGCTGTTTTCCGCTCTGTTGCCTGGAGCGGGACAGTATTATGCCGATAAATCAGCTCTAAGCACCTGGATCTTTCCCATAGTGGAAGTGGGTCTCATCGGCGGGATTATATATTACAACGTGTCCGGCAATAAAAGGACTGATGAATTTGAAAAGTACGCCACTGGTGAGATCATTACCCAGACTTTCAACTACACTGTGGATGGGGTCGATTACAGCTATACCTACCAGGGTCCCCGCTATCAACGGTCTTACCAAAACCTCACTCAAAATGTACTGATGAGCTTCTTTCCCAGTGATATTTACGATAGCAATTTCTTTCGGCTGGATGCCACCAATACCCAGCATTTTTATGAGGACATCGGCAAATACAACAAGTATATCTTTGGCTGGGCAGACTGGTTCTACAACTTTGCCACCGATCCTATGACGGGAAACTTTGTACTTGATAATCCCAACTACTACGAAGGTAGCTTTCCAGGTTTGAATCTGAACACCGTGTGGATTTGGGCCGATACTCAGTACGATTACTCACGTCGCTGGACCGCTAACGTCCAGATCGATGATTTTCTGAATGGCCTTAGCGGCAATCACATCTCTCCCGGAACGACCATGGCGTCTCCCATGCGACAGGAATACATCCAGATGCGCAAAGATGCCAATTCCCAGTTTTCTATCGCCCGGATTATGACTCTGGCCCTCGCCTTCAATCATCTGGCCAGCGCTGTGGATGCCGTAATGGTCACCAATAAGGTCAACAAGACTTACATCACGCAAAACAATCTCCAACTCAAGTATTACACCGCTTTACGTGACGGCAGGGTCTCCCCCTCCCTCGGTTTTTCCTGGTCTTTTTGATATGCGTATCGTCCTGCTTGTGCTGTTGACCACACTGCTGGCCATGCCGCTAATCGCTTTGCCGCGAATAGCATACATTGGTATGTCGGCAGCCCTGCCTGGGAGCGCGGAGCTGGCCTTGGGAAAACCTACCCGGGGCGGAATAATGATCGCGGCTGATCTGCTGTCATGGCTGGCTTGGAGCGGTTACAAAGATGAAGCACTTGATCTTGAGGATAGCTTCAAGCGCTACGCCCAGGCTTACGCCGGTGTTCCCAGCAACGGCAATGATCGATACTATCAGCATATCCAACAGTATTATAGCAGCGATGAGTTCAATTCGTTTCAGGAGATGATGGCCAGAAACTTCTATCTGATATACAATTATGACCCAGAAGGGTTTTCTGAATACCTTGCGGCCAACCTCTATGCCGACGAGGAAGGGTGGCAATGGCAAAGCCCTGAGCATCATCAGAAGTTTCGAGACTTGCGCAAACAGCGGCAGAAAGCAAAAATGTATCAGAATCTGGCTTTGGGGGCCTTGCTGTTAAACCGGGGAATCAGTATAGTGGACGCCCTGTTTTTGAGTGGTAAGAAATCCGTGGCAGAGCTTCCAGTTTATTTCAGTGTGTCACCGGAGCGGGCTTTGATCTTGAACTATCGTTTTGAATTTTGAGGTTTACAGATGCGTAGATTATTGATTATAGTGCTTTTACTGGGCTCGGTGGGCCTGACAGCTCAGAGCCGGGGGTTGAAGTTTTTGAAGTCTTTGGTGGTGCCCGGGCTATCTCAGGTGTCAGAAGGCCGCAATTACGGCTACGCCATGATGGTGAGCGAAATCAGCATCATTGGGGGCATGATGTATCTGAACAGCGAGGAAAAGCTCAAAGCCAGAGAATCATATGAGTACGCGTTGAAGTTTGCTCACATCCAGCCTGGCAAGTATGACGAAAGCTATTTCAGAGACCTCAGCCGCTACAACAGCGGAGGATTTGACGCGGATGGATTCAACGCAAGAGTGAGGAGAGACGCCATGAATCTCTATCCTCACGATCCCGTAGCCCAACAGCAATACATCGATTCTCACGCTTATCCCGAAGACATGTACTGGAATTGGGATTCAGCTCAAAAGCGGGCCAGCTACAGCAAAATCAGGATAAAAACCCAGGACCTGCGTGATTTTGGACAGATCGCGGTAGGAGTGCTGCTGGTCAACCACTTAATCAGCGGTATCGATGTGCTGAGATACGACTCAGAGGGGCGTCGTTCCCAAGTCTATATGAGCATGAAGGGCAGACAGCCCATCCTCAATCTCAGCGTCAGCTTCTAGGCTGTCATCTCCCTTTTTCTCACTTACAGGTATCGCACGCTTATCCTGTGCTGAGGCATGGGATAGGCGTGCGAGGAGCACGGGATAGGCAAAGGAGGCTAAAGGGCAAGATTGCTGTCAGCCCGTCCGGATCAGAAAATGGCTTTAATCAGCGTTTCCGGGTCCAGTCTAAAGGGAGAGCCTTTACCTTCAAAGAAGCTGTGAGCATCGATCAGATGGATGCTGAGGGAGGTCCACCGCACGCTCAGGCCCATACTTCTATTGTATAGGGTGGTGATCGCCTTGCGGTGTACGCCGGGATGTCCAAAAGGGCATGGAAGCTTGCCTCTGACTACATCGGTGCTCACCAGATACTTGTCTTCCACCAGCACATCCTCACCAGGGAAATCCCAGCTCTGTTTAGTCAGATAATCCATCCGGGCGGCGATTTCTTTGGCGGTCTTGCCCAAATTATCCAAAACAAGTTCGTCGTCGTGGATGATCTCGTTCAAATTACGTCTGTCATCGCCCAGAAAGCCGTTCAGGGTGATGATTCCGGGCTTCATTCTGGCCATGATTTTGATTTCCTGAGGGGTAGCTTTCATATTATCATCCAAAACTGTCATAATAGATTTTTTCTGTGGGTACGCCCAGTTCCCTGAGGGATTTGGTCACGGCGTTGATCATACCGGGGCTGCCGCAGAGGTAGGCTTCGGTTTTGAGGGGATCGCGGATAACGTCTTTGAAGTAGGGCATCACAAAACCAGTCTTGCCCTGCCAGTTGTCATCTGGATCCTTTTGAGATAAAACAGGCTCATAGCTGAAAGACGGAAACACCTGCTCGAAGGCCTTCATTTCGTCTGTCAGATAGAGGTCTTTTGTGGTCCTGGCGCCAAAGAAATAGGTCATCTTTCTGTCGCAACCGGTTACCTTCAGATGTTCAAGCATGGATTTGATGGGAGCCTTGCCACTTCCGCCAGCCACGAAAATGATATCGGCGTCGGTGTCGCGGATATAGAAATCACCATAGGGACCTGTAACCTCTACTTCGTCGCCCACCTTAAGGAATTGGTGCACCCAGGTAGTGCAAATACCTTCCGGAA
>ERZ795059.383-NODE-383-length-58882-cov-12.773947_pt1 | contig 58882 bp, 54 predicted proteins | sample MGYA00375143_ERZ795059 | MGnify/ENA primary metagenome ERZ795059 (study PRJEB30188, sample SAMN05720168) | activated sludge metagenome | isolation source: Anaerobic digester | place: USA | collected 2015-01-07 ... | reverse complement strand
GGGACTACACCGCCACGCAGCCGATCATGCTGGCTGACCTGAAGATCGGCAGCGAAACGAAGAAGGTGCTGATGCAGGCGCCGAAGAATGGCTTCTTCTACGTGCTCGATCGCGCCACGGGTAAGCTGATCTCCGCCGACAAATACCAGGACAACGTCAACTGGGCCTCGGGCGTCGATCTCACCACCGGCCGTCCGGTCGAAGCAAAGAATGCGCGCTATGAAGAAGCGCAGACGCAGCTTCAGATCCCGGGGCCGCTCGGCAGCCACAACTGGCATCCGATGGCGTTCAGCCCGGACACCGGCCTCGTCTACATCCCGGCCCACACGCTGCCGTCCGTCTATGCCGAGATGGACAATTTCCGCTATCGCCCGGGCGCCTGGAACACCGGCACTGACTTCTCCGTCGCAGCTCTGCCGACCGAAGGCGCGGCGCGCCTCGCTGCCGCCGCCGCCTCGAAAGGCCAGCTTGTCGCGTGGGACCCGATCGCCAAGAAAGCGCGCTGGGTTCACGACTATCCCAATGCTTGGAATGGCGGCGTGCTGGCGACAGCCGGCGGCCTCGTCTTCCAGGGCTCGCTCGATGGCAAGTTCCGCGCATTCGATGCGGCGACCGGTCAAGCCAAATGGGAAACCGACACGGGCTATCCCGCCCAGTCGGGCCCGGTTAGCTACGAGATCGATGGCGAGCAGTACATCGCTGTGACAGCAGGGTGGGGGTCAGCCCTCCCGCTCGCCGGCGGCGTCGGCTCGCGTGACGGCGCTCCCCGCCTCGCATCGCCTGCCATGGGCAAGGTCGTCGTCTTCAAGATCGGCGGCAAAGGCGTCCTCGAAACCGACGAGTCCTTCGCGCCCGATCCCACGCCCGTAGCCGACGACTTCGGCTCGCTCGCCCAGATCGAGCATGGGAAAGAGCTGTTCTTCAACAACTGCATGGTCTGCCATGGCGACAGCGTGCAGTCGGGCGGCATCGTCACCGACCTCCGCTGGGCCCCGGCGCCGGCCACGAAAGAGACGTTCGCGGAGGTGGTTATCGGCGGGAAATACGCCACCGCGGGCATGGCCAGCTTCGCCAAGGTGCTGAGCCCTGATGATGTCGAATCCATCCGCGCGTACATCATCAACCGCGCCAACGAAGACGCGAAAGCGCTGGCCGCGGCGGCCCCGCCTCCGTAGTTTTCTCAACAATTACAGGGATCAGGGCGGCTCCACCGGGGCCGCCCTTTTTCTTTGCGCTTCGGGCCTTGCACATCAATTTCGATATATCTAAATACTGCATCGAATAGATGATCGAAAAGGAGTATCGATTGAGACATCATTCAAGACACGGCCACCGTCATGGCCACGACCATCACGACCGTTCGGAGATGTTCGCCATCTTTGCTGAAAAGCTCGCCATGGGCCGGGGCCCGCGTGGGGGCGGCTGGGGCAGGCGCGGCGGACACGGCGACGATGACGGCGAAAGCTTTGGACGCGGTTTCGGCGGCCGGGGCGGCGGTGGACGCCTGCTCGGACACGGCGACCTGCGCCTGCTTCTGCTCGCCCTGATCGGCGAGAAGCCCAGCCATGGCTACGACCTGATCCGCGCGGTCGAAGAACGCTTCGCCGGCGCCTACGCGCCGAGCCCGGGAGCCGTCTATCCGACGCTCACCATGCTCGAGGAACAGGACCTCATCAAAGCCGAAGCCGCCGAAGGCTCGAAGCGCCTCTACAGCATCACGGATGCCGGCAAGGCGTTCCTCGAAGAGAACGCTGCCATGGTCGAGGGCATTCTCGCCCGCATCAACCTTGCGGCTGCAGCCTTCGCTCGCCACATGGCTCCTGATGAAGTGCACGAAGCGTGGAAGACCCTGCGCCAGGCGATGAACATGAAACGCACGGCATGGACCAAGGAAGAAACCGACCGCGTCGTCGCGATCCTCGGCAAAGCCGCGCGCGACATCTTCGGCAAGGACTGACGATCACACGGTGCTAGAAGGACTGATACACATGGCAGACACAGCGTCCCTCCCAATCGCGTCACAAGCACGCGTATCGACGCCGAAAGCCCGCAACTACCTGATCCAGCTGTGCAAGCACTTCGCGCACAAGATCCCCGCTACGTTCGCAGACAACAAAGGCCGCATCGAATTCGAGAGCGGCGTCTGCGAGCTGAACGCGGATGATGAAAACGCACTGGTTCTCGCTGTCTCCGCTGGCAGCCCAGACAAGCTTGCCACGCTGGAAGACGTCATCGACCGCCACCTCAAGCGCTTCGCCTTCAAGGAAGAGCTGAGCATCGCCTGGGTTCGCGGCTAGATTTTCTTCCTCCCCGCCACGACCAAAAACAAAAGGCCCGGATCATCGATCCGGGCCTTCTCATTTCCGCGATGCTCTCCCGAACTATTTCGGTCAGTTACTTCGGATTGCAGAACACCATGAAGTTTTCCGTCTGCTTCGGCATGTTCTTCAGCGAGCCGATATATTTCGCATTCACCTGAGCAGCCGGGTCCTTCACGAAGGCCCACTGGACTTCGCCCGTGTCGGACAGCACCGACACCGCGTCGAGCTTGCTCAGCGCGATCAGGTCAGCCTGTTTGATCGGGAACACGAAGTCCGCATCGCCCGACTTGTTGGCGGCGAACTTGCCGTCGACTTCCAGCATGCTGGCGCCGGTGCGGATGCGATAGGTTGCGCTCTGGCCGACGCGGTTGGCCGCCTGCTTGCCCAGCTTCACCGTGGTGCCGCCATTGGCGGCGTTGCAGGTGATGACGACGCCCTGCGGGTTATCCGTGTTGCCGCCGATCGCGTTGACGAGGGCGAGAACCGGGTCCTGCGGGATCAGGTTGTCTTCCGCCATCCAGGCCGTGTTGCTGGCGAGGTTCTGCACGACGATCGTCGTGTGCGCCGCGCCAGCCAGCGGAACAGCGCCGCCCGTGTCGGCCGAAATGCTCGAACCCGCCGAAGGGTTGGACGCGCACGCCGCCGCCAGCGTGCCGACTGCCGCGAGGAGGGCAATGCGATGGAACATGGAAGATCCCCTTATTGGTCTGCTGTGGCCAGAACTGGTCTACAACTCAGATCGTGATGACGACTTTGCCTTTTGCGCGCCGTTCCGAAAGCTCCTTGATGGCTTCGGCGGCGCGCTCAAGCGGATACCTGTTCGACACATGTGGCCGAATTTTGCCTTCCTGATACAGCCTGAACAGGTCGGCGAGGTTTTCTGCATGTCCCTTCGGGTCACGCGCAACGAAAGCGCCCCAGAACACGCCGACGATCTGGCATGATTTCAAAAGCGTAAGGTTGAGCGGCAGTTTCGGAATGCCCGCCGGGAAGCCGATCACGAGGAACCGGCCTTCCCAGTTCAGCGCGCGCACGGCCGGCTCGGCATAGTCGCCACCGACGCCGTCATAGATCACGTCAACGCCGCCACCGCCCAGTTCCTTGATCTTGTCGGAGAACTCTTTCTGCTGCTCGCGGCTCAGCGGGTTCTCCGGGTAAACGAGGCCCTTGTGCGCGCCCTTGGAGATGCAGAAGTCGACCTTCTCCTGGCTGGAAGCGGCGGCGATCACGGTCGCGCCCATCGCCACGCCGAGTTCGACGGCTGCGAGGCCAACACCGCCAGCTGCGCCCAGCACCAGCAGCGTTTCGCCCGGCTTGATGTGGCCGCGATCCTTCAGCGCGTAGTGCGACGTGCCGTAGGTCATCAGGAAGGCAGCCGCTTCATCGAACGGCATGAAATCCGGCAGCGCATTCATGCGGTTCGCCGGGATCAGGATTTCCTCGGCCATGCCGCCAGCGCCGGTCGAGCCGAACACCTTGTCGCCGACCTTGAACTGTGTGACGCCTTCGCCGACCGCCTTCACGACGCCCGAGATTTCGCCGCCGGGCGAGAACGGACGCGGGGGTTTGTACTGGTACATGTCCTGGATGATCAGGAAGTCGGGAAAGTTCACCCCGACTGCCTTCACCGTCACAACGATTTCACCCTTGCCCGGGGTCGGAGAGGGCACGTCCTCCAGCACCAGCGTATCGGGCAGGCCAGGGGCCTTGGAGAGGACGGCTTTCATCGAGAGGCTCCGAGATCTGTCGTTATCTCCCTGCCTTAGCGAAGCTATGCCGGGCTGTCATCCCGCAGGATTCGGGCGCTTCAGGACCGCTCCATAAAGCGCCAGTTGTGGCGCAATTCCGGGGGCACTTCGACGCCCTCATAGGCGTCGCGGTCCTTGAAGCCTTCGACCTCGTAAAGCTTGTGCGCGGACGCCATGAACGGCCCGCTGTCTAGCCGCATGACCGGATATCCGAACGCATCGGAATCGGCGATCAGGCGCTTCACGATGATGGCGCCCAGCCCGCCGCCGCGCTGATCCGGCGCCACGAAAACGCGCTTCATTTCCGATACGCCGTCAGCCAGCTTCCGCACGCCGCCCATGCCTGCGGGCCGTCCGTTGCGGCGTACGATGTAGAACACGCCCTCGGGCGGTTGCGCCGCGCAGAGCTTGTCGAGCGCAGAGGCGACATAGGTCTGGATCGAGCCGCCCAGCAGGTCCGAAATCTCGATCCCGAAGTCTCGGCGTATGCATGCCTCCATCCATGCGAAGTACTGGATGTTGAGGTCCAGCATCACGTCGCGATCACGCTTGGCGTCGGCCGGTTCGAAGCTGATCGTCATGCTGGTTTCAATCGCGTCGTCATTCACCCACCCTCCACGACAGTCGCGCGAGATTGTTATCCCATGCCGCTACGTTGGCCTAGCGCGGGCCGCTTGCCGCGCACGGCCCACTCTGCAACGCTAATGGAAAGGTTGCCCGCGCTAGACGGGCGATGAGGGAGAGACGCCGATGTTCACCGCTATGACACGCCGGTTGTTTGCTGCTGTGACGATCAGCGCAGGCTTGCTCGCCGCCTGCGCCACGCAGCCGGATACGACGCCAAGCCCGATCACGGGCATCAATTTCCGCACAGTGGATTCGCATGGCGTGAAGCTACGCGTCGCGGAGGCCGGCAAGGGGCCGCTGGTCATTCTCGTTCATGGCTTCCCGGAGAGCTGGTATTCGTGGCGGCATCAGATGCCGGTACTGGCGGCGGCCGGCTATCATGTCGTCGCCCCCGACATGCGCGGATATGGAAAGTCGGATCGGCCGGGGCCGGTCGAAGACTACGACATCAAGCATCTGACGGATGATCTCGTTTCCATCGTTGATGCGATGGGAGAGAAGACGGCGATCCTTATCGGGCATGACTGGGGCGCGAGCGTTTCGTGGAATGCGCTGCTGCTTCATCCCGATCGCTTCACGGCCTATGCGGCGATGAGCGTTCCCTATCGTGGGCGCAATCCCGATGTGCGCCCGATGGATGCGACGCGCGCGGCGTATGGCGAGAATTTCTGGTACACGGTCTATTTCCAGGAGCCCGGCGTCGCCGAAGCCGAGTTCGACGCGCAGCCGTATGAATTCCTGAGCCGCGCCTACCTGCTCTATGAGGGCCAGACGCCGACCGAGCCGCCGCAGATCACAGACCCGCGCCGCTCCGCTGGCGGATGGATTCCGCGCATGGGCAAGGTGAAGCAACTGCCTGGGTGGCTGCCGCAGAAAGACCTCGACTACTATGTGAGCGAGTTCAAGGAATCCGGCTTCCGGGGCGGGATCAACTATTATCGAAACAGCAATCGCAACTGGGAGATCACTCCTCAACTCACGGGCGCGACGACCAATGCGCCGGTCATCTTCATCGCGGGCAAGGATGATCCGGTTATCCGTGGCGGTACGGTCGAGAGCCTTACCGCGATGATGAAGCCGACGGTGAAGGATCTGCGCGGTGTCACCGTCATCCCCGGGGCTGGCCACTGGATTCAGCAGGAAAAGGCCGACGAGGTGAACGCACTACTGTTGCAATTCCTGAAGGGGTTGAAATAGCGGGTACGCCCTCGTCCTTCGACGGACGCCGCTTCGCGGCTGCTCAGGATGAGGGCTACTCTACCGCCAGAAGTTTAGCCCTCATGGTGAGCAGCGCGTCGAAGATGCGCGTCCGTCGAACCACGAGGGCGTCACCTCCGCCGGTTGACATCAGCCGCGCAAAGCTTTTCACCGTCGCTCCATGAAACATCTGCGCGGCTATTTCGGCATCGGCGTTGAATCGCTGTCCAAGCCCATGAACCTTGGCGCTCTTCAGCGTACGGCGCATGCGTTCGGCGCGGCGTTCACCTTCACGGTGTCGCCTGCGCCAAAGATCCGCGTGCTTCACCATGCCGACACGTCGAAATCGGACCTGCATGTGCCATGGTATCTCTGGGATACGATCGACGACATGCAGATGCCGCGCGGCTGCCAGCTGGTGGGCATAGAGCTCACTGATGATGCGGTCGATCTTCCGGCCTTCCGTCATCCGCTGCGCGCAGCTTATGTGATGGGCGGGGAGGCGAGGGATTTGTCGCCGGAGATGCAGGCGAAGTGCGCCTTCATCGTGAAGATCCCCACGCGCTTCTGCATCAACGTTTCACTGGCCGGCGCGCTGGTGATGTACGACCGCACGCTTTCGATGGGCGGCTGGCCCGCGCGCCCCGTCCACACGGGTGGTTCGGATCAGGCGGAGTAGATATCGCCGCCGCGCATATGGATGCTGATCGCCACCAGCGCCAACCCGGTCGCAGCGCCCAGCGCCAGTACAACAGCAGCGGTCGCATCGCCCGGCTCTATGCCGGTTACGAGCATGAGGATCAGGACGCCGCCAAGCGCCATCGCCACGAATGTGCCTGCGGTGCGAATACCGAACGCCACTGCATTGATGACGGACGCGCGATCATTCCACGCGCCATAGAACCAGCGGCCGATCAGCAGAACCAGTCCACCCGTCAGGAACAAGGGCATAGCGACAGAGGACGCGCCGCCCAGCGTATCCGCGGCGTCCGGTAGTTTGAGATAACGCGCCAGGATCGCGAACCCGACAATGATCATGCCTGCAGCCGCGCTTGCGCCCGTCATCACAAGACATGCGCCAGAAATGCGCCGCCAGATCATCGTTCTTGCTCCCTCCGCCTCCCTTTTTGTGAGGAAGCAGTCGGGTGAGACGAAGCAGGGCAGGCGCCGTTGCGGATTTACCTAGTCTTCTCGCGCAATCTCGCTTTGGGCGGGTTTTTCGCTCCAGATTGAGCCAAAAAGCCCTGAAAGCGGTCGATTGCATGAAATTCGTCGGACCCGATTAAATCGATTTTCAAGGCTGCGTGCCAGTTTGATGCGGAACAGGGAGGCCACCCAAGAGCCTCCCGGCATTGATGTGGTGGTGACATGGCTAAGACCGTTCTGGTCGTCGATGACGATCCTACCCAGCGTCGCCTCATGCAGGCAGCCGCGGAGAAGCAAGGCTTCCGTGCGCGCCTCGCCGAGAACGGTGAGAAGGCCCTCGAGGAAGCGTCCGACATCAAGAACGGCGTCGACGTCGTTCTGCTCGATCTCGTGATGCCGGGCCTCTCGGGCATGGAAACGCTCGAGCGTCTCATGGAACGTCGCCCCGATCTTCCCGTGATCGTGCTCACCGCCACCGGCGGCATCGACACAGTCGTGCAGGCCATGCGCGCAGGCGCCGTCGATTTCTTCGTGAAGCCGGCCTCGCCCGAGCGTATCGGCATCTCCATTCGCAACGCGCTTAAGCTCTCGGATCTGCGCGGCGAGGTGAAACGCCTCTCCAAGAAGACCGAAGGCAAGATGGGCTTCGAGGACATGATCGCCGGCGCGCCGTCGATGCGCGGCGTCGTCCGCCTCGGCCAGCGCGCGGCTGCGTCGTCCATTCCGATCCTCATCCTCGGTGAATCGGGCGTCGGCAAGGAAGTCATCGCCCGCTGTATCCAGGGCGCGTCCGAACGCGCCGGCAAACCGTTCATCTCGGTCAACTGCGGCGCCATTCCGGAAAACCTCGTCGAATCGATCCTGTTTGGCCACGAGAAGGGCTCGTTCACCGGCGCGCATGAGAAGAAGCTCGGCAAGTTCGCTGAAGCTGACGGCGGCACGCTGTTCCTCGACGAAGTCGGCGAACTGCCACTCGACATGCAGGTGAAGCTGCTTCGCGTCCTTCAGGAAGGCGAAGTCGATGCTGTCGGCTCGCGTCGCCCGACCAAGATCGACGTGCGTATCATCTCGGCCACCAACCGCGACCTCGCCACGCAGGTCAAGGAAGGCCGCTTCCGTGAAGACCTCTATTACCGCCTGAACGTCTTCCCCATCGAAGTTCCTTCGCTGCGCGAACGCCGCGAAGATCTGCCTGCGCTGGTCGATCACTTCGTGGGTCGCTTCAACGCGGAAGAGGGCAAGAACATTCCGGGCGTGTCGCCTGAAACCCTCTCGATGATCCAGTCCTACGATTGGCCCGGCAACGTTCGTCAGCTCGAGAACGCAGTCTTCCGTGCAGTCGTTCTGTCCGATGGCGGCGCGCTCAAGCCGGAAGACTTCCCGCAGATCGCCGGCCTGGTTGGCAACCTGCCGGTCGCGTCGGGCGATGTGATGCACGTCTCGGCTCCGACTGCCGCCAATGACGCGCCGGACCAGCCCGTGCTTATCACGGATACGACTGGCGAGTTGCGTACGCTCGAAGCAATCGAGCGCGATCTCATCCAGTTCGCCATCGATCACTATTCGGGTCACATGTCGGAAGTCGCCCGCCGCCTCGGCATCGGCCGCTCGACGCTCTACCGCAAGGTCCGTGAATACGACCTCAAGGTCCGCGACGGCGAAGACCTCGATCAGGTCGGCTGATAACTTCGGCCACCAGAAACACGAATGGCGAGCGGATCATCCGCTCGCCATTTTTGTTTGCTCTCTGCACGCCGTTTGTCATCCCGGAAGCGCGTAGCGCTATCCGGGACCCATTGTGAGAGCCGGTACTCTCTCGATGGTTCCCGGCTCTCCGCTACGCTACGGCCGGGATGACAAATCAACCTGTCGCTCTCAGCGCGCCCAGCCTAGTCCGCAACGTGGATCAGCATCTTCCCGCTGTTGCGACCTTCAAACAGGCCGATCAGGCCTTCAGGCGCGCGTTCGAAGCCGTTCAGGATCGTCTCCTGGTATTTGATCTTCCCGCTCTTCAGCCAGCCGGTCATGTCGGAGACGAACTGCGCATTGAGATGCGCGAAGTCGGTTGCGACGAAGCCTTCCATGCGGATGCGTTTGTAGATCATGTTGAACAGGCCGGTGACGCCATCGCCGCCGCCATTGTAGGTCGAGATCATGCCGCACACCGGGATGCGCCCGTGCACATTCATGCGCGGCAGGGCGGCATCGAGATGCGCGCCGCCGACATTCTCGAAGTACACATCGATGCCTTTGGGAGTCGCGGCCTCCAGCGACTTCGCCAGATCCTGCGTCTTGTAGTTGATCACGGCATCGAGCCCGGCCTCGTCGCGCAGCCATTGCGCCTTGTCGTCTGCGCCCGTCGTGCCGACGACATAGCAGCCTTTGAGCTTCGCGATTTGCGCCACGACCGAACCGACGGCGCCGCCTGCTGTCGAGACGAACACCTGCTCGCCATCCTTCAGCTTGCCGATATCCAGCAGGCCGCCATAGGCCGTGATGCCGGTGCCGCCGAGCGCGTGCATGTAGACCGATAGAGGCAGGGCGGGGTCGCGCTCCAGTGGCGCGAGTCCCTGGCCGTTGCTGGTGAAGGTTTCGCGGAAGCCGTTCCAGTGTTTGACCAGCTGGCCTTCCTTGAGTTTCGGATTGCGCGATTCCACCACGCGTCCAATGCCGCCGCCCAGCAGCGGCGTATCCAGAGCCTGATCCGCATTCAGGCGCGGCCGCATATAGGGATCGACCGACATGATGAGGGTCTGGATCTTCGCCTCGCCATCGCCCGTGGCCGCGACATCAACCGGCACGACCGCAAAGTCCGCTGGCACGGGCACGCCCTTGGGGCGCTGAACCAGATGAATCTCATGGCTGTTGGTCATCGCAGGCTCCTGAACGAATTTCGCGGGCGACCATGGGGCGAATAGCCGAGGCAGGCAAACGCCCGCGACCTGCGGACGGATGCGATGCGAGCCCAGCTGTACGGCCAGTTCAAACGCAAGCGGGCCGAAGGCGGTGAACGCCTTCGGCCCGAAATCTTTGCCGGTAGTGCTAAAACCCGGATCTAGGTTTTAGGCAGGAGGCCTTCACGCTGGGCGCGTTTGCGAGCCAGTTTGCGCGCGCGGCGCACGGCTTCAGCTTTTTCGCGAGCCTTACGTTCGGAGGGCTTCTCGAAATGGTTGCGACGCTTCATCTCACGGAAGAGACCTTCGCGTTGCATCTTCTTTTTCAGCGCCTTCAACGCCTGATCGACGTTGTTATCGCGGACCACGATCTGAACTATTTGAAACTCTCCATCGGTTTCCCGGACCGGCTCCGGGGAAGTCTTTAGAACGTCAGAAACGCCGAAACGGCCGCAAACGCTCCCTTCTGAGGATGCGTTGGCCCGCTCGACGGGTGATTTTTCCGGGCCCTCCAGTTACCTTGTCGGCAACCATCAGGGTCAGGCGGGGGGTCGATAACACACGAAATCGGCCCTGCCTACTGCCCCCGGACGCAGATTTGGCGCACAATAGACCCATGACGAACCAGCCAGACACAAACCAAGACGGACCCGAAACCGCACCCAGCGACCAGTTCCGCGAGCGCCTGCTCGACGCAATGCTCGAAATTGCTGCTGAATCAGGGTGGACCATGGCCGCCATGGGGCGCGCCGCCCAGAAGGCCGGCCTTTCCGAGGGCCAGGTCCTGCTGGCCACCCCCCATGGCGTGACCGATCTGCTGGACGCACTGGGCCAGCGCGCGGCCAAGGCTGCCGGTGAACGGCTGCGGGCCGACGACATTGCGGGCCTCAAGGTCCGCGAGCGGGTGCGGGCAGGGGTCAAGGGCTGGCTTGCGGCCCTCCAGCCGCACAAGGCGGCTGTGAAGCGCGCGGGCGGCACGCCGGCGAATCTGTTCACCGGGCCCAAGGGCCTGTGGGCGGCATCGGATGCGATCTGGTCCGCGCTGGGCGACAAGTCGACGGACTTCAACTGGTATACCAAGCGCACCACGCTCTCGGCGGTTCTTGGCTCGACGCTCGCGGCCTGGATCGGCACGGACGACGAAGCCGAGGTCGATGCCTTCCTCGATCGCCGCATCGAGAACGTGATGCAGTTCGAGAAGCTCAAGGGCCAGGTGAAGGACGCCATGGCCAAGGCGCCGAACCCGATGGACTTCTTCGGCCAGCGCAAATGAGCGAACGTCTCTCCGAGGAGATCTACCGTCAGGAAGGCGACAACTTCCGGTCGATCTGCGTCGCCTAGAATGTGCCTCATGAGAATGGCGGCTACGCGTAGGCTTTCGGATGTAAGGCTGCCACACCAACGATCGACTGCCTGAGAAGCGCCTGCAGTATACGGCGCGGTGTGGACGCGCTAACGGGGCGGCATGATACCGCGCGAGCTTATTGGTACGGCGAAGGTTCCCGGCGGGGTTGAGCTGAAGCTCATCCGTCATGGCGAGGACCATGTGATCATGGTCGATGCGAACGAGCTGATGAGCAGTCGGCTTGGCGGTTCTGAGGAAGCGCTGGCGGTGATGGCTTGCCAGCGTTTGCGGAAGGGCATTGCGCCGCGCTTGCTGATTGGCGGGTATGGCATGGGCTTTACCTTGCGGGCTGCGCTGAAGGTGATCGGCGAGCAGGGCAGAGCGAGCGTGGCCGAGCTTGTACCGGAGATCATCGACTGGGCGAAAGGGCCGATGGCCAATCTGACGGATGGATGCCTGGATGATCCGCGTGTGGAGCTGATCCAGGGTGATGTGGCTGAGGTGATCAAGGCGGCTTCCAAAAAGTACGATGCGATCCTGCTTGATGTTGATAATGGGCCTTCGGGGTTGGTGAGGCCGGATAACAACAGCCTGTACTCGATGAACGGGCTGGCGAAATCGCGGGCGGCCTTGCGGCCCGGTGGCGTTCTCGCGATCTGGTCGGCGGCGCCGGATGAGCGGTTCACCAAGCGGCTGCGCGATGCGGGCTTCAAGGCCGAGATGGTCACCGTGCGGGCGCGCAGCAACGGCAAGGGACCGCGGCATACGATCTGGTTTGCGACGCTCGGCTAGCTTTCGTTACGAGCAGCGGAAGTATTTCTGGCAATCGACCGAGGTCAGTCTCTCCAGATTCTGGACGACGTGCCTTGGCATCGAGAAGTGCTGCTTCGTTGCTTGCCGCGTCATGGCCTTTGACGCTTCGCCGCGACCGACCAGCAGGGCGGGATAGTAGCGGATGCCCTGTTCGTAGAGGCCGACCTTCTGATCCGGCTTGCGGCCAGAACCTGCCTCGCTGTGCAGGATGACGCGCTCATCGAGGCGGATCGGGATCAGCAGTTCGTAGAGTCGATCGGGTGCAAAGCGCTCTTCAACGCCATTGCTCTTGACCACGAAGGCGACCGTATCGGCGTCTGCTGCGCCTGCGATTTTGCCGATGCGGACGGTCACGGTCGGCGGCAGATTCAGTTCGCCCATGAATTGCGGATCGAGTGCGTAGATGATGACTGCGCAGGCATCATCTACCGCGTATTTCGACTGCGAGCCGCAAGCCGTATCGGCCTTCAGCCGTTTGATGAAGGCAGGGACATCACGCGCGCAGCCGAGCGCCAGCTCATGATCGGCCAGCACATCGGGAACGGGGCAGGGCAGATTGGCGGGCCGGGTCTCGTTGATCAGAACCGTGTCGGCGGGCGCCTGTTGCGCGAAGGCGGCTGGAGCGCAGAGCGAGAGCGCTGCTGCAAGAGCGGCGATTAATCCGGTGAGCGTCCGCGTCGTCATCAGCAACCCCATTTGCCAGATCCGCGATGAGGTGAAGCTAGCGCGGAATGCAAGCGGTTCAAAGGCGGATCGGCCGGATCGCGATGTCGTGAGGGAAACCCGAAAGGCATCGTGATTGGGGGCGGTCGGTGGCGGGGTGGAGTGAGGGGGCGAAGCGGGGGTGGAGGTTGAGGTGAAGGTGGAGGTGGAGGTTTTGATGGGCATTGGGGTTGGGTGTTTCTCGTGTGTTGGTTGGGGCGGCGGAAGTCGGTGCATTTCCGTTGCACTCCAATGCACCCTACGGGTTGGGCGTGTGTTCGCGTTCTCGCCGGTGGGCGAGGTGAGGCGTGTTGCGATATGGGGGCGTCAGCTGGTGTCAGCGCGCGCGATTTGGGCGTGGCAGCGGTCGGGTAGATCGATGCGGCGGTGATCGGTGTAGAGGTGCGCGGCGCGGCGGGGCACGTTGGTGCGGGGCGTGGCGCGGCGGGCCAGTGTTGTTGTGGTGAGGCGTGAGCGGGCGAGGCGGCGGGCGGCGCTGGTGATGGCGGCGCGTGGATCTTGCGTGATGCGGGTCAGTGCATCGAGACGGGCGGCTAGATCGGGCGCGGGGACATGACGTTGCCATTCGTCATGGCAACGGCGCCAGTCGTGGAGACTGTAGGGTAGTTCGTTCGGATCGCGGGGTTCGCTCTTCGGACGCGGCTCGCGTTTGGCGCGCTTGCGTTTGGGAGTGTCTTCGTCGTGTTCGCGGTCAGCGAACATCGCGTTCTCGTCTTCGTGCGAACGCCAGTCGGGGTCCTGGCGCGCGGGGCGGACCCAGCGGTCGAGCGGGTGGCGGGCGTGGCGCGTGATGGGAGGCGGCGTTGCGTGAGCGTGGCCGCGTTGCGATGCGCCAAGGTTGAGCAGCGGATCGGACGGGAAGGCGATGTGGCTGAAGGGCTTGCGCGCTGTCGGCGTGGTTGTGCGCTGGAGCTGGGTGGGAATGGCGGGCGTTTCGGATGCTCCGGCGAGGCGGAAGACGCAGAAGCCGGGGCGGCGGGTGAGGGCGTGTTTGCGCGGCGCTGGCGTGTGCGCGCAGGCGATGGTGCGCGGTGTGGGGAGCGTGAAGGTAAGCGCGGCGGAGAGGATGAGGCGGCGCACGGAGGCTTCGATGTTCATCAGCCAGATCGAGACCTTCGCGCCTTGCTCGCGGCTGATGCCGGTTGTGCTGAGAGCGGGGCGATCGATGGCGGTGACGAGCCAGGCGACAAGGCCGCGCGCCTCGCGCCACAGCTTGCGCAGGGCGGTCGGGATGGGATGCGGTTTTGGCGCGCGTGGGTTCATGGCGCGGAGTGTAGGTGAGGTTTGGGCGGGTGGGGATTTGGGTGAGCTGGGTCCTACAGGTAGGGCGTTGATGGGGTTGGGGTTTGGGGTGTGGGAGGGGTGTTGGATTCGGTGGAATTCAGCCGGGCCCAGGGGTCATGCACCGGGACAAGCCGCCCCTGGGTCCCGACTTGCGTCGGGAGGAGCGGGACAAGGAATTGAAGGTGGTGGGTGGGTCGCTGGATCCCGGCCTTCGCCGGGAACGCGTGAACGGGGTTCACGCTTCCAGAGTGGTGCATCGTTGATGCACCTTACGAACGGGGGCGCAGCTTCGTGATGTGGCCCATCTTGCGGCCGTGGATGGCGCGGCGTTTGCCGTAGAGGTGGAGTTTGGCGCCTTCGGTGAGGTGCTGTTCCCAGGCGTGGGCTTCTTCACCGAGGAGGTTGAGCATTTCGCCGTCGCTGTGGCGCGCGGGATTGCCCAGCGGCCAGCCGCAGACGGCGCGGATGTGTTGTTCGAACTGGCCGGTGAAGCAGGCGTCCTGCGTCCAGTGGCCGGAGTTGTGGACGCGCGGGGCGAACTCGTTGGCGAGGAGTTTGCCGTCCTTCGTGACGAAGAGTTCGAGCGCGAGGACGCCGATATAGCCGAGCTCGTCGGCGAGTTTTTTGGCGAGGCGCTTGGCTTCTTCGATGATTGCGGGCGAGGCCTTCGACGGGAAGGTGGACTTGCGCAGGATGCCGCCAGAGTGGTCGTTCTCGGGCGGATCGAAGGCGACGAACTCGCCGCTTTCGGAGCGGGCGGCGATGACGGAGATTTCGAAGTCGTGTTCGACCCAGGCTTCGAGGATCGCCATCTTGCCGCCGACTTCGGCCCAGGCGGGGTAGGGCTGGATCGTGCCCTTGAGGCGGACCTGTCCCTTGCCGTCATAGCCGGCGAAGCGGGATTTCAGAACGCCTGAGCCGCCGAGGCGTTCGAGTTCGGGCTGGATCTGATCCGGGTGGTCGATGCGTGCGAAGTTCGCGGGCTCGATGCCGATTTCGCGGAAGAAGGTTTTTTCGGCGAGGCGATCCTGTGCGCGCGAGAGCGTTTCGCCATTGGGGCGGACGGGGACGCCTTCGTCTTCGATGAGATCAACCGCATCGACGGGGACGTTCTCGAATTCGATGGTGGCGACGGTGATGCTGGCTGCGAACTCGCGCAGGGCGTCGCGATCTTCGAAGGGGGCGACCCAGGTTTTCTTGGCGACGCGCGAGGCGGGGCTGTCTTGCTCCGGCGTGAAGATGTGGACGTCGAGGCCGAGGTCGGCTGCGGCGATGGCGAGCATGCGGCCGAGCTGTCCGCCGCCGAGAATGCCGATCGTATCGCCCGGCCGGGCGATCACGCCTGTGGCCTTTGGCTTGGTCATTGCGGGTCTTCCACCGTTTCGGCGACTGCATCCGTCTGCGCCTTGCGGAAGGCGTCGAGGCGCTTGAGGAGGGCTTCGTCGTTTCCGGCCAGGATCGAGGCGGCGAGGATGCCGGCGTTGGCGGCGCCCGCTTCGCCGATGGCCAGCGTGCCGACCGGGATGCCCTTCGGCATCTGCACGATCGAGAGCAGGCTGTCCCAGCCGGACAGGGTCGAGGATTTCACGGGGACGCCGAGGACGGGGAGCGAGGTCATCGAGGCGACCATGCCGGGCAGGTGGGCGGCGCCGCCGGCCCCGGCGATGATGACTTGCAAGCCGCGGCTGCGGGCGGATTTGGCGTATTCGACGAGGCGATCGGGGGTGCGGTGGGCCGAAACCACCTTCGCTTCATATGGAACGCCGAGTTCTGTGAGTATCTCGGCCGCCTTCGTCATGGTCGGCCAGTCGGACCGGCTGCCCATGATGATACCCACAACAGGTTGTCCTGATGGGGATTTTGTCGGCGCACTCATAAAGCTCTCCGCCCGGAAAGCCGGGTTCTACAAGGTTCCGCCTCATTTTCGCAACGGCGCGGTAAGGCATGATTAATGCGGCGATAACAAGCTTGGGTAAGATTGGCCGGATTAGACGGCTAGTTGCGTTCAGATTGTTCGCCCCATGAAGATTTTTTCGATCTTCGGCTCCAGAAGCCGCCCCGACGATGTTGCGCCGGTCGAGAAGCCTGTCGATCTGGCCAGGCGCGTGGCGGATATCTTTGGCGTGCCGGATTACCAGCTGACGCCGCAGGTGCGGACGGCCTTCATGATGATGATCAATGAAGTGGATTCGCTTCGGCTGGATGTTGAGCAGCTGAAGCTGTCGCTGGCCGAGGCGGAGGCTTCGGCGGACCATGATGCGCTGGCGCCAGTGTACAATCGCCGGGCGTTCGTGCGCGAGACGCAGCGTGTGGTCGCGATGGTGAAGCGGCACGAGGTCGAGGCGAGCCTGATCTATTTCGACCTGAACAATTTCAAGGCGATCAATGACGCGCATGGTCATGCGGCGGGCGACGCGGTGATCCGGTCGATCGGCGAGCTGCTGATCCGGCAGACGCGCGAGACGGATATTGTGGGGCGCATTGGCGGCGACGAGTTCGCGGTGGTGCTGACGCATATCGGCGCGGAGGCGGCGCAGGTGAAGGCTGAAGCGCTGGCGGCGGCGTTGTGCACCGAGAAGGTGCTGCATGACGGTCAGGCGCACTTTGTGTCGGCGGCGTTCGGTGTTGCGCACATGACGGCCAGCGATACGGCCGAGCTGGCGCTCGCAAGGGCGGATGAGGCGATGTACGCCGACAAGGCGCTGCATCGCAGGGCGCAAGCCTAGGGCCGATGGCCTGAGGCTTGGCTTACCGGCGCTGATCTAGGGCCGGCGACGGCCGCCGCCGCCGTAATAGCCGCGACCGCCGCCCCAGACTTTTTCGCCGATGGTGCAGTCGGTTTTCTCCGTGGGCAGCTTCAGCTGTGCGCGATAGAGGCCGGGCTGCTCTGCGAACTGGATCGGCGCCATGTCCGGCTCTACGTCGAGGCTCGCGATCTCCATCACCAGCTTCTTGCGGATGGTGGAGGAGAGGTGGCGCAGGTCGAACACCGGCGCGATGAAGGCCGATGCGCCGCCGATGACGCAGTGTTTGTAGTACCGGTCGAGATGGTCGATGTCGTAGAACTCGCGCGGCTTGTTGAGCATGATCGGCAGGCCGTTGATGACGATGCCGGCTTTCACCACGTCGTCGCGCGCTTCCTCGACCAGGCGGCCGGCATTGTTGGCGCCGTCGCCTGAGACGTCGATCACCTGGCGGTGGGACGAGATGTTGTTGTTCAGGATGTAGTCCTTGGCGGCGTAGAGCGCGGTCGAGATCGAGGTGCGCTGTTCGCCGAAGATGGGTTCGTTTTCGAGGCGGTCAGCGAAATCGTGGGCCGCCTTGGCGCTGTCGATGATGGTCCACGGGATGGTGGGGATCGGGTCGAAATCGCCTGCCCATTCCATGTACATGACGGCGATCTTGCCCTCGGGGCCCGAGGTCAGCGCATTGATGACGTCCTTGTGGCGGAAGGCTTCGACATAGCCGTTGCGCTGGATGGTGTGCTCGTCGAAGTCCATCGACTGCGAGATATCGACGGCGAGGAGGAGTTCGAGGTCGACGCGGACGCTCTGGCCCTGCTGGGCGGTGGCGGACTGGATGGCGACGGGCGCGGCAAGGCCGGCAAAAGCGGCGATGGCGAGAGCAGACAGCCCCCGGATGCTCGTCTTGATGTTCATCACCCGCTCCGGTCCGAGCGTCCAGCTTGCAGGCCAACGCGGCGGCAAGCAAGCTGGGGCACATCACGAACTCACGACCTTGCGCCCGGTTGGGGGCCCGTTGGGGAAGTCGGGCGGGGCGGCGCTCGGGATCAGGACAATGATCAGGCGAGGGCGAAATCCACCAGCGCTTCGGCGTGGAGTTCGAGCGTGTCGTAGCCGGGCACGCCGACTTCGGTTGGCGGGAACAGCATGCCGATCTCGGTGCAGGCAAAGATCACGCTGTCGGCCTCGCGCGCCGAGGAACGGTCGATCATGGCGCGGACGGTGTCGCGCGACTTGTCGGTGACGATGCCCTTGATCAGTTCGTCGTAGATGATCGCGTGCAGGGCCTCACGGTCGAGGCGATCGGGCACGAGCGCGCCGATGCCTTTGTTCGCGAGATGGTCGATCATGAAGGGATCTTCCATCGTGTAACGCGTGCCGAGCAGGAGAGGGCGTGAGCGGGCGTCGCGGCGCAGCGCGGTGACCAGCGTGTCGCCGATATGGATGATGGGCAGGCGGACGGAGGCCATCACCTGGGCGGCTACCTTGTGCATGGTGTTGGCGCCGATTGCGATGACGTCGGCGCCGGCGCGCTCCAGCGACTGGGCGGCGTTGGCGAGGATGGCGCCGGCTTCTTTCCAGTTGCCCTCGGTCTGCAGCTTCGCGATGGGGGCGAAGTCCAGCGAGTTGATGATGATCTGCGCCGAATGTACGCCGCCGAGACGCTCGGCGACGTGGCCGTTGATCCGCTCGTAATAGAGCTTCGAGCTTTGCCAGCTCATGCCGCCGATGAGGCCGATGGTGCGCATGTCATGCTCCCGATGGGAGCGCGGGTTAGCACCGTGCGGTTCGCGGGTACAGTTAGCTGAGTTTCACGACGTCGACGCCGACCGACATGGTCGAAGTTGCGCCAAAGCCCGTAAAAGCGCCCAGAATCGGGGTCAATTCTGCGCCGGTGGCGGCTGTGGCGACGGGGATGAGGTCGCCATCGTCAACGAGACCATTGGTGGCGTCGAGCTCGATCCAGCCCATGGCGGGGATGTAGACCTCGGCCCAGGCGTGTGGCGAGGACGAGCCGGGCGCCGCGTTGGGCGTATAGACATAGCCGGTGACGAAGCGGGCGGCGCAGCCGAGACTGCGGGCGGCGGCGATCATCAGCTCGGCGAAGTCGCGGCAGGTGCCGGAATGCTGGAGCAGGGTTTCGGCGGGCGTCTGCAGGCCGGGCTCGTAGCGGATACGATAGTCGAACTCGTAGCGGATGCGGGCGGCGCATTCGAGCAGGCGCTCGTACTGGCCCTTCTCCACGCTTACCGCGCCGCTGTTGATCCAGTCGGCAGCCACCTCGGCGTTTTCTGCTGGCTGGTCGATATAGGGCGCGAGCATGTGTTGCTCGGTCGGGGAATATTGCGTCGTGCCGGTTTCCAGCAGGAGCCGGCGCTGGCTTTCCGAGCGGGGGAACGTCTCGACGGTCAGTTCGCTGATGATGTCGAGCTGGGTGGTTTCGCCCTGGAAGTACGCCACGGCGAAGGAATTTCCGTAGAGATCGTTGCGCCAGACCACTTCGGCGGCCGGCGAGAGGGCCAGGGTGGAGGCTTCGAGCTTAAGCTTGTGGTCGCTGCGCGGACGCAGATAGAGCGAATGGGGCGACAGGGTCACCGGCGAGGAAAAGGCATAGGTCGTGGCGTGGCGTAGCTGGAAGACGGGCATGGGGGCTCATTAACAAGGGAATCGGCCAGCAACGTGTGCTGGCGGGGCGGGTTCCATGGTTAGCGGCCGTTTACGGGCTGAAATCGCGTTTGCCTTGACCTTTTCTACACCCCGGCGTAGGGAACCGGCCTTCCGCGCAGAACCCCCAAAGGAAACTTTGGAGCCTGTGCTTTGACCGGCACGACCCTGTCTTCTGGACAGACGAGGCTGGCGAGGTCCCCCGCCCGGCGCGTTGCGCTCAGCGGGGTTCTCGTCGTTTTGGCCTCTGGTTTGTTTCTGGTCCGAGCAGGGTTTGACCGCGGAAACACGATCCCCATGTCGGATGGTCCGGCATGAAAAGGAATGGCGATGTTCGACGCGCTGACAGACAAGCTTGGGAAGGTGTTCGACGGCCTGACGGGCCGCGGCGCGCTTTCCGAGAAGGACGTCAACGAGGCCCTGCGCGAGATCCGCGTGGCGCTGCTCGAAGCCGACGTCGCCTTGCCTGTGGTCAAGAAATTCATCGATGACGTTCGCCCGCTGGCGATTGGCGAGAACGTCATCAAGTCGATCAAGCCGGGCCAGCTGGTCATCAAGATCGTGCACGATGCACTGGTCGAGACGCTGGGCGGCGACGAAGAACAGCCGCCGCTGAAGATCGATAGCCCGCCCGCCGTCATCATGATGGCCGGCCTGCAGGGCTCGGGTAAGACCACCACCACCGGCAAGCTGGCCAAGCGCCTGAAGGAAGTCGAGCGCAAGAAGGTGCTCGTTGCTTCGTTGGACGTGCGCCGCCCGGCGGCGATGGAACAGCTGCGCATTCTGGCGCAGCAGGTTGGCGTTGATGCGCTGCCGATCGTCGAGGGACAGCTGCCGCCGGATATTGCACGGCGCGCGATCCAGGCTGCGAAGTTCGGCGGCTATGATGTGATCATCCTGGACACGGCGGGCCGCACCACGCTCGACGACCAGATGATGAACGAGGCGGCGCAGATCGCGGAGATCGCGAAGCCACAGGAAACGCTGCTTGTTGCTGATGCCCTGACGGGTCAGGACGCTGTCGAGACGGCCAAGCGTTTCCATGAGCGCCTGCCGCTGACGGGTCTGGTGCTGACGCGTATGGATGGCGATGGCCGCGGCGGCGCTGCGTTGTCGATGCGCGCTGTGACGGGCCTGCCGATCCGCTTTATCGGCATGGGCGAGAAGGTTGACGGGCTCGACGTGTTCGATGCGCGTCGTATCGCTGGCCGCATTCTTGGGCAGGGCGACATTGTCAGCCTCGTCGAGAAGGCCAAGGCGGAGCTCGATCAGGCGGAAGCCGAGCGTATCGCCAAGAAGATGGCCAAGGGCCAGTTCGACCTTGAGGACTATGCCGGGCAGCTGCGCCAGATGCAGCGCATGGGCGGCCTCGGCGGCCTGATGGACCTGATGCCGGGCGTGAAGAACGCCAAGGCGCAGATGGCTGCTGCGGGCATCGACGACCGCGTGATGAAGCGCAAGGAAGCGATCATCATGTCGATGACGCCGCAGGAGCGCCGCAAGCCGGATATTCTCGCCGCCTCGCGCAAGCGTCGCATTGCGACCGGCGCGGGCGTGGACGTGGCCGAAGTGAACAAGGTGCTGAAAGAGCACCGCAACATGGCCGACATGATGAAGAAGCTCGGCAAGGGCGGCATGAAAGGTCTGGCAGGGATGCTGGGCGGCATGGGCGGCCAGCCGGGTCAGGGCCCGCAGATCAATCAGCAGCAGATCAATGCGCTGAAGAATCTTGGCGGCGGCGCCCTTGGTGGCGGTGGAATGGGCGGCGGCATGGGCGGCCCGAAACTGCCGGGCCTCGGCGGCGGCGGCGGTCTTCCGGGTCTGGGCGGCGGGGACAAGAAGAAATGACCAAGTCTCCCGCTGACGAACTCAAACGCCTGCGCGCTTCGATCGATAACATCGATGCGGCGGTGGTGCACATGCTGGCCGAGCGCTTCAAGGCGACGAAGGCGGTGGGCGAGCTGAAGGCCGCCAATGCTTTGCCGCCGGCGGACAAGGCGCGTGAGGCGGAGCAGATCGCGCGCCTGCGCACGCTGGCCAATGACGCCGATCTCGATCCGGACTTCGCCGAAAAATTCCTCGCCTTCATCGTGACGGAAGTGATCCGCCATCACGAGCAACTGCAGGGCAAGGGCTGAGCCCGACCTGCAGATCCAAGATCAAGAATTACGAACACACCAACCAAACGACCAAACGAAAGAAGAGAGTTACACTATGTCCCTGAAAATCCGTCTTGCTCGCGGCGGCTCCAAGCACCGCCCGTACTACAACGTCGTCGTCGCCGACTCGCGCTTTGCCCGTGACGGCCGCTTCATCGAGAAGCTCGGCGCGTACAACCCGCTGCTCGGCAAGGATGACGAGAAGCGTTTCTCGGTGAACCTCGAGAAAGCCGCTGAGTGGCTGAAAAAAGGCGCGACGCCGACGGATCGCGTTGCCCGTTACCTGGCCAAGGCCGGCCTCGTGAAGTGGGAAAACTCGAACAACCCGAAACGTGGCGAGCCGGGCGAGAAAGCCAAAGAGCGCGTGAAAGAGCGTGAAGAGCGCGAAGAAGCCCGCAAGGCCGCCGCTGAAGAAGCCAAGAACGCCCCGGCTGAAGAAGCCGTCGCCGAGTAGTCGGTGGTGGGCGTCACCATCAGAGATGCGGCGCAGACGGACGAGGAGTTCATCCTCGCTCTCAACGCCGCATCCACGCCTGCTGTTGGCGACATGGACGCCCAGGACTATCGCGATATCGCCGCGCAGGCGTGTCGCGTGTTGATCGCGGAAGCCGGCGGTGAACCCGCCGGCTTTCTGATTCTGATCCAGCCCGGCTCGTCCTATCCGAGCGACAATTATGGCTGGTTCGAAGAACAGTTCGATCGGCATCTCTATATCGACCGCATCGCCATCGATGAGCGCGCCAAGGGGCAGGGCGTTGGCCGTGCGCTTTATGACGAGGCTCTGAAGTTGGCGGCGGAGCTGGGTGAAGCGCGGCTGACGGCGGAAGTGAACGAAGACCCGCCAAATCCGCAGAGCATGGCCTTCCACGAGAGGCTGGGCTTCCGCCATCTGCTCTCGCGGACCTCGCCAAGGCTGGGCAAGGTCGTGGCGATGCTGGAGCGGCCGCTGTGAGAGACAATACGTGAGCGAGAAGCCCAAGCTGATCGTTGTGGCGCAGATTGCTGGCGCGTTTGGGGTGAAGGGCGAGGCGCGCGTTCGTTCGTTCACCGACAATCCGGAAGACTGCTTTGCCTATGGTCCGCTGCTGGACGAGAGCGGCGTGGTGGTGATGACGCCGGTGAAGCATCGTCCGCTGAATGAGGGCTTTGGCGTCATCGCGAAGGAAAATCGCCAGCGCGAGGAATGGGAAGCCATGCGCGGCACGCTGCTGCATGCGGCGCGCGAGGCGATGCCGGAGGCTGACGAGCAGGATGGCGAGATCTATGTCGCGGACCTGATCGGCATGAGCGTGGTGCATGTCGATGGCGGCGTGCTGGGCATGGTGAAGGCCGCGCATGATTTTGGCGCGGGCGACCTGATCGAAGTGCAGCCGGAGACGGGCGCGACGTTCCTGCTGCCGTTCACCGAAGAGGTGTTCCCCGAGATCGATGTTGCGGCGCGCGTTCTACGTGCAGAACCGGATGACAGCTATCTGCCCGAGACGCTTCAGCGGCAGAGGTCGGACGGCCGCACGAACGTATAGTAGAGCGTCGCCGCTTTCTCTTTCGACTGGTGCAGGTTGCGCCGGATCGCGCCTTCGGCGCCCTGATAGCGCGGATAGGCGTAGAGCTGATCCGACAGGTATTTGACCAGTTCCGGCGGCATCAGCGCGATGTTGCGCTTGGTGTCGAATTCCGTGTCGCGCCAGACCACCAGGCAGGAACCATTGGTCTCGGCCGGCGGGAAAGCCTGGGGCGGGATCGAGGCGTCCAGCACGCGCGCATGCGGGATGGCGGCGCGTATGTTGCCGGTGAGGTGGACATCCGCGCCGACGATCGTGCCTTCCTCGAACCCGGCGCGCCGCAACTCAGCGGCCCATTCCTTGACCGGCGTGTAGGGGCGGCAGCCGCCTTCGCGGCAGGTGGTGATTTCCAGCTGCCATTCGACGAAGCGTCCACCCGCCACCAGCAGGGCGAAGGCGATGGCGACGCCGCCGAAGGCGCGGATGGCGACAGGGAAGTCCCCGCCACGCTTCACATGCAGGAACAGCCAGACCGGCGCCGTGAACAGCACCGGCATCATCCAGTGCGCCTTGTACGCCTGCACGCCGAGCGGAATGGTGATCAGGTAGGCCACGACCGAGAACAGCGTCGAGCGCATGAACAGGCGGCGCCAGGCGTTCTCGTGCGGTTCCTCGTCGGTGTTCCGGCGCGGGAAGATCGGGTAGAGGATCGGCAGCCACAGCGTCCAGAAGAGCATCATCCAGAACAGCGACAGCGGCAGGCTGAATTCCAGCAGCGCCCGGCCAAGCTGGGCGGCGGCATTGCCGGCCCGTTCGATCCAGCCCGAGTCGATCGCCCATGAGTCCGCGTACTCGTTGATGATGGTCTCGACCGAGCCGATATGGGTCGAAACCCAGACCGCGTAAGGCAGGAAGATCAGGGCCGCGACCAGCAGCGTGACGCCGATGCGCGGCAGGCTCATCGCGTCGCGGAAGAAAGGCGACAGCATGATCGCCAGGATCATGGTGACGGGGAACACCAGGAACAGGTGGTGTGTCAGCAGGCCAATGCCGATGGTGATGCCGAGATAGACCCAGTCGCGATAACGCCGCCAGGTGAGAATCCGTGTGATCGCGTGGAAGCACAGCGACAGGCAGGCCATCAGGGCGACGGCGCCCAGAAGGTCTTCGTGCATCGACCAGCCGACCTGGAAGGTCAGCGCCCAAGCGGCAATGGCGGCGGCGGATACGCCGGGCCGGATCAGCACGTTGCGCGCGGCGAGGTAGTAGAAGGTCAGCGCGACAAAGAGCAGGACGTATTTCAGCGCGAAGATCAGCGGCGGCGAGACCGTGCCGGTCATCGTGGCCAGAGCGTGCAGCCAGGATAGCATGGGCGGCTGGCGCGCCTCGTAGCCGACCTGCAGCGATTGTGACAGCAGCAGCTGGTCTGCTTCTTCCACCGTGAACACCGGGGCGATCATCACGCGGATGACCCAGTGGATCAGGCAGAACAGGAAGATGATCGTGATGATCGCGGATTTATCCAGCCGCAGGAAAGCCTCAAAGAAGGATGAGCCTTGCTCACGCGGCGGCGTGCGACGCGCCTTGGCCGGCTTTGCGGCTGCGGACCGGGCCGGCTTCTTTGACTGCTTGGGCTGCCGGACTGGCTGCTTCACACGTCCACTTTCACTCAACTAACGCCAGAGGCCCAAAAGCGAGGGGCCAAGGCCACGATACGAACGGCCGGTCAGCGCGATGCGCGCGGATCGTTCCACTCGGCGGCGACGCCATAGCCCCCACGCCGCACAAGCCATATCATGCCGAACAGGTCTACAAGCCCGGCGCCGAAACGACCCAGAAATCCGTATTTCGAGACGCCATGCTGACGCAGCCGGTCTGCCACGGGTTCCTCGCGCACATCCCAGCCCGCGCGTTTGACCAGAGCCGGCAGGAATCGGTGCATTGCCGCAAAAAAAGGCAGGTCCTGGAAAGCGCGGCGGCGGATCAGCTTGAAGCCGCAGCCGGTATCGGTCGCGTCGTCGCGCAGGCAGAAGCGGCGGATGCCGTTGGCGACGCGCGACTGCAGCCATTTGAAGCCTGAGTCGTTCCGGCTGGTGCGGCGGCCGCAGATGATGCCCAGGGCCGGGTTTTCATCCCGGGCGGCGATCGCATCCCAGAGCCGGCGGGAATCGGCGGGGTCGTTCTGGCCGTCTCCATCCAATAGTTGCACCCAGTCGCCAACACAGCTGCGAAGACCTGTCATCAACGCGGCGGATTTCCCCCGGCGTTTGACATGGGTCAAAACCTTGATGCGGTCGGGGCTGGCTGCCCGCGCCGTGGCCAGTTCGGCAGCGGTGGTGTCGCTGGAGCAGTCATTGACGCAGACGATCTCGTAATCGACGCCGTTGAGGGCGGTGTGAACCTCGTCGATCAGGGGCTGGATATTGCCGGCCTCGTTGAAGAACGGGATCAGCACGCTGATGGAACGGCGCGTTTCTGTGGGCGGCGTCTGGCTGGGCAGGTCAGATCCCAAGGCGGCGGTCCCCAATGGTGGCGCGGCAGGCGCCGGTGCGGAAGGCGAGGAGGTCTAGCATATCCGTGGACCTCCGAAAGTCGGGGCCGGATTCCCAACTGTCGCGGGCAAAAATCGGGGGAGAGCCCCGATTGCAAACTTCCAGCTGTGATTGCCCTTAGGACAGGACTGACCTTGACGCTCACGTCTGCTAGACTGTGTCAGGGCAGGCCACAGAAGCAGGCCCGTTGAGGGTTCAGGAGACGCACGATGGCCGACACGGCAACGGCGCCCGTAGAAACGAACGCGGGAGCAGAGGCTTTCCGCAAGAACGGGCTGACGCGGGATGCGAGGCGTCCGACAGCGTCCGAAATCGACTTGTCGAACTTTGACATCACTGACCCGGAATATTGGCGTCGTGGCGAGTTCTGGGACTATTTCGCGCGCATGCGGAAGGAAGACCCGGTCAACTGGTGCCCGGACAGCCCGTATGGCCCGTACTGGAGCGTTACGAGCTACAAGGACATTATGACGGTCGACACCTCGCACGGTGTCTTTTCCTCGGAAGGCGGCATTACGATCGTCGACCAGGACGCGGACTTCCAGTTGCCGATGTTCATCGCGATGGACCCGCCCAAGCATGACCTGCAGCGCAAGACCGTGCAGTCCATCGTGGGGCCGGAGAATCTCAAGAGCTTCGAGACGCTGATCCGCTCGCGCACGTCCGAGATTTTCGACTCGCTGGATGTGAGCCAGCCCTTCGACTGGGTCGACAAGGTGTCGATCGAGCTCACCACGATGATGCTGGCGACGCTGTTCGATTTCCCGTTCGAGGATCGCCGCAAGCTGACGCGCTGGTCGGACGTGGCGACGGGCCGCAACAATCCGGACATCGTGACGACCGAGGAACAGTGGCGCGGAGAGCTGCTGGAATGCCTCGGCTATTTCACGCGGCTGTGGAACGAGCGCGTCAATGTCGAGCCGAAAGGCGATCTCATCTCCATGCTGGCGCATGGCGAGCACACGCGGAACATGAACCCGCAGGAATATCTCGGCAACCTGATCCTGCTCATCGTCGGCGGCAATGACACGACCCGCAATTCGATGACGGGCGGCGTCTATGCGATGATGAAGAAGTTCCCGGAACAGTGGGAAACGCTGAAGGCCAGACCCGAGCTGTTGCAGTCGGCCGTGTCGGAGATCATCCGCTGGCAGACGCCGCTGGCGCACATGCGCCGCACCGCGCTGCAGGACTATGAGCTTGGCGGCAAGACGATCCGCAAGGGCGACAAGGTGCTGATGTGGTATGTCTCGGGCAACCGCGACGAAACGCAGTTCCACAAGCCTGAAGTCCTCAATATCGAGCGCCCGATGGTGCGCCGTCACCTGTCGTTCGGCTTCGGCATTCACCGCTGCGTGGGCAACCGTCTGGCGGAGCTGCAGTTGCAGGTTCTGTGGGAGGAAATCCTCAAGCGCTTCGAGACGATCGAAGTGCTGGAAGAGCCCGAGCTGCTGCCGAATTCCTTCGTCAAAGGCTACGGGAAGATGATGGTGCGGGTTGTGCCGAAGAAGGCCTAGGACGCGGCGGTCACAGCAGGTCGGCCGCTGCCGCGGCCATCTTTCTGTTCTCGTGGCCTACGCCGGGCACGATCTCGATCCGCCATTCAAACGGCAGTCCTTGCGCTGCAGCCGCAGCATGCGCCGCCGCGAAAAAAGCTTGGCCGCGCGCCAGCCGGTGAGGGCCTTGCTGCATGGCCGGCTGGCTCTGGTCCAGGACGCCCTGCTTGGTGTCTGCATCCTTCTCGCCGAGGAGGATGATGAGCTTACGACGAAAAGCTGCGCCCATGTCGATGGCCGAAGTATCTACGCCCTTCAGGCCATAGGGAAAGTTGATATCGGCATCGGGAAATGTGTAGGAGCCGGAATTGGCGGCGATGCCTGTGCGCAGACGTGATTCCGGTGCGAGCATCACCATTCTCTGCACGAACTGTCCGCCCGCCGAATGGCCAAACATGTCGTAGCCGGCAATCGACCATCTGTTCGCGTCATTGAGATGATCGACGATCCTTTCAATCGTGGCATAGGCCCATTCTGATCGTGGATTTGCCAGCCCAAGGGCGGTGAAGAGATTGCCGTCCTGATAGTCGTTGGTCACATATCGGTAGAACGGGTTGTCAAACTCAGGCGCAATCAGAAGCGTGGTCTTGCGGTTTGCGGCCTCGATCCATGTGTCGAGATATTCTTCCGCGTTTCGTGACATGCCATGCATGACGAACAGCACGTTTCCATCCTCGCTCCACCCTGGCGGCTTGTAGGTCCAGACCCGAATTGTGCGATGTTGTCCGCCGTCGTGCGCGCGAATTACAAAACTGGCCTTGCCATCAGGTGTTGCTGTCGGGACGGTCAGCTCCGGCCCCTTCGGAAGGACATAGGCATAGACATAAGCTGCCGTGGGCAGGACAACGACCAGCGTCGCCAGCGCTATCAGCCCAGCCCTCAGAATCTTCATGCCCCGCATCCCTCACAGCACGCCCATCCTTGGCGCTAGCGGGAGGCGACTGAACGGCATGTGAATGATCAGTTGGCGTTTGATCCGCAGGTCGCCACCAGCGCGCGCTTCATCGGGTGAGCCTCAGCCAGCCCACACTTTCGGGCGCTTGCCGATCCATGGTTGCGCCGCTTCGATCTCATAGGCGAGTTCGAGAAGCGTCTTCTCTGCGCCATTGGCGGCGGAGAACTGGATGCCGACGGGCAGGCCGCCCGTGGTCCAGCCGAGCGGCAGGCTGATCGCCGGCGCGCCGGAGATGTTGTGGATCAGCGTGTAGCCGACTTCGTGCAGCAGCCGCTCGCGCAGCGTGTCGAACGGCACGTCGCCACGGAAGAAGCCGAGCGGCGAGGGCGGCGAGGTGAAGACCGGCGAGATCACCACGTCGAAGCCCTTGATCCATTCGTCGTATGCGGCCGTCGCCGCCAGCAGGCGCGTCTGCAACGCTTCAATGTCGGCAGGTTTCAGCGACGCCGCATTGGCCGCCATGCGCAGCGTGAACGGTTCCACCATCGTCTCGTCGGCTTTCTTGCCGAGCATCTTCTCGACGCCTGCCACATCCTGCGCGGCGCCCAGCGACCAGTAGGCGAGGAAGTCATCGCCGAAGGTCGGCGCGGTGGGCCATTTGGTCGTGCCTGTGATGGTGTGGCCCTGAGCCTCCAGCAGTTTCGCAGTGGCCTGCAGGATGCCGCCGACTTCCGCTTCCGGCTCGACGCCGGAGAAGCCGGTGGTCAGCACGCCGACTTTCAGGCGCGTCTTGCTCGGCCCCGTGACCAGGCCCACAGCCGGGTAGACGGCTCCCGCGCCGCTGACTTCGCAGGCAGCAAAGAAGCCCGCCGTGTCGCGCACGGTGCGCGAGACGACGCCTTGCACCGCCAGATCCAGCGGGCGTGCGCCCGGCTCTTCATCGATCATCCGTCCGCGTGAGGGCTTGAGGCCAACGAGGCCGTTGTTCGCAGCCGGGAAGCGGATCGAGCCGCCGCCATCGTTCGCGTGGGCCATCGGCACTACGCCCGCAGCCGTGGCCGCAGCCGCGCCGCCCGATGAGCCGGCGGTCGAGCGCGTTGTATCCCACGGGTTCTTCGACGGCGGGAAGGCGAGCGGCTCGGTCGTCGGCAGATAACCGTTCTCGGGCGCTGCAGACTTGCCGATGCTGATCAGGCCTGCTGCAAACATCGCGGCGACGAATACATCGTCCTTCTCGGCGGGTGGGGCATTGGCAGTCGAGGCCGAGCCATAGCGCGTGACCACGCCCGCGACATTGTCGAGATCCTTCACAAGGAACGGCACGCCAGCGAACGGACCCGTTTGCGGTGTCTTTGCTTTCTCGCGCGCCATCGCGAAGGTGTCGGTGACCATGAAGTTGATCTGCGGCTGCACAGCCTCGGCGCGCTTGATCGCTTCCTCGACGGCTTCGCTCGCGCTGATGTCCTTGCTGCGGATCATAGATGCGAGCTGCGTCGCATCCGGCAGATCATGGCTCGCTTCAGCAACCGCTGCGGGCTTAACCGCCGCCGGGGCGCAGGCCGCGAGGCCCGTACCGTAAACTGTCGCCAGAAGGCCCCGCCGTGTCAGCCGCATCCGTCTCTCCCTGATTTCTATTTTGCGAAGGAATCGCAGTTGATGGCGTCAACCGCAAGCGGCGCCGCTAGGTCAGAGGCAATAAATACAAGTGCTGATGGACGACGTGCTGCAGCGCGTCATGCGGGCCTGAGCAGATCGCACCAATCAGATAGCGCCGATCAAATCCCAGCCATTCCCGTAGAGATCGTCGAACACCGCGACTTTTCCGTAGGCTTCAGTGCGCGGCGCTTCGCGGAAGCGCACGCCTTCGCTGACCATGTGCGCATGATCGCGATCGAAGTTCGTTGTTTCGAGGAACAGGAAGACGCGACCTCCGGCCTGATTGCCAATGGCTGCTTCCTGTTGCGGGTTTGCCGCCTTCGCCAGCAGCAACGCGGCGCCGCGTGTGCCTGGCGGCTCGACCACGACCCAGCGCTTGCCCATGCCCATGTCGACATCTTCCGCCAACTCGAAGTTGAGGCAGCGCGTGAACCATTCAATCGCTTCGTCATAGTCGCGAACAACCAGCGCAAGCTTGGCGATCTGCATTATGCCACCACTTCTCAGGACAGGCCGTGAATGGCGCCGTCGACATCGACCGACATATGCTCGGCGGCAGGCACGCGGGGCAGGCCGGGCATGGTCATCAGGTCGCCGCAGATCGCGACGACAAAGCCGGCGCCGGCCGCAAGCCGCACCTCGCGCACGTCGAGCACATGGCCTTCCGGCGCGCCCAGCTTCGCGGGGTCGGTGGAGAACGAATACTGCGTCTTGGCGATGCACACGGGCAGGCGGCCAAAGCCCGCTTCTTCCCAGCGCTGCAGCTGCGCGATGATCTTCTGCGAAGCCTCGACACGATCCGCGCGATAGATGCGCTTGGCCGTCGCCTCGATCTTGGCGAGCAGGGGGAGCGCGTCGTCGTAAAGCACGTGGAAGTTCGATTGCTTCTTCTCAAGCGTTGCAATCACGGCCCGGGCAAGGTCTTCGGCGCCACGTCCGCCCTCCGCCCAGTGGCGGCACACAAACGCCTCGGCGCCCATCGCTTTCACGATGCCCTTCACGGTTTCGACTTCCGCTGGCGTGTCGCTGGTGAAGTGGTTCAAGGCGACCAGCACGGGAATGTCGTAGCCGCGCAGGTTCTCGATATGGCGCTGGATGTTCACCGCGCCGCGCGTCAGCGCATCAACATTCTCGGCGTTGAGATCGGCCTTCGCCACGCCGCCATTCATCTTGAGCGAGCGGATGGTGGCGACCAGAACCGCAGCCTTGGGCTTCAGCCCTGACAGTCTGCATTTGATGTCGAAGAATTTCTGCGCGCCGAGATCCGCGCCAAAGCCCGCCTCTGTGACGACGATCTCGCCGAGCTTCAGCGCTGCGCGCGTCGCGATCACCGAATTGCAGCCATGCGCAATGTTGGCGAACGGCCCGAGGTGAACGATGGCGGGCGTGTTCTCGATCGTCTGCACAAGGTTCGGTTGAATCGCATCCTTCAGCAGAACCGCCATCGCGCCATCAGCCTTGATGTCGCCCGCCGTCACCGGCTTCCGGTCGCGCGTTTCCGCCACGATGATCTTTGCCAGCCGCGTCTTCAGATCGGCGAGATCTTCGGCAAGGCAGAGGATCGCCATCACTTCGGACGCGACCGTGATATCGAAGCCGCCCTCAGTCGGCGTGCCATTCGCGACGCCGCCGAGTCCTGTCACGATTCCGCGCAGGCTGCGATCATTCACGTCCAGCGCACGGCGCCAGCGGATGCGGCGCTGGTCGATGCCCAGCGCGTTGCCCCAATGGATGTGATTGTCGACCATCGCCGCCAGCAGATTGTGCGCGGCGGTGATGGCGTGGAAGTCGCCGGTGAAGTGCAGGTTGATGTCGTCCATCGGAACGACCTGCGAATAGCCGCCGCCCGTCGCGCCGCCCTTCTGGCCAAAGCACGGGCCCAGCGACGGCTCGCGCAGCGCGATCACCGTCTTCTTGCCCAACCGGGTCAGCGCGTCGCCGAGCCCCACAGTCGTCGTAGTCTTTCCCTCGCCCGCAGGCGTCGGGTTCATCGCCGTCACCAGCACCAGATCGCCATCGGGACGGTCTTTCAGCGACTTCAGATAGCTGCCTGAAATCTTCGCTTTCGTATGGCCGTAGGGAATCAGCGCCTCGCCCGGAATGCCCAGCTTCTCGCCGATCGCCGCAATCGGCATCAGCGTCGCTGCCCGCGCAATATCGCCGTCACTGTTCATGAAGACCCCTGTGCTCGGCAGTGATCTAAGCGAGCAAGGGCGGGAATGTCACCCTTGCGCAGTTGGCAGTGCACAAGCCTTTCCAATTCGCCCCGTTTGCGCCGCAAAGCCGCGACCTACTGCATGCATGCCAGAGACATGTCGCCCCAGCGGGCGCCAAAAGGACCGTTTGCCGGAAGTCCCTTCAGATCGTAATCTTGCGTCATATCGACGGGGAGACGATGCATGTTCAAGAAGACTTTCATGGTGCTGGCGATGCTGACAGCTGCTGCGTGCGCCAATCCGCCAGCGGCAGAGCAGCCAGCAACTCTGGCGGCTGCGCCGACTGCTGCTCCCGTGAAGAAGCCATTGGAAATTACCGAGGCAAGCTTCGGCTGCATTCGCGACATGAAGGCCGTGCGCGGCTATTTCGTCGCTAACCTGATCGGCGACATCGACGCAACGCTCGCCGCCGCGAACAGCGCCGATGGCGGCCAGTATCCGCCCGGCTCGGTCGTGCAGCTGGTGCCCGGCGAGGCGATGGTCAAGCACTATCCCGGCTACAACGCTGCGACGAATGACTGGGAGTTCTTCGAACTGATCCCGTCGGCTGCCGGCACCAAGATCAATGTTCGCGGTTCGACTGAGGTGGCGAACCAGTTCGGCGGCAACTGTCTCTCCTGCCATGCGCAGGCCGAGAAGAAGTGGGACATGATCTGCGAACAGACGCACGGCTGCGCGCCCATCCCTGTAACGCCGGTGCTGGCAAAGGCCATCCAGAACACAGATCCACGCTGCCCGAAGATTGACCTGCCGCCGGACCAGCAGGCTGCGATGCAGCAGCTGATGGCGTTCCGAGCTGCCGCGGCGAAGCAGGCGAATTAGCTGATGCTGACATAAGCGGAACTTGATCGGGAGCCAGTCATGAAGCTTAGCCATTTCGTTCTCGCAGCAAGCGTGCTCGCCCTGTCCGCCGCCTGCGCGACGACTGCTGGCGATGGCCCCGGCGTTGCGGTCGCCGCCAGCGATGCAACGCTGCAGGAAACCGCGAGCCTCATGGCCTCGATCACCCAGCATGGCGATGGCGTCGATATCGCGGAATCTTCCGCCCAGCTCGACGCCCAGATCGCCGCCGCTCCGAACGATCCCTATGTGCTGAAGCTCGCGGCCCTCTCGCGCGTGTCGCTGTCGGATAGCTCGCAGGACAGGGCGGAGCGCGTGAAGTTGCGCCATGATGCGCTGGCCCAGTTCGACAAGGCAATCAGCCTCACCAAGCCGGATGCACCGTCACGCATCGTGCGGTTGAACGGGCAGGAGACGGAGATCGATCTGAAGGATCTGCCCGATCTGCGCGCGCAGCTGTTCCATACCGTGCAGACGGATCGATAGGCCCGAAATCGTAGGGTGCATTGAAGCGCAGCGTAAATGCACCGCCGGCGCTCGATGGCGGCAGGGTGCATCTGAAGATGCACCCTACGGGCGGCTGCGCTAGATCTCGCCCGCTTTCGCCATGCGCTGCAGCTCGCGGCCGATGACCATCTGCTGGATCTGCGTCGTGCCCTCGTACAGGCGCAGGATGCGCACGTCGCGATAGAAGCGCTCAACCGCATAGTCCGCGATATAGCCCGAACCGCCGAACACCTGCACGGCGCGATCCGCCACGCGGCCCACCATCTCGGTGCACCACATCTTGGTCGCAGCAGCCAGAAGCGTGACCTTCTCCTTCGCGTCGTACTTCTTCACGCCATCCAGAACCATCGCACGGCCAGCCGCGGCCTCTGCGTATGAATCAGCGATCATGCCCATCACCAGCTGATGCTCGATGATCGGCTTGCCGAACTGTTTCCGCTCGGATGCATAACGCGTCATCTCCTCAACCAGGCGCTCGGCAATGCCGACGCTCAGCGACGAGATATGCAGGCGGCCGCGATCGAGAACCGACATCGCCACCTTCATGCCTTCGCCTTCCTCGCCCAGCCGGTTGGTGATCGGCACACGCGCATTGTCGAACGTCACGTCGCACACATTGGCGCCCTGCTGGCCCATCTTCTTCTCGGGCTTGCCGATGGTGACGCCTGGCGTCGAACGCTCGACGATGAAGGCGGAAAGCCCCTTCGGCCCCGGCGTGTTCGCATCGGTGCGCGCCATCACGGTGAAGATGTGCGCCTTGTCCGCATTGGTGATGAAGCGTTTGGAGCCATTGAGAATGTAGTGATTGCCATCCTTCACGGCTTTCGTTTTCACCGAGCCCGCGTCAGAGCCCGAATCCGGCTCGGTCAGTGCAAAGCTGGCAATCGCTTCGCCAGTCGCTAGCTTGGGCAGCCACTCATTTTTCTGATCGTCATTGCCGAACATCACGATGCCCTGGCTGCCGATGCCGACATTGGTGCCGAAGGTCGAACGGAAGGCAGGGGAGGTGCGGCCCATCTCGAGGATCACCAGCGCCTCTTCTTCCATGGTGAGGCCGAGGCCGCCGAATTCTTCGGAGATCGACAGGCCGAACAGGCCGAGGTCTTTCATCTCCTGCACGATCTTGTCGGGTATCGCGTTGGTCTCGGAAACGAGCTGCTCGTTCGGACGGCAAACCTCGTTGACAAAACGGCGTACAGTCTCGATGAGCTGCTGCCGCGTTTCCAGATCGAGCGCCATGTCGTGTCTCCCGTTTGCGAGGTTTTCTCTCGCACGCGCAGCACGATTTTATCAACAGCGCCGTCAACAGTTTCCACAGGCACGGACCATTCTCTCCATACGGGATTTGTGAGAGCCTGTTTGTGTTCAGAGAGGAGACCGTCGCGGGTCAAGCAGCTGAATGTCCCCACTGGTAAGCCCGATTGGACGGGCGCTGAACAAGGGGAGCAACGAGCACCGGAAGCGGCATCGCGCTCTGCAAGAGACGAAGTCGCGCTCAAGCGGGTCCAAAACCGCTGGAGTCCTCGAGAGGGGATAGAAACGGACACGAGCGTGGTCTCAGCCGCGCGGAAACATGGAAGCGGGATGTGATGTCCCGGAGTCATGTGGACGCCGAACCAAGACGCTCAAGGCTCAGCTTCGCCGGATGGCGTCGAACGAGCGGTCCCTGATCAGGACCAGGCTGTGATGGCCGCAGCTCGAAGGACGAACTGGCGGACAACCATGGTGTCGCCCCGGCCCTGCGCAAGCAGCGGCCGGGGTCGCCGTTTTTGGGCTCTGCTTTTTTGGGGCGCTGCTGCTTGTCCTCCACCGCCAAAGGCGGGGGAGGTGGATCGCGGCAAAGCCGCGAGACGGAGGGGGCTGCGTGCGAGGCACGCGGATCGCGCAACACCCAAAAAACAAAACGCCCCGCATCAAAAAGATGCGAGGCGTTTGTCTGGCCTGTGCGCCCGGGCTCTTTGAGCGGCCCTTACTTGATCTTGCCAGTCCTTACTTGATCTTGATCGTCGCGGTTCCCTGCGCGCCCGTCACTTCGAACGAGTCGCCGGATTTCTTGCCGGCGGGATACGCCACGCATTCTTCCGCGGGCGAGAAGTTCGACGAGGTGCAAAGCTTGTCGCCGTCAATGCGCCACTTGCCGGTCACCTGATCGTCCATCGCCGTGAATGTGCCGTCCGGCTTGTAGGTGACATCGATCTCCATGCCGCCGGCTGTCATCACGATGCCCTTGGTGGTCAGCACCTGCAGCGTCGATTGCGTTTGCGCGAGCGCCGGCGCGGCGAGTGTGATGGCGGCGGTTGCAATCAGAATTGCTTGTCTCATGGGGCCAATCTTCATGGGGGCATCCTTCATGGGGGAGGTCTCCGTCCTCTCGTTATTCGCCGCGAAGTCCACTGATCGCAGCGGCGGAAACCTACCAGTATCTTTGTGTGGATCAACTGCGCGCAAGCAGTCGAACTGTCATTCAGATCGCGCCTCACGCCGTGCTCACGCCGGTTCCGCGCGCCGCGCCCGCATCAACCCGCCGCTTCAGGCGGCAGCGTTCGTATCCACGCCCAGCCGAGACGCTGGCCAGATCTCTGCAGCGGGCAGGGCGGGCCGCGTCGGCCAGATGCGCGGCGAGCAGAGATGGTTGGCCCCATCCTGCGCCAGCCGTCGCGCGTGTTCGAGGTGCAGGTCGCCTTCTATGCCGACGGAAATGTTGTAAGGACGCGCCAGTTCGATCGCCGCGCGGATACGCGAGAAAGCCTCGCTCCTGTTCCCGTACGGGCTTAGTGCGCCCGGCGGCAGCGTGAAGCCAAGCGCGGCAGGCTGCAGTTTCAGCACGGCCGCAATATCCGGCTCGCTCCAGTGCAGGCCGATCGCGACATGCGGAATGCGTGGCTTCAGATTGCGCAGGATGTCCTGCAGGTAGATGCGCGGATAGCCCGGCTCGACACAGCTCACGCGGATCACACGATAGCGCGCCAGCTCGGGATCGAATGTCGAAATCACCGACATGATCCGCGCCAGGCTCTGCTGGCTGTTCAGGCTCGACACATGCACCGCCACGCCGACCAGCGCCTTCCGCCCCGTGGCAAACAGCTTCTTCATCGCCTCCTCGGAGGCTTTGAGCTTCATCTCGTCCATGTCGGTGTGGCGATGGCTGACGAGGTTCCAGTCCATCGGCACGCCAGCCGCATCCAGCGGCGAAACGAAGAAGGTGGATAGCGCCCCACGCTGCGCATCCCACACAGGCGTGAAGCCCATCGGGATTTCAGCAGTCACCGGCGGCGGCGTCAGGTCGACGGCCTCGGCGATCATCTCGCCGAACGCGGTTGCGAAGTCGTCCACGCTCATCGACTGGTGTTTCGCTTCCAGCTGCACATCGCTCATGTCCGGCGCGCCGAGGAAGAACGCGTTCAGCTCCCCGGAAATCCGTTGAGCTGCGGCATCCGCCAGAAAGCCCGAGTACGCGCCGAAGATCAGCAGGAAGCCTTCCGCGCTCGAGATGAGGACATCTTCAGGCGTGATGCGCTTGGTGATGAATTGCTTGGCGATGGTGAAGACGCGGTCGCGCTTCTCGCTCCAGCGTTCGGCATAGCCGGTACGGATCGCGTCCAGTCCGATGAACTGGAATTGCGCGACGTCCAGCGTGTTCCGGCCGTTGGCCATACGGCGGATGCGTTCGGCGAGGTTCGGCCCGCCCTGGCTTTCGAACTCGGCGTCCATGCACGTCATGCGGCAGTCTCCTGCCGACCCCTTCTCCGTCCCGCAGCGTGGCAAAAGCGGGTGGGCGAACGATTAAACCGGTCGGGCGAATTCCGGCGATCAACCTATGACTAGCCCGCGCCCTGAAGGGGCTGTGGCGTCACACCCTGCCAAATAGCGGATTTTCAAGGGATTTTGCGTGCAGATCCCCCGTAAACAGCGGTTGAAGCTGTTACGCATCCCGCGTAGTTTCCGCGCGCTTTCCGGAGACTTGAATGTCCTATCGCCTGTTCGGCGCCGAGACCTCGGCCTATTCGACCAAGATGCGCTCCTACCTGAAGTACAAGGCGTTCGCCTTCGACTGGGTGCCGCGCACGTCCGAAACCGAGGATGAACTGAAGCGCCTCTCGCGCTTCGGCACGCTGCCTGTGCTCGTCACGGCGTCGGGCTTCGCCGTTCACGACACGACGCCGATGATGGAAGCGCTCGAGGCAGACAGCCCCGAACCTTCCGCCACGCCCGCCGATCCGGCCACCGCCTTCCTCGCCTGCGTGCTGGAAGAATACGCCGACGTCTGGCTCGCCAAGGCCGCCTTCCACTATCGCTGGACCCGCAAGAAGGACCAGCGCCTCGCCGCCCAGCGCTCGATCGAGGAATACTATCCGACCGGCATTCCCGGCGACAAGAAAGCCACCGAAGAGCTCGCCATCGAAACGATGACCGGCCAGCTCAAGACCATGCAGCTCGAAGGCGAGCTCGGCGGCGCTGTCGAGAAATCGTTCAAGAAGTTCATCAAGCTCCTCGACGACCACCTGAAGAAACACCTCTTCATCTTCGGCGACCGTCCCTCGATCGCCGACTTCGCGATCGCCGGTCAGCTGATCCAGATGATGACGGACCCGACGCCCGCCAAGATCATCGAGAAGGATGGTGAGTTCGTCGCCAAATGGTGCGAGTTCATGTCCGCGCCGACCGCGTCCGGCCCCTTCGCCGCGCTGGAAGACCTGAAGGAAACGCTGGCCCCGATCTTCGCTGACGATCTTGCAGCCTTCTTCCTGCCCTGGGCCGCAGAGAACCTCGAAACCTCGCTCGCGGGAACCGAGACCTTCTCCGTCACCTTCGGCAAGGAAGCCGTGAGCCTTGTCCCGCTGCGCTCCGCCGCCCGCTCCTTCCGCGAGCTGCGCCGCAAGTTCGTGACCGGCCAGTCGATCGAAGCCCTCAAGGCCTTCACCGACGAAACCGGCGCCACCGCCTTCCTCCTGCGCCCGCAGCGCCAGGACACCCGCCCGCAACCCGCCGCCCCGGTCGATGCTGAAGAAGCCGGCGCCGATGGCGAAACCGCTGACACGGCAGAAGCCGATGCCGCCCAATCAGGCACTGTCGAGCCGCGTGATGACGAAGCCGGCGAGGGCGACCGCAAGCGCAAACGCCGCCGCCGCCGCCGTGGCGGCCGCAACCGCGGCGAAGACGGCGCCAGCGAAGCTTCCAATGGTGACGGCGCCGCGGATGATGCCGACGACGCATCCGACAACAGCGCCGCGTCGGAAGACGACGTCCAGGCCGGCATCGCCGCAACCGCCCAGGCCGACGCTCCCGAAGCCGAAGCCCAGCCGGAAGCCGCTTCCGACGATCAAGACCAGGAAGCCCCCACTCGCGACTGACGCACGGAGCCGCGCGCCATGCACGAGATCGAGGTTCTGCTAGCTTCGCCGGCAACGCTTGCGCTGCTGATCGCGAACATCGGGCTGTCCATCGCAGCCTTCAACAACCCGCGTCTCGTCGACAAGCTCCTGTTCGACGTGAACCGCATCCGCCGTTCAAAGGAATACTACCGCGGCATCACCTCGGGCTTCATCCACGGCGACCCGTTCCACCTCTTCATGAACATGCTGGCCCTCTACTTCATGGGCCCGTTCGTCGAATACATCGCCGGCACGGTCGGCTTTGCGCTCATCTACTTCGCGTCGCTGATCGGCGGTTCGCTGTGGACCTACATGGAGCACTTCCGCGACAGCAATTATCGCGCGCTTGGCGCATCCGGCGCCGTCTCGGGCGTCACCGGCGCCGCCGCCGTCTTTGCGCCCTTCGCGCAGATCTATCTGTTCTTCGCGCTGCCCATGCCGCTCGGCCTCTTCGCGATTTGCTACATCGGGTATTCGGCGTGGGCCTCACGCGCCAATGTTCGCGATGGCATCGGCCACGCAGCTCACCTCGGCGGCGCGCTCACGGGGGTCGCGATCGTCTGCATCTTCTTCCCGCAATATCCGAAGGCCGCGCTCGATCAGTTCTTGGCCACGCTTCCGGCTTCGCTCTAGGACAGCGCGCCTCAGGCGCTTCTGTAACGCGCACGACGCAACACACACGATGGGGCACAAAAGAAAAGCGGCGCATCTCCGGGGGAAGAAGATGCGCCGCTCTCGTTTGCGGGAACCACGCCAGCCCCACCGGGGGGAGAGAAGGGCGGCCGGCTCACCAGCAGGTCATTGACCAGACATTCAGATCGGAATGCGCTGGTCCGTTTTCAAGGCCTCGTTAGGCTGCAGAAGCAGGGCGAATTTTTGTCGCGGTGCTCTCGATCACCTGGCTCGACGTTGCGTCACCAATCGCGATCTTGCGAGGTTTCATGGCCTCGGGCAGTTCGCGCTTCAGTTCGATACGCAGCAAGCCGTTCTTCAGCGCCGCGCCGGTTACAACAACGTGATCGGCAAGCTGGAAGCGGCGGATGAAGCCACGCTCCGCTATGCCGCGGTGCAGGAATTTCCGGCTCGCATCACCGCCATCTTTCTTGCCGACGATGATCAGCTGGCCTTCCTTCACTTCAAGGTCGAGGTCAGCTTCGGCAAAGCCCGCAACCGCCAGCTCGATCGAGTAGGCGTTCTCGTCTTCGATGGATTGTTCGATGTTGTAGGGCGGATAGCCCTGCGCGCCATCAAGCCGTGCAGCAGTGTCGATCATGCTGGCCAACCGGTCAAAACCAACGACGGTGCGATAAAGGGGGGAAAAGTCGAACGTGCTCATGGTCTGTCCTTGCTTCAAGCAACAGTGCGGATCAGTTCAGCGATCCGCCGGTTTCATTCCGAAGACCGTTCGCGGCGCTGCCTCATGGCCAACGCCTCGGCCTCCAAGGCCTGCATGTGCAGCGCCTCGCCCTTCGAGTTGGGAATGCAGTCCCGGGTGGTCAAGTGATCCCGATTGGATAAAGTCACGTCCACAAACAGGGCCGGAATACGCTCTGGAATCAGGCTTCTGTACACGGAACTGACACATGAAAACTGGCCAGATGCTCCTCGCTGTTGCTGCTTTCGCCCTGCTGGCGAGCTGCGGCGACACCACTGCGGCGACATCTGCGGCCACGCCCGGCGGGACGCCCACCGCCGAAAGCCCGCCGCCCGGCGGCCTCGAAGGCGCGGTTGCCGGCGCCTGGCGCACGGAAGCGGAAAAAGCGCGCGATGTGTGGCGCCATCCGATCGAAACGCTCACCTTCTTCGGCGTGAAACCGGGCGACACCGTTGTCGAAATCGCCCCCGGTGGCGGCTGGTACACCGCCATCCTCGGCCCGTGGCTCAAATCCGGCGGTGGCAAGCTCTACGCGGCGCACGTCGATCCCGCCATGTCGGCCAACGCCAAGGCGCAGGTCGATGCCTACGCCGCCGCCTTTGTCGCCCACCCGGAAACCTATGGCGACATCACGCTCACGGTCGGCTCACGCACCAGCCCCGGTCTCGCGCCCGATGGCACAGCCGACGTCGTGCTGACATTCCGCAATGTCCACAACTGGATGGCCGGCGGTTACGCCGACAAGATCTTCGCCGACGCCTATCGCGCGCTGAAACCCGGCGGCGTCCTCGGCGTGGAAGAACACCGTCTCCCGTCCGCCCGCGATCAGGATCTCACCGCCTCCACCGGCTACGTCCTTGAATCTTACGTCGTGCAGCTCGCGCAAAACGCCGGCTTCAAATTCGAGGAAGCGTCAGAGATCAACGCCAACCCGAAAGACAACGCCAACCATCCGCTCGGCGTCTGGGAACTCCCGCCCAACCTGCGCGCGCCACAACCCGGCACGCCCGAAGCCGAAGGCTATGACAAGGCGCAATACGAAGCGATCGGCGAAAGCGACCGCATGACCCTCCGCTTCCGCAAGCCCGCCGCCGACGAAGCAACACCCGCGCCTGCAGAAGCTGCGCCGGCAGAAGCCGCCCCCGCTCCGGCAGACCGCCCCAAGACCTGATTGCCAAAGCCATGACCGCTGCCAGGGAACGCACGCTGAAACTTGCAGACGGCACAACCGTCTCCGCGCTCTGGCAGAAGTCGAAAGATGCAAAGGCCGTTCTCGTGCTGGCTCACGGGGCAGGGGCCGGCATGACGCACAAACACATGGCCGCCACAGCCGATGGCCTCGCAGAGCGCGGCATCGCCACGCTGCGCTACAACTTCCCCTACATGGAACGTGGCTCCAAACGCCCCGACAATCCGCCCATCGCGCAAGCCGCCACAAGAGCCGCCATCGCCGACGCCGCCAAACTCGCCGGCGATCTCCCGCTATTCGCCGGCGGCCGCTCCTTCGGCGCCAGAATGACCAGCCAGGCGCAAGCTCTAGACCCGCTCCCAAAAGTGCAAGGCCTCGTCTTCTTCGCCTTCCCGCTCCACCCGCCCGGCAAACCCGGCACAGACCGCGCCGATCACTTGCAGTCGGTGAAGGTCCCCATGCTCTTCCTGCAAGGCACAAACGACGAGTTCGCCAATCTCGACCTGCTTCAGCCAACCGTGAAGGCGCTGGGCAAACGCGCCAAACTCGTCCTCGCCCAACACGCCGACCACGCCTTCCACGCCCCCGCCAAGTCCGGCCGCAAAGACCCCGAAGTCCTCGCCGAGATATTGAACGCCGCCCACGACTGGATGCTCAAGCAGGCGTAGCGACGGAGCGTAGGGTGCATTGAAAATGCACCAGACCACCGCATCCACCGTCATTCCCGCGAAAGCGGGAACCCGGGAGCCACACCCCCAAACGCCAGTTCCTCGTCCCGCTCATCCCGACGCAAGTCGGGACCCAGGGGCGGCTTGTCCCTGTGCCCGTAACCTGGATCCCGGCTTACGCCGGGACGAGCGGTGGATGGGGCAAATTGGGGACGGAGCTGTATCGAAACTGCAGGATAACCAAAAATCATCCCGAGCAATCTCAGCGCGTTAGCGCGAAAGATTGGGGGATAGAGCTACGCAGAATCTACGGCGCCCCGTGCCGGGGTATTCTACCCCGCATGACACGACACAAACACGCGCACATTGGGCTAGGGACCCCGTCGCCTCTCGATCGTTGGATCGATGCGATGCTGCGCGTGCTTGCGATGCTCGTGCCGAACGTCGTTTCAACGCTCCAGATGTTCTGCCGCCGTCAAACTGTGAATGCCACACAGCCCACGCCTACAGATCTGCCCAAAGCGAAGACCGACACCCAATCCCAGAAAGCAAACAACGCTGCTCGGCAAAGCAGCCCGACCCCCCCCTCCGTCTCGCACGCTGCGCGTGCGATCCACCTCCCCCAATCTTCGATTGGAGGAGGCAACCAGCGCATCGTCGCAACGAAGGGGAACTTGCCTCCACCTGTCCGCAGGACTAAGGGATGTGGATTGCGCGCCCTTGCGCGCAAGACGGAGGGGGCCGCTCTACACGCCCTAACTCCAAACAAAAACGCGGCCGCCTAAGCGACCGCGCTCAAAATCCCAAATCTCCAACTCGCTACCCGCGGGAACGCACCCGCGCGTCTTAGACCGGCAGTTCCACACCACCCGGTCCATACGCGGCAACCACCACAATCATTCCCTCGATTGCGGCATTGAACGCCGGCAGATCTTCCGCCGGCACCCACAGCTCCTCATGTTCGCGCCCGCCGACCACCCGGCGCTCATACCCATCCGCAACATCCGTTTTCACATCGAACCGAACCACGAACCCGCGCCGGTCGTTATTGTGAACGGCGTTCCATTCGCGTGCGATCTGGCGCGCATAGCCTTCGTTGGTAACAGGATAGAAGATCGGCTGATCCGGGAGGCGAGGGGGAAACGCCTTCCAGCCCGCCGCCGCGATCAGCTCCAGTTCCTTGGTGCCGACTGGACGATAGAGTGTGACGCTGGCCACCTACCGCCCCAGTTCGCGCGTCGCCTCTTCCACGCCCTTCACTGTCATCGGGAACATCCGGTCCGGTCCGATGATCTGGCGGATCATGTCGGTCGAGCCGGAATACTCCCAGCCAGACGGATGCGTCGGGTTCAGCCACACAAGATGCGGATAGATTTCGGCCAAGCGCTGCAGCCACAGCGCGCCGGGCTCTTCATTCCAGTGCTCCACCGAACCACCCGGATAGGTGATCTCGTAAGGGCTCATCGAAGCATCGCCCACAACGATGACTTTGTAGTCGGCGGGGAAACGGTGCAGCACATCCCAGGTCGGGATCTTGCTGATCCCGCGCCGACGATTGTCCTTCCACACGCCTTCATAGATGCAGTTGTGGAAGTAGAAGAACTCAAGGTTCTTGAACTCGGTCTTCGCTGCAGAGAACAATTCCTCGCAAGCCTTCACGTGCGGGTCCATCGACCCGCCAATGTCGAGGAACATCAGAACCTTCACCGCATTGCGCCGCTCGGGCCGCATGACGATGTCGATATAACCTTCCTTCGCCGTCTTCTTGATCGTGCCATCAAGATCGAGCTCTTCCTGAGCCCCATCCCGCGCCCACTTCCGCAGGCGGCGCAGCGCGACCTTCAGGTTGCGCGTACCGATCTCGACGCCGTCATCAAGGTTCTTGAACTCGCGCTTGTCCCAGACCTTTACCGCGCGCTGATGCCGGCTCTTGTCCTGGCCGATGCGCACGCCTTCCGGGTTGTAGCCGTGCGCTCCATAGGGGGAGGTGCCGGCCGTGCCGATCATCTTGTTGCCGCCCTGGTGCCGCTTCTTCTGCTCGGCCATCCGCTCCTTGAGCGTCTCCATGAGCTTGTCCCAGCCGCCCATGGCTTCGATCTGTTTCTTCTCTTCCTCGGTCAGGAATTTCTCGGTCAGCTTCTTCAGCCATTCGTCCGGGAACTGGTGGACGTCAACGCCCTCCGAGAAACTGTCGAGCCCCTTGAAGACGTGGCCGAACACCTTGTCGAAGCGATCAAGATGCTTCTCGTCCTTCACCAGCGTCGCGCGCGAGAGGAAGTAGAAATCCTGAACCTCATTGCCGCCGGCCCCGCCGACCACGCCCTTGTCCATCGCCTCAAGCAGCGTGAGATACTCTTTCAGCGTGACCGGCACCTTGGCGGCGCGCAGCTCATTGAAAAAGTGCTGGAACATGGGGCTTCTCCGGCAGACGCACCTAGACTAGCGCGCCTTGCCGGGAAGATCAAAACGTCAGGATTCAGGCGAGGGCAGGGATCAGCCCGCGTCCTGCTCGCCCGGAGGGGTCTGGCCGTCGTCCAGCGTGTGCTGGAGCGGGCGCGGCTTCACCGTCGCATTGGCTTCGAAGGTTGTCAGTTCGAGATCGAAATACGGCGCGCCGTTCTGTTGGATCGAGATCTGCTTCGGCCACTTCACGCCATTGCTGACGACCTCGCCCGAGAACGTCACCGTCTGCGCAACGTCCGCGCCGCCCTTGGCGTCACGCACCGACATGGACGCGCTCACCAGCTTGCCGGTCGCATCGAAGCCGAGTTCAGCCGGAACGCCACCTTCCAGCTGCGCCTTGATCGTGCGCACGCCATCAGCGCCAACCTTGCCTTCGGAAACCGTCGCGCCCGGATCTTTCAGAGGGGCGAGCAGCATCAGCTTGTAGAGCCCGAACTGCTGGTTCTCATGCGCCGCCTGCGCTTCCGGCAGCGGCGTCCAGTTGACCACGTTCACGTCCCACGCCTTGCCCATCTCGGCCTGCAGCGTGCGGGCTTTCTTCTGGCCAGCCGCATCGGTCCACGAGGTCGAACGGGCCCAGTTCGTTTGCGGACGGATGACCGTGATCACGTTGAGATTGGTCGTCTTGCCGCCGGCATTCACCGTGGCCTTGCCGGTCCACTCCAGCTCTTTCACCTGCGCCAGAGCGGCCTGGCCGCCAGCCGCATCGATCGCGGCATCCAGCGTGCTCTTGCCAGCGAACACACCCGCATCAGCCGACGCAGCGGTCGACCCGCCAGACGTTGCACATGCGCCAAGCGCAACCAGAGCAGACGCCATCACGGCGTGCTTGAAAACGTTCATTGGACGACTCCCCGTATTTTTCGCCGGCTGTTGCGCCGATCATCGAGAGGCTCTTTAGCCTATACGTGCGCCACATGCGAAGACGCCACAGCGCCACGCCTGCACAAACCACCGTGAACAAAAGTGTGGTTAGACAACCTTGAGATCAATCAAGGTTTTGGCCGCAGAGATCAGAGCTTCCTCGCCGGACCGGAAGTTAACACCCAGAATGCGGGTTGCCTTGGCATTGCTGGCGTTCCGCGTCCGGCCCAGCTCGGTGACGATCTGCTTGTAGACAGGCTGGAAGACAGCCATCAGCTTCAGCACGAAATCCGGGATTTGCCGTTTCGGAATCTTCGCGTCATACGCCGGGAAAGCCTTGCGCAGAATCTCTGCTGCATCCGCGAACCACATGAAGTCCGCCGCCGCCAGGAAGCGCTCGCCTGCCGCCCCGGGCAGCTCCATCGCCTTGACATGACACTCCGCCACATCGCGCACATCCACGATCGAGAAGCCGATCCGCGGTACGCCCGGCGTCTTGCCGTTCAGCAGCCGGATCGGAATTTCCAGCGAGGTCGATACGTCCTTGGAAAGGGCAGGCCCGAGAATGCCCGTCGGGTTGATCGTCGTCAGCTCTAGGCCCAGCCCCTCGCCATTGTGGCTATGCCCTTTGACATAATCCCATGCGGCCTGCTCAGCGATCGTCTTGGACTTGGTATAGGGGGTGTTGTCGGGCCCATGAATGTCCGACCACATCGTCTCGTCGGAAACCTCGGCCCGCTTGTCGCCATGGCCATAGGCGATCGCCGCCATGGACGACGTCAGCACCACGCGCTTCACCCCCGCCTTCTTCGCAGCGCGCAGAACACGGATCGCGCCATCGCGTGCCGGGCGGATCAGTTCCATCTCGTCCTTTGGAAACGTAGCGGGGAAGGGCGAGGCGACATGCTGCACAAGGGCGCAGTCCTTCGCCGCGGCATCCCAACCGTCAGCGGAAGATAGATCGGCCTCGACGAACTCGATCGCCTTCGCCCGCGCATCGTACGCCACCAGAACCGCGCGCACTTCATCGGCGCGCTTGAGCGAGCGCAGCGTGCCGCGAACCTGATAGCCCTTGGCGAGAAGCTTCAGGATCACATGCTGGGCCACAAAGCCCGATGCGCCAGTTACAAGGACGCGCGCCATGATGACTCCCCAACAAACCTACACGCGGCCTGTATCCGCGCGGTGTTCAGCCGGGTCAAGGAAGCTAACCAATCTTTCCCTTCAGGGAGGCGAGCGTCGCTTTTGCGTCATACTGTTTCGGCCCGCCGGCCAGCGTCTCGCCCTTGCCCATGACGATCACCAGCGTCTGCATGTTCTTCGCATCGATCTTGCTGGCGATCTCGAACCACTCATTGCCTTTGTCGAGCGTAGCTTGCGCCGCTCTCGCCAGCGTCCGCTCGCCGACAACCTTGGCGGTCGTGTCGGTTGGAGCGGTATAGACGATGCGATAACGCCCGCCCGACATCGCTTCTTCCGTGAACGCCGAGGGCGGATTGGCTGGCCCGATCGGTCCGCCCGTGGAAGAACATGCAGCGGCAGCCAGCATCGCAATCGCGAGGAAAATCCGCTTCATCAAAATGTCTCCTGAAAACTGGGTCCGCTTGGTGAGATTGATCCTCGATGCGGGCCGACAAGTTCTTGACGCTATGGTTGTGAGTGATCCTGGGCTATAGTTCGCATGCTAAGCGGGCTGGGGAAATTGCGATGACAGCGTTGACGATGGGCGGATTTCCCGCTCGGCACAGCTATGATCGCAATGTCTTTCTCGTTCTCGTCGGATTGGTTTGGATCGGTATTCTCACCGGCTTCGGCACGAGTAGCTATCGGCACCTGACGGAGTTCGGTCTCGACTATCCGTGGATCGTGCATGTTCATGCCGTGACATTCGTGAGCTGGTTGTTGCTGTTCACGGTGCAGACGGTGTTGATCCGCACCGATCGCGTAAGCCTTCACCGCAGGCTCGGTATCTATGGCATAATCTTGGCGGCGGCGATGATGGTGATTGGCCCGGCGACGGCGCTGACCATCCATGCGATGCGCTTTGCCACTGATGGCGCAACGCCGGAATTTCTGGCCGTCCAGCTGACGGATATGCTTGCCTTCGGAACGTTGACCGGGGCAGGGCTGCTGCTGCGCCGCAATGCCAGCGCGCACAAGCGTCTCGTGCTGCTGGGCCTGTTCTATCTCAGCGACGCTGGTTTCTCGCGCTTCATCAACCCGTTCGTCGCGCAGCCGCTCGGCGAAGGCTTCTGGGGCGACATGGCCGCGCTCTATTTCGGCAGCACGTTCCTGATGATCCTGTTGGGCGTCTATGATCTCGTGACGCGTCGCCGCCTACATATCGCCTATGTGATTGGCATGATCTGGGCGTTCACACTGGAAGTTACGGCGCGCTCGCTGGTCTACAATGAAACCTGGTCAGAAATCGCGCTGAGGCTCATCGGCCAGTAGTTCGAGGGCCAGTAGTTCGAGGGCAAGTATATCGGACGCCGGACCTGTAGCCCGGACGCCCGACAAGACACTTTTTGTTTGGGTAATACCGCTTTGGAAGTCTGGCGGGCATAGGCGCAACGTTACGCTATGCGGCCCTGCGAATTAGCGACAGGACCACCAGAATGATCACTGCGCCGATGGTTGCGTAAAGTATGCTCGTCAGCAAAGGCGTTCCGGTTGAGAACCCAAGCCCGACTTGCGGCAGGAGCCAGGAAGCGACCAGCGCGCCCAGAATGCCGATCACGATATTGCCGATCAGTCCGAAGCCGGCGCCCTTGACGATAACGCCAGCCAGCCAGCCACCGATTGCGCCGATCACAAGCGCGATGAGAATGCCTTCGATTGTCATGGATGTTTCCCCACTGTGGAATATTCTACCCAAGAACGCAGACTTTGAGGGTGTGTTCCGGGGGTGCGGGAATTATTGCCTCGCCGCTTGGGGCAGCGAACGCCGGGAATGACAAAGGCGCCGGAGTTACGCTCCGGCGCCTTCGCATTCAGGACGTTCGTTGGGCACGTTTATTTGGATCAGACCGTTTCGGAAGCCTGACGGGCGTAGGCGCGATAGCCTGCGTCCATCTGCTGCTTGATGGCGGCGCTCAGCTCGTTCGCATTGATGCCGCCGTCCTCATCGCCGTCGAGCGAGGCAAAGATGGTGGAGAGCCCGCCATCGCTATCCTCGTCCTGACCCAGAGCGGCCAGGATCTCGTTCATGCTGAGCTCGTCGTCGTCATCGGTATCGAAAGCGTCGAGAATGGTCGACGCCGTCTCATCTGAGCTCATCCCGCCGCCGCCGCCGCCCGGAGGCGGTCCACCAGGAGGAGGGCCCCCCGGAGGCGGACCTTTCGGCCCTTGCGCTTCCATGTCGGACGAGATCGCCGTCGTCAGCTCATCGGCGCTCAGCGCGCCGCTTGCATCCGTGTCGATCTCGCCAAGTGCGCTGGCGACATTGCTGTCATCCAGTCCGGCGCTGGCAAAGGCCGCAGAGATTTCCTCCCCGCTTACTTCGCCATCACCGTCGGTATCGAGCGCATCGATCAGGTCGGATGCAATGTCGGAAGCCTCTGGCCCCTCCATCTGCATCGACACCATGGCCGACATGGTTCCGCTCGACATCACCGGCGCGGATGCGCCGCCGCTGTTACTTTTTAGGCTTTCGTTGCCGGGCAGTTTTTGCCGCCCGGCGCTTTCTGCCGTACTCGTCGTCGAAGTCTGCTCAGAGGTCTGGAACAACCTCTGGAGCATCCAGGCTGCTGATGAGCCTGATGTCTGTGAGACATTCATGCACTCACTCCGGAAGTGACGGCACCCAATGCGGATGTCGTTTCACGTCCCCCTGCGAAGTGAGCTGCAAATTGAGCAGCCTTCTTTGTCTCAGCGCTGTATCAAAGTGTATCGCGCGAGAGGCGGGTATTTCACGGCGAATGCGGCAGGAATTTCGGCGTCGTCAGCGCCTTGGTTTTCTGTTCGTACGCATAGGCCAGTCCGATCAGTGTCGCCTCCGACCATTTCGGCCCGAAGAAGCAAAGTCCCAGCGGAAGATCGCGCACATTGCCCATCGGCACGGTGATGCTCGGATAGCCCGCCACTGCCGCCATCGAATACGACGCGCCCAGGAAATGGTCGCCCGTCACCAGATCCGTCATCCACGCCGGCCCGCCGCTCGGCGCGACGATCGCCACGACATTGTTCTCCGCCACCAGCTTGTCGATCCCCTCCTTGCCCGCGAGGCGCGCCGCCGTCGCCTTGGCATCGAGGTAGGCCCTGTCGGTGAGAGCAGGGGCCTTGGCCGCTTGCTCGAAGACGCTCTGGTCGAAGAACTCCATCTCGGTCGGATCGGCGAGGTTGAACTTGATCAGGTCATCCAGCGTCCGCGATTTCACGGCCTCAGGCGTCGAAGCGAGGTAATCATTCACGCCCGCCTTGAACTCCGCCAGCAGGACGGTGAACTCGGCCGCGTTCATCTCCGCCTTGCCCGCAGGTTCTTTCAGCTCGACCAGCTCCGCACCGGCCGCTTTCAGGTCCGCCAGCGCTTTCTCGAACACGGCATCCGTACCCTTGTGATAGCCGGCCAGATAGCGCGCCACGCCGATCCGCTTGCCCTGCAGCGCATTGGCATCCAGTGCTTTCGAATAATCTTCCTTCCGCGCATCCGCCTCCGCGCTCGCCGGATCGCTGGCGCCCGATCCCGCCATAACGGTCAGCAGCAGCGCGGCATCCGCCACAGTCAGCGCCATCGGCCCCGCCGTATCCTGCGTCGACGAGATCGGCACGATATGCGTGCGCGGGATCAGCCCCACCGTCGGCTTGATGCCCACAATGCCGTTCACCGACGACGGACAGATGATCGAGCCATCCGTCTCCGTCCCCACGGCCGCCGCCGCCAGCCCCGCCGCCACCGCCGATCCTGACCCGGACGACGACCCGCAAGGATTGCGGTCCAAGACGTGCGGGTTCTTCGTCTGCCCACCCACGCCGCTCCAGCCCGAGGTCGACGAACCCGACCGGAAATTGGCCCATTCACTCAGATTGGTCTTGCCCAGGATGATCGCGCCAGCCGCCCTCAGCCGCGCAACAAGCGGGCTGTCCCGCCCCGTCGCATTGGCTTTCAGCGCCATCGACCCGGCTGTTGTCGGCATGTCCAGCGTATCGATATTGTCCTTCAGCAGGATCGGAACGCCATGCAGCGGGCCCTTCACCGTTCCCGCCGCGTCCAGCGCCTTGGCGTCACTCAGCGCCGCCGGATTGATCGCCAGCACAGCGTTCAGCAACGGCCCTGCATCATCCACCGCAGCGATGCGATCCAGATAAGCCTGCGTCGCGGCCTCAGCCGTCACGCTCTTCGCCGTGATCTCCGCGGCCAGCTCCGTCAACGTCTTCGGCTCAGCCACGAGCGTCGAAAATCCCTCGGCCTGAGGCGCGGTAGCGACCGGGGCAGGCGCCTGTTCCGGTTGGCAGCCAGCGACGCAAATAATCGCCGCGCTCACGAAAAGTTTCCTCATAAAGCTCTCCGGTTCATGTTTGAGGACAACACCACTCGCCTCGCCGGCTGTCGAGCCGCACGTGATTTCCTAGCAAATTCGGCCGCGCTGGTAACGAATGTTGCTGAATTCCTAATCACATCGCTCACCCAGCGGCACGCGATTCCAACCCCCAGTAAAACCCGCATCGCTGACAAAAATCAGCGCCCGTGATCTTCGATTCCGTACACGGATCACGCGCGAAATCGCCTCGGATTCCGCCCCGCATTAACACCTGGAATCGCCCGTGTTTGCAGGTGAATCGGCAAAATTTGCCGGAAACCGAATGGAAAGGATTCAGTGTGAAATGTGCTGGGGTAGAGGTCGCAAAAAGCACCCTCTGCGTCTGCGCGTCGACCGAACGTCGACTGAACTACACGACCAGGATGGTCCGGCCATGTCCATTTCAGCACTTTCAGTCGCGCAGATTCGCGCACTGTCGACGGCGGCCATCCAAAGTCTCTCGCAAACGTCGATCGCATCGCTGACGACCACGCAGGTCTCGGCGTTCACGACGACAGGGATAGGGTCCTTCAGCTCCACCCAGTTCGGGAACTTCTCGACAACGCAGGTGAGGGCGCTCGCCACCACCCAGATCCCCTCGATCAACTCAAGCGTTGCCTTCACTTCGGGTCAACTTCTGGCCCTTTCGGCGCAACAACTCTCTGCTCTCGCGACGGCGCAGGTCGCGACGATGGAAGCAACCGCTATTTCGTCCTTCTCGATCACGCAGATCGGCGGGTTCTCGTCGACCAACCTCTCCAGCCTTGACCAGACGCAGGCACATGCGCTGACGACATCGCAAATCGCGGCGTTCTCAAGCTCGCAGGTTTCCGGCCTCACCGCGACCGACATCGGCGAACTGACCGCCACGCAGGTCGGCTCCTTCACCAAGACGCAGATCGCGCGCCTCGGCACCGAATCGCTGGCGGCCTTCGACGCCACGCAGATCACGGCCCTTTCAACCGGCGTCCTGCAATCGCTGACCACCACCCAGCTCGCCTCGCTCGAAGCCGCGGATGTCGCTGAATTCTCGACGACGCAGCTCGCCAGCCTCACCACGTCGCAGATCCGCGGCCTGACCAGCACGTTCGTCGGCGGTCTCAGCGAAACGCAAGTCGCCAACCTGACCACGACCCAGATTGGCGCGCTGACCGACACCAACCTGTCGGGTCTCGAATCCACGCAAACTGCATCGCTGACGACCACACAGCTGCGCTCGCTGTCGTCGACGCAGATGCTGGCGCTCAACGCCACCGACATCGCGGAATTCACGACGACCCAGATCGCCGCGCTGACCAACACGCAGGCCCAGAACCTCTCCTCCACGCAACTTGGTGGCCTCGCCGACACGCAACTGCAGGCGTTCACGACAACGCAGGTCGCCTCATTTTCGGCCACCCAGGTCCGCAACCTGACCTCGGAAATCCTCGGCGCCTTCGACACCACCCAGATCGGCGCCTTCACGGGCACGCAGATCGCAGCCCTGACGAACACCAACCTCAACACCCTTGACCCGGCCAAGCTCAACGCCCTCTCGACCACGCAGGTTCGCGGCCTGAGCACCACGCAGGTCGCCGCTCTCGACGCCACCGCGCTGTCCGCCCTCGATGCGACCCGCTTCGGCAACCTCACCGCGACGCAGGTGAAGGCCTTCACGACCACGCAGATCGGCAACCTTGAAGCCCAGGATCTCGTCAAGTTCGGCGCCACCCAGATCTCCGCGCTCACGACCACGCAGGTCGGCGCTCTGACGTCCGACAATATCGCTGACCTCGACGCCACGCAGATCCGCGCCTTCGCGACGACCCAGCTCAACGTCTTCTCGTCCACCAACCTCAACGCCCTCTCGTCCACGCAGGTCGCCGCTCTCACGACGACGCAGATTACCGGCCTCTCGACAACGCAAGCCGGCCTCCTCAGCGCGACGAACATTGAATCGCTCACCACCACGCAAGTGGGCGCCCTCTCGGCTGCCCAGCTCGGCCGCCTGACCAGCGAAGCCCTCATCGCCTTCGACGCGACGCAGTTTGGCGCTCTCAGCGCGGCGCAGGTTCGCGCCCTGACGGTCACGCAGCTCGGCACGCTCGAAGCGTCCGACATGGCTGAATTCACCAAGACGCAGATCGCTGGCCTCGCCACGACGCAGATCCGCGGTCTCAACGAAACGGCTATCGCTGCGCTCGCCGAGACGCAGATTGCCTCCATGACGGGCGCTCAGCTGCAATCGCTGACGACCACCAGCCTTACGTCCTTCGTCGATACGCAGATTGCGGCCCTCTTGGCCTCGCAGGTCGCTGGCCTCTCCACCACGCAGATCCAGTCGCTCACGACCTCGAACGTCGCCGCGCTGACTGCCACGCAGGTCTCGGCGTTGACGGCGGCTCAGATCGGCGCGCTCGGCACGGCCAACTTTGCCGCCCTCGACGGCACGCAGATCGGCGCCCTGACGACCACGCAGATGCGCTCGCTGTCGACCGCCCAGATCGCCAACATCGACGCTGGCCAGGTCGAGTCCTTCACCACGACCCAGCTGACCCAGCTTTCGGGCACGCAGCTCAAGTCGCTGTCGACGACCAACCTGTCCGCGCTCGACACGACGCAGATGGCCTCGCTCACCGCCACGCAGGTCGCCGCGCTTTCCACCGCGCAGATCGCCGGCCTTGCAGCGGCCGATATCGGTGAGATGACGACCACACAGATCCAGTCGCTCGTCTCGACGCAGCTGTCCAACATGACGACTGAAGCGGTCGCCGCCCTGTCGACAACGCAAGTCGAAGCGATGCGGACGTCGCAGATCCAGAGCCTCACAGTGGCTCAGCTCGGCGCTCTCGACGCCACGGACATCGGCGAGTTCACGACCACCCAGATCGCATCGCTGACCGCCACCCAGGTCGCCGGTCTCACAACGGCCAACGTCCAGGCGCTGTCAGCAACGCAGGTCGGCGCTCTGTCCAACACGCAGGTCGCAGCCCTCACATGGTCCAACGTCTCCGCGCTCGATGCGTCGCAGGTTGCCGCACTCACGACGACGCAGATCAAGTCGCTCACGGCTACCCAGCTGTCGAACCTTGACGCGGCCGACGTTGCCGAGTTCACGACGACGCAGATCGGCCAGTTCGGCAACACGCAGCTGACCGCCCTGACGTCGACCAACATGGCCAATCTCAGCGAGACGCAGATCGCCGCCATCTCGAGCGCCGGTATCAAGACGCTGGCGGCTACGACCTTCGCGGCGCTCGCCGAAACTCAGCTGGCCGCGCTCACCACGACGCATATGACCTCGTTGACGACCCAGCAGCTGCAAGCGCTGGACTCGACCAAGTTCATGGCCTTCACCGAAACGCAGGTCGGCGCGCTCACCGTGACGCAGATCGGCGCAGTCTCGGAAACCAACCTCTCGGCGCTGGAAGCTACGCAAATCAACGCCCTGACAACGGCGCAGCTGCAGAAGCTCTCGGCGACCCAGCTGAACGGCCTCTCGAACGCCGACCTTGGCGAGTTCACGACGACGCAGGTCGCGAACCTCACGGCCACCCAGATCCGCAGTCTCTCGACCACGAAAATCGGCGCACTGGCCGAAACGCAGGTCGCCGCCCTGACGACCACGCAGCTGTCCTCGCTGTCCGCCGCCAGCCTCTCGGCGCTGGATCAGTCGCAAATCGCCCAGCTGTCCACGACGCAGATCCGCTCGCTCACAGCAACGCAGATCACTGGCCTCAACGCCACCGACATCGCTGAACTGGATGCCGTCCAGCTCGACGCGCTCACCAACACGCAGGCACAGGCACTTACCGCCACCAACATGGCCAGCCTGGTCGACACGCAGATCCAGGCCCTGACCACCAGCGCCATTCGCTCGCTGTCGACCACCAACGTTGCCGCTATGACGGCCACGCAGATCGGCGCGCTCACCACGCAGCAAGCATCGGCGCTCCAGGTCACGCAGCTCAACGCGCTGTCGACCGCGAAGTTTGCCGCACTGCTCGACACCCAGATCGCGGCCCTGACGACCGCGCAGGTCTCAGGCATTTCGACGACCAACCTGACGGCTCTGGACGGCACGCAACTCCAGGCCTTCGTGACGACGCAGGTTCAGGCCCTCAGCACCGCCCAGGTTTCCTCGCTGACCTCAACGAACGTCGGCAACCTCACGGAAACGCAGATCGGCTCGTTCACAGCCACCCAGATCAAGGCGCTCTCGACCACGAACCTGTCGCATCTCGATCAGGCTCAGGCCTCGGCCCTGACGACCACGCAGATCGCCAACCTGACGACCTCGCAGGTCAACGCGCTCAACGCCACCGACATCGGCGAACTCACGGCGACCCAGATCGGCGCGATGAGCGGTGCGCAGCTCAGCCGCCTGTCGAACACCGCCTTCGGCGCACTCGACACGACCCATGTCTCCGGTCTCAACACGACGCAGATCCAGTCGTTCTCGGCCGCCCAGCTCGGTTCGCTCACCGCCGCCGACATGACCGAGTTCACGGAAACGCAGCTCGCCAGCCTCACGGCCACGCAGGTCAGAGGCCTGACCGCCACTGCCGTCCACGCGCTGGCTGACACGCAGGTTGCCTCGCTGACGACCGCTCAGGTCCAGGCGCTCTCGACCACCTCGATCGCTGACTTCGACACGACTCAGATCCAGGCCATGACGACCACCCAGATCCGCGCATTCTCCACCGCGCAGATCCAGTCGCTCTCGGCCAACGATGTGCAGGAGTTCACCAACGATCAGATCGCGGCGCTCACGATCGGCCAGCTCTCGGCCTTCAACTCCACGAAGTACGCGGCGCTGACCGACGCGCAGATCGCTTCGATGACGCTGACGCAGGTCCAGTCGATCTCGGCCTCGAACCTCTCGGCGCTCGACACGACCCAGATCGCGGCGCTCAGCACGACGCACATCGGCGGCCTGTCGAACAGCCAGATCGCAGGTCTTTCGACCACCAACCTGCGCGCTCTCGACCAGACGCAGCAACAGCAGCTCTCCACCACGCAGATCAAGGCCCTGACGACGGCGCAGATCTCGGCCCTCGAAGCCACGGACATCGCCGAGCTGACCAACGCCCAGCTCGAAGCGCTGACCACGGCCCAGGTCTCGGCTCTGACCTCGACCAACGTCGCCTCGCTCGCCGACACGCAGATCGGCGCGATGACGGCCGCACAGATCGGCCGCCTGACCAACGCCGTGGTTCACTCGCTTGCAGCCAGCCAGCTCGGCACGCTGGACGCAACGCAGGTGCAAGCGTTCACGACGAGCCAGATCGCCGCCCTGAACGCGACCGACCTCGACGAGTTCACCACCACGCAGGTCGGCCAGTTCACGACCACCCAGGTCCGTGCGCTCACCACCACGATGATCGGCGATCTGTCGTCGGCCTCGTTCGGCGCCTTCGCGGTGAGCCAGCTGGCCCAGCTGACCACCACGCAGATCGATCACCTGACGACGACGAACCTTTCGTCGCTCAGCTCGACGCAGCTCAACAGCTTCACGTCGACCCAGGTCGCCTCGTTCGACGACCCGCAGCTCGAAGCCTACCTGCTCGGTATTGCCTAGGGCAGGGGAAGACTAACAAAATCAAGGTCCGTGGGGATGGCGTAAACGCGCCGCCCCCACGGATTTACCTTTTGTTGAGCAACGAACTTCAATCCTGACCCGGCACGGGCGCGTCTTGCGCCCCACGGGCCGCGATCGATGTCGAACACCCAATTCCTCAGCGCCATCCAGAAAATCACCAATGGCGGCCTGCCGCTCGATGCGCTTCTGGTCGCCGCAACCGGCCTCGAACCCGATCACGCGCGCCAGCTCTACCAGGTCTGGATCTCGTTCAACAAAGAGCATCCGCTGCTCTTCATCGCCCATTTCAACTGCTCCACGCTGCTCCAACAGGTCGGCGACGAGCAGGGCGGGGAGGCCGAGCTCAAGGCCGCCCTCGCGCTGAAGCCCGATTTCGCCCCCGCCTGCATCAATCTCGGCTCGTCCTACGAGCGTCGCGGCATGGCGAAGGAAGCCGTCGACCAGTGGCGCGACGGCGTCGACAAGATGTCCGAAGTCTCGGGCGACGCGATCAACTACAAGACCACGCTGCTGAAGCAGATCAGCCGCGTCCTCGCCGACAACCAGGCGCTCGCCGCCGCCGAAGTCACACTCAGCCAATGCCTCGATCTCGCCCCCGATGCGCGCGACGTCTCCGAACAGTTCGTCGCCGCGCGTCTCTCGCAATGCAAATGGCCGATGACGCCGGAAAACTCCAAGGTCTCGCGCCGCCAGCTGCTGTCGCGCCTGCACCCGCTCTCCGTCTGCGCCTACACCGACGATCCGCTGTTCCAGCTCGCCGCATCCGATAAATACGTGCGCATCATGGCCCCGATCGAAGATCGCACCACGCGCTACGATCGCCGCAGCGCCCCCATCGAAACCAACCGCAAGCTGCGCATCGGCTATGTCTCATCAGACCTGCGCCACCACGCCGTCGGCTATCTGATGGTCAACTTCTTCGAAGAGCACGACCGCAACGACTTCGAGGTCTTCGCCTATTACACCGGCATCAAGGCCGACGATCCGATCCAGGCCCGCATCAAGGCGAGCGTCGATCACTGGCGCGACATCCGCGGCGTGACCGACGACGAAGCCGCCGCAAAGATCGCGGAAGACGGCATCGACATCCTCATCGACGTCAACGGCCACACGCGCGACGCCCGCCTTGGCGTCTTCGCGCGCCGCCCCGCACCCATTCAAGTGAACTGGCTCGGCTATCCCGGCACGATGGGCTCGTCCTTCCACCACTACATCGTCGCCGACGACTTCACGATCCCGGCCTACGCCGAAGACTGGTACTCCGAAAAAGTCCTGCGCGTGCCGTGCTACCAACCCAACGACCGCAAGCGCATCGTCGATGAACACATCCCCACGCGCGCTGATTTCGGCCTGCCGGATGACGCCTTCGTCTTCTGCTGCTTCAACGCCAGCCACAAATTCACGCGCTTCACCTTCGATCGCTGGATGGACATCCTGAAAGCCACCGAGGGCTCCGTCCTCTGGCTGCTCGACTACGCGCCCGAAACCAATGATCGCCTCCGCGAAGAAGCGCAGGCGAGGGGCATCGATGGCTCGCGCCTCATCTTCGCGCCCAAGCTCCCGAACCCCCGGCACCTTGCTCGGTACCCAATAGCTGACCTCTTCCTCGACTCGACGCCCTACGGCGCCCACACCACCGCATCGGATGCGCTCTGGATGGGCGTGCCGGTGCTGACATGGTCCGGCCGCTGCTTCTCCAGCCGCGTCTGCGGCAGCCTGCTCACCGCCGCCGGCTTGGCCGACCTCGTCACCGAAACGCCGGAAGAATTCGTCGAACGCGCCATCCATCTCGCAGGTCAGGGCAGGGGCGAACTCGAAGTCATCCGCGCCCGCCTCCTCTCGACGCGCGACACCTGCACGCTCTTCGACGTCGCCAAACTCTCGCGCAGCCTCGAAGCCCTCTACCGCCAGATGCGCGACGACTATCTCTCGGGCAATCTCCCGCAGCCCAACCTCACCAACCTCGAAGCCTATTTCGAGATCGGCGTTGCCCAGGACCACGAAACCCGCGAAATGGGCGCCGTCACCGACTACACCGGCTTCTACCAGGCCCACCTCGCCCGCCGCCACTACCACCACCCCATGCCCGCCGACGGCAGACTGTGGAGCGGCGCCGAGGAAGCGGAAGCGAAGCCGGCCGCAAAGACAAAGCGCCAAGCCGCGTAGCCCACCCCACCCACCACCCTAAGTACTTTGCCCCGCTCCTCCCGACGAAAGTCGGGACCCAGGGGCGGCTAGTCCCGCGGCCAACACCACGCCCACCCGCTGGCCCCCCGCCTGCGCGGGGGGGGGGGCACGTCCGTAAGCGATGCGAGATTGGGGGATAGCGCGGGTGCAAAACTGTAGGACAACCAAAAATCATCCCACCTGATTTCAACCACCTGCGCCCCCAACTTGGGGGATAGACCCTCCCAGAATCTACCGCCCCGCGGGCCGGGATATACTCCCACCCATGAAAGCGC
>ERZ795059.381-NODE-381-length-59045-cov-17.692100_pt1 | contig 59045 bp, 44 predicted proteins | sample MGYA00375143_ERZ795059 | MGnify/ENA primary metagenome ERZ795059 (study PRJEB30188, sample SAMN05720168) | activated sludge metagenome | isolation source: Anaerobic digester | place: USA | collected 2015-01-07 ... | reverse complement strand
CGGACATAGCGGCGGGGGCGAGGCATCATATTGTGATAGGGGATGTGCCGTTGACATCGCCGTCTAGGCCGTCGGTGTCCGGGAGGTTTTCGCTGATAAAGAGGATGATGGACGCGGTGGTTGCGGGGGCGGCGCTTGTGGCGCTGGCTCCGGTGATGGCGGCGGCTGGGGCGGCGGTGATTGCGACGTCTCGCGGGCCGGTGTTTTACAGTCAGGAGCGGGTGGGGCGCGGGGGCAGGACGTTCAGGATATTGAAATTCAGGACGATGGCGGTGGGGGCGGAGGAGGAGACGGGGCCGGCGTTGTGCGGTGAGGATGATCCGAGGGTGACGCGGGCGGGGCGGGTTCTGAGGAATTTGAAAATAGACGAGTTGCCGCAGTTGATAAATGTGCTGAAGGGAGAAATGAGCGTGGTGGGGCCGAGGCCGGAGAGGCCGGAGTTCGTGGCGGAGTTCGAGGCGAGGCTTCCGGCGTACGCGAACAGGAAACTGGCTCTGCCGGGGATGACCGGGCTGGCTCAGGTATATGGCCGCTATGAGACGGACGCGGCGATGAAGCTGAAATATGACTTGATATATATTTACAATTACAGTCCCGGGCTGGACGTGAAAATTATGTACAGGACGGCGCAGTTCATATTGAGGGAAAACGCTGGGCGCGGGAGGCGGGCGTCTCGATGACACGGCGCGCGGAAGGATATCTGACATGCGGATAGTTATTGCGTCCAATCCGTTCAAGGGAAGCATGAGCGGGATAGAGGTTGCGGACAGGATAGCGGCGGGGATGAGGGACGGGTTCGGCGGGCGGATGTCCGCGGACAAGGTTCCGATCGCCGACGGCGGGGACGGGACGCTGGACGCGGTGGCGGCGAGCGTGAGGGCGAGGGAGGTTCGGATGAAGGCTCCGGACGCTCTGGGGCGGTCGCGGGCAACGCGGTATCTGCTCATCGACGGCGGGGCGACGGCGGTGGTGGAGATGGCGCTTGTGAGCGGGCTGGCGATGATTGAGGCGTCGGAGAGGAATCCTGAAGCGGCGTCGACGCGGGGGATGGGGGCGTTGATAGCGGACGCGCTGGAGCGCGGCGCGAGACGGGTGATAGTGGGGATAGGGGGAAGCGCGACTAATGACGGCGGGGTTGGGATGGCGGCGGCGCTCGGATACAGGTTTATCGGGGCGGACGGCCGGGAGGTTGAGCCTCGCGGCGGGACGTTGAAAGATATAAAGAAAATCGACGCGACCGGAGCTAACGAAAGGCTGCGAGGCGCCGAGATACTGGTGGCGTGCGACGTGACGAACCCGTTGGTCGGGCCGAGGGGGGCGAGCGCAGTGTATGGCCCGCAGAAGGGGGCGGACGCGGCGATGGTGAAACGGCTGGACGCTGGGTTGAAAAGCTACGCGGGGGTTGTCGAGAGGCATTTCAAGAGGGAGTTCCGCAACGAGCCGGGAGCGGGAGCGGCGGGAGGCGCGGGGTTCGGCCTGATGGCGTTCGCGGGAGCGCGTCTGGTGTCCGGAATAGACCTGATGATAGATATAACCGGGTTGGACGCAAGGGCGTCCGTGGCCGATATGATGGTGACGGGAGAGGGGCGGATGGATTCGCAGTCCGCGCAGGGGAAGGCTCCGTTCGGGGCGCTGAAGCTGGCGAAGAAATATGGGATTCCGGCGATAGCGTTCTGCGGCGGGGTGGAGGAGGAGGAATCACTGAACGCGGCGGGGTTCACGGCGGTGTTCCCGATAGTGGACAAGCCGATGTCGCTGGAGGCGGCGATGAGGGACGGAGGGGAGCTGCTGGAGAGGGCGGCGAGGCGCGCGGGGCGGCTGTTGCGGGCGGGCGTTAGGATGGGCGCAAAATGAAAAGACGCGCGGTGGCGATACTGCCGACGTACAACGAGCGGGAGAATATCGTGTCCGCTATAGAAGGCGTGTTGGCGAGGCCGGGCGGGTTCGACGCGATAGTGGTGGATGACATGTCGCCGGACGGGACGGCGGGGCTTGTGAGGGAGAGGTTCGGAGCGGAGCCGAGGGTGTTGCTGATCGAGCGTGGCGGGCTGAGGGGGAGAGGATACGCGGGTGTGGAAGGGTTCCGGCGGGCGCTGGCGCTGGGATACGAATATATATTTGAGATGGACGCGGACGGGTCGCACGATCCGGCGGCGCTGGACGGGTTGCTGGAGGCGCTGGGGCGGGCGGACGCGGCGGTGGCGTCAAGGCTGATCCCCGGAGGCGGGGAGCGGGGCCGGGGCGCGGCGCGCAGGTGGATAACGCTTGCGGCAAACGTGTACCTGAGGGCGGCGCTGGGACTGAAAACGAGGGACTGCACGACGGGGTTCCGGGGGTTTCGGCGGGAGGCGCTTGAGGCGGTTCCGTGGGAGAAGATGAGGGCGGCGGGGCCGGCGGTGGTGCAGGAAGTGTTGTTCGCCGTCGAGTCGCGCGGGTTCGCCGTCGAGGAGGTCCCGTTCATGTTCGAGGAGCGCCGGGCGGGCAAGTCTAAACTTAACTGGAAACTTCTGGTCGCCGGTTTTGCGGCGGCTCCGGGGATAAGGCGCAGGCTCGCTCCCTCGGAAGGCGAAATGAAACAGATGGGAAATGAAACGGCGCGATGAGAGAATTATTGACAAAAATAATATACGCGGCGGCGCTGCCGGTTTTGCTGGCGGCGATGGCGTTCGCGGTGTACAGGTTCGTGATAGCGCCGAAGCCGGGCGCGGAGCCGCCGCCGATTGAGCGCGCGGAGGAAAGCGGCGAGCCGGAGAATCCCGTCTTGCCGGGAATCGAGGCGGAGAATCCTAAGATAAAGCATTTCGTGGACGGCAAGGTGAAATGGACGATGGGGGCCGAGTCGATATCGAGCGAAGACCTCTCCGGGCAGACGGTGTTCTCGAAGTCGAGCGGGGTGTTCGTGAGGGAGGAAGGATTTGAACTGGAGTTTGCCGCGCCGCTAATGATATACGACCGGGCGGAGAAGACGGTGAGGGTCGAGGGAGGTGTGAGCGGGACGCTGAAGCCGGAGGGCCATGAGATGAGCGCGCGGCAGATGGAATGGAAGGAAAGCTCGGACGAGTTGTCGGCGGCGGACGCGGTGGTGAAGGTGGACGGCGGGAGCATCCGGGGGGACGAGATGAGGCTCAAGCGGGAGGGAAGGCGGGTGGCGATGGAAGGCAACGTAGTGATTGAACTGGAGCTGAACAGGGAAAAAAGATGAAAGTCGAGCGCAGATGCGACAACCATCCGGACCGCGAGGCAAGCTCGTTTTGCGTCGGATGCGGGAAGGCGATATGCCCTGAATGCGAGAGGCCGCAGGCGGGCAGGCCGTACTGCGCGCCGTGCGCGAAAGCGCGCAAAAAGGAAAAGAGGATGGCGGATTCGCAGAGGCGGGCGGAGGGAATAGGAAGCGGGATTGCGGGAGCGGCGCGCGCGGCGGCGGAAGGGGCCAAGCATGGAGCGCCGGAAAAGTTTCCGAAAGAGGCTCTGAGGGCGGCGGCGTTCGCCGTGGACGCGGCGGCGATTGCTCTGATATCGATTCCATTGACGCTGATTTTCAGGGCGGCGTCCATGCAATGGATGTCGGACATTGGCGGGATGGGATACCCGGTGAGCGTGTACCTGTCGGTGTTGACGGTGTCGTCGTTGTATTTCATATTGTGGCACTGGCGGGTAGGGGCGACGCCGGGGAAGGCGCTGCTGGGGTTGAAAGTGAAGTCGGCGGCGGGGGGCGGCCCGGTAGGCGCGGTGGCCTCCGTCTGGCGGTGGGTCGGGATGCTGGCGGCGATAATCTGGGCGGCGGCGGGCGCGGCTGTCATGTGGCGTATTATTCTCTGGGGGAAGTACCTGACCAAGGGGTTGTCTATGCCGCAGGCGGTGGTGGTGTTCGTGTTCGGAGCGGCGGTCATGGCGGCGCTTTCATCAGGGCTTTTGATAACGCTAGTCGGCAAACACAAAAGAGGATTTCACGACCTGCTCGGCGGAACTGTCGTCGAGAGGGATATAAAAAAGAACAGGAGACGGGAAAGTGAGAGTGAAACCGGAGAAGTACCCGTTCGCGGGGATTAAGAGTGGAAGGCTGACATTCGGAGGAGCGGACGTCGCGGCGATGGCGAAGAAGTTCGGCACGCCGCTTTATCTGTTCGACGAGGACGGATTCAGGTCGCGGTGCAAAAGTTTCAAGACCGCGTTCGAGCGCGAGTATGGAGACGTGTTGGTATTGTTCGCCAGCAAGTCGCTGACGACGCTTGCGGCGCTTGCGATAGCAAGCGACGAAGGGCTGGGGCTGGACGTGGCGAGCATGGGCGAGCTGGCCGGGGCAGAGCGCGTCGGAGCCGACATGTCGAAGGTGGTCCTGCACGGCAGTTTCAAAAAAGAAGAAGAGCTTGAGAGGGCGATGAAGGCCGGCGTGGGGAGGATAGTTCTGGACTCGGCGCTGGAGGCGGACGCGGCGGACAGGGCGGCGCGGCGGCGTGGCGTCAAGGCGAAGGTCATGCTGCGGGTGACGCCGGGCATCGAGGCGCACGTGCACGAGATGGTGCAGGTGGGCAAACTAGACAGCAAATTCGGGGTCCCGCTCGAAGGCGGGGCGGCGAAGGAGCTGATCGGCCACATCATCAAGAAGCGCAACCTTGATTTCACTGGGATACACTATCACATCGGCTCGCAGATACTTGAGACGGAGCCGTTCCGGGCGGCGGTGGCGCGCGCGGCGGAATTCATGTCCGAGCTCAAGAGCGAATACGGTCTGACGCTGCGCGACCTGAACATCGGCGGCGGGTATCCGGTGAGGTACGACAGCGCGCAGGCGATGGTGAGCGAGGCGAAGTTCGCGGCGGCGGTGTGCGGCGCGCTCAAGAAAGAGTTGCGGGAACGCAAACTTGACGCTCCGAGGCTGATGCTGGAGCCGGGTCGGGGAATCGCCGGCCCGTCCGGGATGACCGTCTACACGATAGGCCCGGTGAAGACCATTCCCGGCGTGCGCAACTATATCAACGTGGACGGCGGGCTGTCGGACAACCCGCGCCCGGCCCTTTACGGCTCGGTGTACGAGGCGGTTGTCGCCGAAAGGCCGCTGGACCGCAAGGGCGTGAAAAAGTACAGGGTGAGCGGAAGGCACTGCGAGACGGACACGCTGATAAGCGAGATAGAGCTGCCCGACCCAAAGCCGGGGGAGACGCTGGCGGTATTTTCCACAGGCGCGTACAACCATTCGATGTCCGGCAACTACAACAAGTTCCCGAGGCCGGCGACGGTGTTGTTGAGGGGAGGAAAGCCTGAAGTGGCGGTGAGGCGCGAGACGGAGGAAGACCTGTACGCGTGCGACACGCCGCCGGCAAGGCTGATGAAGAAATGCGGAAAAAAGAAGCGGTGAAGCGTCAGTTCGCAAGGGCGGCCGCGCTCGCGGCGGTTGTCGCTTTGGCGTGCGCGGCGTCCGGTTGCGGCGCCCGGCTAAAGTATGATTTTCCCGTCCGCAAAACTTTAGTCTATTCATACGCGGAAGGCCGTCAGGTTGAAAAGAAGGAAGGAGAGTTTGAGGACCACATAGCATGGAAGAAGCTTTTGATAAAGGCGAGGGCGCCCGAAATTCCCAGAGGGGGGACGACGATAATCAAGCTGACGGCGCACCCGCCGGAAGGCGAAGGGCACGCGACAAAAGGCCGCTCATACGGAGATGTCGAAGTCTATATCGACCGTTCGGGGCGGCATCTGGACATAAGAGGCTCAGGCATGCCGCCGTCCATCAACCTGCATCACCTGCTCCCGGAGCTTCCCAAGAAAAGAACGCGCCGCCGCGCCGTGTGGACGGAGACGTCCGATGTCAAGGTCTTCAAAATGGACGTGAAGATGGAGTTGACAAAGAGATATCTCGGCAAGGAGCGCGTCAATTCCATCCTTTGCCACCGCGTGGAAAGCGAGGGCAGTTACGAGGTGGAGAGGAAAGCGCAGGACCCCGATAGCGGGAGCATAGTGGAAGTGCGCATGGAGATTGAGCATAAAGAAGAGCTGTGGTTCGCAAAGAACGGCTATCCGGTCAAGCTGGTGGTCACGCAGAACCGTGTCAGGAAGATGAAGGACTTAGACACCGGGCTGGACCTCATCAGGCGCGGGGACAGGCTGATAACGGAAACGATGCTGATGGGGACGGAATGAACCTCGGGGCAAAGCTGAAAGAGTCTCTGCCGGAGGCGTGGAGCGAGGCGCTCGCGGCTCTGGGAAAAATGGCGGCGGACGCCGGGTTGCGGCTGTGCGTGGTGGGCGGATGCGCGAGGGACATGGCGATGGGGCTGCGCCCGCCGGATGTTGACCTCGTCCTCGAAGGAGACGCGGTGAAGTTCGCCGCGGCGGCGGCGCGCGCGCTCGGACTCGAATGCGAAAGCCACGCGCGTTTCGGCGTCGCCACGCTGCGGTCTTCCAGCGGGTTCAGGTTCGATGTGGCGTCCGCGAGGACAGAGACCTATTCGCGGCCCGGCGCTCTGCCGGATGTTTCCTTCGGCTCGATAGAGGACGACCTTCGCCGCCGCGACTTCGCCATAAACGCTATCGCCGTCGAGCTTCGGCCCGGCAGTTTCGGCGAGGCGCTTGACCCTTTCGGCGGGTTGAAGGACATTGAGGCCGGGATTGTCAGGTTGCTTCACAGCAAAAGCTTCATAGACGACCCCACCCGGATCGCCCGGTGCGCGCGGTTCAGCGGACGGCTCTCTTTTGATGTTGAGACTGAGACTGCCGCTCTGGCGGCGGACGCGTTGGCCTCCGGGGCGATGGACACGGTGTCGGGCGAGAGAATCAAGAAGGAATTGAAAGCGTTATTCGAGGAGAAGCCGCCGGGGCGCGGGCGGGCGGTCGCCGCGTTCTCAAAGATGGGCGTCGATTCCGCCGTCTGCTCCGGTTACGCCATGAGCGCGGCGCTTTTTCTGCCGGAAGATTTAGCGGCGGAATCAGAAACGGCGGCGGAGCGGTTTGCAGCGGACGGAGAGTTCTGCGGATGGATGGCCGGGCTTGCGGCGGCTTCCATAGGAAACGCGCGGGACGTCATGCGGCGGCTCTCGGGGAGGATATGCGCGACCCGCGAGGAGGAAAGGATTCTGGAGGCGGCGGGAGAGATTGACGCCGGGGCGCTGAGCGCGGCGCTGGAATCGGCGGCTGGAGGCGCGGAGGTTTGCGGCGCGCTTGAAGCTCTGCCGCTTGAAGCGTTGGCGGCGTTCAGGGCGGCGGCCTCGCCGCAGGCGCGCGCCAGCGTGGACGATTTCCTCCTCAGGCTGCGCGGCATGAAACTGGAAATAACAGGAGAGGACTTGGCGCGGATCGGGTTCGGGCGCGGGCCTAGCATGGGCGCGGCGCTGGCAGAACTTCTGAGCAGAAAAAGGGACGGCCTTCTATCCGGCGCGGCGGACGAACTGGCTGCGGCGCGCGACATTCTCAACAGCGGTTCGGAGCGGACATAATATTAAATGGACAATTTCATAAACCTCGTAGTTTTCTTTCCTTTCTTTCTCATCGCCATAATGTTCCACGAAGTGGCGCACGGATACGCGGCCCTGAGGGCGGGAGACGACACGGCGAAACATTCGGGCAGGCTTACTCTGAACCCGATAGCGCACATCGATCCCGTCGGCCTCGTTTTTTTCATCATCTCCGCGATGGCCGGAGTCGGCTTCGGTTGGGCAAAACCTGTTCCGGTGAACCCCGCGCGGTTTAGGAATTTCAAGCGAGACTTCATAGTCGTTTCAATCGCCGGAGTCGCGGCGAACTTGGCTCTGATATTATTCACCGTCTTAACGATAAAACTGTTGATGATGGCGGGAGTGTTGGAGCTGGGGGCGGACGGCTCCATCTACGGGGAAAGCGCGGCGGCGCAGTATATCCGGATGGTGGTGATGAGGTTCATCGCGCTGAACGGGATATTGATAGTGTTCAACCTGATACCGATACCGCCGCTGGACGGGTCGAAGGTATTGATGATGCTGTTGCCTCCGAGGCAGGCGGTGGCGCTTGCGCGCATAGAGCCTTTCGGATTTCTCATACTTCTGGCGGGGCTGTGGTTCGGAGTGTTCGACATATTGTTCAGGGGCGCGCTGTACGCGGTGATGAGCTTCGCCTACTATATTTTTATCCTATGACGGGCGCGGGGCGCGCATATTTGGTATACTGAACAGCCGCAGGGGAGCGCGGCGGAATAAATGAAAATACTGAGCGCGTTGAAACTGAAGCTGGCGGGATTCGTCGGCAGGCTCGAAGAGCTTGTGTCTGCGGTGAAGACGCACGTTATGGACATATTGGACGTGCGGCTCGGCGACGCCGCGCGCCAGTTGGCCGACGCCGCCAGAACGGGCGGCCACGACACCATGCGGTTTACCCCTTTCCTGTCTCTGGCGCGGCTCATGTTCATCAAGTCCCGCAACCTTCTGCCCGGACAAGACCAGTTCGAGGACACCGACCTCGAAGCCGAGGAAGTCCAGCCGGAAGAAGAGCCGACCGAGGTGCGCGAGAGGCTCAAGAAGCAGCAGCACAGGTTTCAGGAAGTGGCGCTGCGGCTGCGCGTTCTGGAAGAAACCAACGCGACGAAACTGCGCTCCCGGCGGACCCGCTCGGAGGGCCTCCCGGAGTTCATAGACGAAATTTCATTCCTAGAACAGGCCACCCCGTTCGACCTCATGCAGACCATGATACAACTGCTCCGCATGAAGCCGGAGGAGCGGCTGTACCGCGTGAGGGTGGACGACGCCAAACTGTTGTCCATGAGGATATCCGAAGTGTTCGATTTTCTGCTGGCCCGCCGGGGCGAGCCGGCTCTGTACTCCGAAATCGTATCCGCCGAAGCGCGGCGCGAGGAAAAGGCCCTCTCGTTCTTGGCGGTGCTGTTCCTGCTCAATCAGGGCAGGATCACCGCCGAACAGTCCGCCCCGTACGCGGACATCGAGATAAGGGTCAGGCAGGCTGAAGGAGGGGCGGGCTGAACATGCTCACTATCGACGAGATAACAAACGTGATCGAAGGCATATTGTTTCTGTCGCCGACGCCGGTGAAGATTGATGATATCGCCGAACACCTGAACGTGGACGCGTCTCTTGTGGGCGAGGCGATGGAGCGGCTCAGGGCGCGGAGCGAGGGCGGCGGGCTGGAAGTACTCAAGACCGCGGGCGGCTGGGAGATGGCCACGAGGAGCGAATACGTCGAGCATCTGCGCGCGTTCTTCGGCGGGCTTGACCGTTCCCGCCTTTCGCGCGCCTCTCTTGAGACGATGGCGATAATAGCCTATCAGCAACCCGTCACGCGCGGCGCGATAGAGGCCCTTCGCGGCGTCAACTCCGCCGGAACCATCAAGTCGCTCCTCGACAAAGGACTGATCCGCATCAGCGGCAGGGAAGACGCCCCCGGACGACCTTTCCTTTTCTCTACCACGCCGGACTTCCTTTCCTACCTCGGGCTGGACAAGCTTGCGGACCTCCCCCCGCTCGAAACTTACGACTCCAAAGTCTGACCTGCGGACTTTCGCTGCGGCGGCAGGCTGAGCGGCGGGCGGCCAGATGTGTCATTATCCATCAGGGAGAATCGGCGATGAATCCGCAGGGCCTGACGATAGAGGAAAAGCTTGAGAAGCTGCGCGCAGAAGTCCGCGCTCTCGGCTCGGCGGTCGTCGCTTTTTCCGGCGGGGCGGACAGTTCGCTGCTGGCGCGAGTGGCTTCGGAGGAACTATGCGGCCGCGTCGTTCTTGTCACCGCCGAATCCGAAACGTACACTCCAGAAGAGCTTGAGACGGCGAAGGCGACGGCCGCGAGCCTCGGCGCGCCCCATGTGGTTATTTCCACGCGGGAGTTCGACGACCCTGTGTTCCGCTCGAACCCGCCGGACAGGTGCTACCACTGCAAAAAGGAACTGTTCGGCGCGCTTGAGCGGATAAGGGCCGAACGCGGATACGCGCGGATAGCGGACGGGTCGAACGCGGATGATTCGAGCGATTATAGGCCGGGGAGCCGGGCTGCGGCGGAGCTTAATGTGGCAAAGCCTATAGCCGCCGCGGGGTTGACGAAGGCGGACGTGAGGGAAATATCAAAGGGGCTGGGGTTGGCAGGGTGGGACAGGCCCGCCGCCGCGTGTCTGGCATCGCGAGTGCCATACGGAGTGGAACTGACGCCCGGCCTGATGGGGCGCATCGCGGAAGCGGAATCGAAAGTAAGGGAACTGACGGGAGCGCGTCAGGTCCGCGTCAGGCACCACGGAGAAGTCGCCCGCGTCGAGGTTCCGGAACAGGACATCCCGGCGGTCGCCGCTTCGGCTGCGCGCCGCGCGCTCGTTGACGCCCTCCGCTCCCTCGGCTACCATTATGTCGCTCTCGACCTGCTCGGATACCGGACGGGCAGCCTGAACGAGACGCTTCCAATCGATGGGCGGAAGGATTGAAGTTATGAACGGACACAAAGTGAGAGAGCTTCTAGAGTCGGTCGGGCGCGGCGATGTGTCCGTCGAAGAGGCTTGCGAACGCCTCAAGACGCTCCCTTTTGAAGAACTGGACGGGGTGAAACTCGACCATCACCGCGCGTTGCGCAAAGGGTTCCCCGAAGTGGTGTACAGCGAGGGCAAGAGCGAGGAGCATCTGAGGGAGATAGTGAAGACATACGCGGCAAGGCGGGTGAACATGTTGCTGACGCGGGCCGGGGAGAGAGTGGCGGAGCTTGCGAGGGAGATAGAGCCGGGCGTGGAATACAACGCCGCGGCGCGGACAGTGCGAATGATATACGATCCGCCGCAGGTCTGCGCGAAGCGGGCGCTAATCGTAACCGCCGGAACGTCGGACATCCCGGTGGCCGAAGAGGCGCTAGTCACCGCCGAATCAATGGGATGTCCCGTCGAAAGGCTGTACGACGTGGGAGTGGCGGGTATACACCGGCTGCTCGGCAACAGAGAGAAACTTGACACCGCCGGGGCTATAGTTGTGGCGGCTGGAATGGAAGGGGCGCTCGCGAGCGTGGTCGGCGGGCTGACCGGAAGGCCCATCATCGCCGTCCCCACAAGCGTCGGTTACGGAGCCTCCTTCAAAGGGCTTTCCGCACTTCTCGGAATGCTCAACACCTGCGCTCCCGGAGTTGCCGTCGTCAACATCGACAACGGCTTCGGCGCCGGATACTTCGCCGCCGTCATCTGCCGCGAACTGAGCGCGTAAAACTTTCAACTCGATAAACCCGAGACTTTTTTATCTTCTTATTTCGTTGCCAAGGAGACCTTGGCAACGATAAAAGAGACCTAACCCGGATTATTTTCAAGAGAAAAATACGGGCTAATTAAATTCTTTAGCCAGATGGAGCATGAGGTTGACGCGGGCGGGGTCTGTTCCGGGGTTGACTTCGCCGCCGGTGGCGAATATGAAGCCGCCGCCGGGAGCGCCCGCTTGGAGAACTTCGACGCAGGCGCGGCGGACCTCTTCATCGGAGCCGCGCGCGAGGACGCCCATCGGCGAAATGTTTCCCATCAGGGCGACGCGCCCCTTCATCGCCTCTTTGGTCTGCCGGACATCGTTTTCGTATCCGAAATGAAACAACTCCATGCCGCAAGACGGAAGTACGTCCAGCAGGTGAGTGGTGCGCGAGTCGTTATGCAGGATTTTGAGAGCTTCCGGGAACGTGTCGAAGATGCGGCGGTGGAAGGGAGCGACGAAACGCGAAAAGGCGGCGGCGCTTATCATGCCGGGGAAATCCTCGGCTAGAATGACGCGGTCGGGCGCTCCGATTTTCTCCGCCAGCCATTTCGCTCCGGCGACGCTCGCCTCGGTGAACAACTCCATCGCCGCTTCGATGAAGCCGGGGTCTGACTTGATTTTCAGGAACCAGTCGCTTGAGCCTGCGACTTCGACGAGGCTGTCGAAAGGGTTCTCGAACCTGACAAGGCCCCGGCAGTAGCCGTATAGTTCCTTCAGCCTTTCGGGCATGTGTTCGGAGATGAAGGTAATTTCGTCCAGCCGTGCCAGATTTTCCGGAACGGAATCGGGGTCGGGCAGTTTCGTCCGGCGGAAGACGTCCGCGGAGAGAGGGCCGCCGCCTGCGGCCTCGCGTAAGTTGCGGATAAGCGCCGGATACATGCATGGCGTCGGGTCCGCGACGAATATGATCGGTATGCCGGGGAACAGTTCGTCCGCCCGCTCAAGCATGCGGATTTGTTGCGCCGGGTCAGACATGTCTTCCAGCCCCGGCGTGATGGTGGACATATAGAACTCGGTTATCGCTCCGGCGACGGGCACATGCTCAGTCTTTTCAAATCTTGCGGCGGCCATGAACATCCGTATCGGCGTCATACTTCCTCCGGGGGCGGCCGCAGCGTTTGGCGGCGCGAAATGAATTTTACATTATTCGAGAAAAAACAGACAGAAGAAAAGGCGCGGGGGAAGTCCGGGCGAAGGAGGGAGGGGAGGGCATAGTTCTGCGGGCGAGGCGCGCGCCGCCGCGGAGCGCTATAATATGCGGTGGAGAGAAATGTTTATGTTGAAGATAATCGCGTCGGTTCTTCTAGCGGCGGCGGCGCTTGCCTCTGCGGCGTTTGCCGCTCCGGCGACGGTCGAGTTCGGGCAGGTGTCTCTGGACGGCGAATGGATGCTGGCGGTGGTTTCGCCCGGGGAAACGCCGGGGGCGGAACTGACGCCCGCGCCGGATTTCCCGGAGGCGGCGATGCGCCCGGCGCGCGTTCCGCATAACTGGGAGATGGACGGGTTCGAGCGCGCGCGGTACCGTTATCCTTCGGACAGCGTAGGGTTCTACAGAAAAAGGTTCGTCGCGCCCGACATGACGGAAGGGCAGCGGCTGACGGTCTGGTTCGACGGCGTTCTGTACGGGGCGGAGGCGTGGCTGAACGGAAAACGGCTGGGGGCGCATGTGGGCGGTTTCACGGGGTTCGGGTTCGATGTCACCGAGTTCGTTGTTCCCGGAGCGGAGAACGTTCTGGATGTAAAAGCGACCAAGAGCGGGACGCCCGGGCATGAGTTCGACTGTGGCGACGACTGGGCGTTGAGCGGGATTTACAGGAGCGTTTACCTGCGCAAGCTTCCCGCAGTGTATATCGAAAAAATCAAAGTGGAGACATATTTCGACGGGGGGGGCGAGGACGCCGAATTGCGGGCGAGGGTGTGGGCGAGGAACAGCGGCGCGGCAGATGGGGCGGCGACCGCGAGCTTCGAGTTGTTCGCGCCCGGCGGCGGCGCTGCGGCGGCGGAAGCGTCGGCGAAAATCGACGTCGCGGCGGGCGAAACCGTCGAACTGACTCTGTCGTCGAAAGTCGAGAGGCCGCTAAGGTGGAGCGCGGAGACGCCCTCGCTGTACACGTTGCGCACGGCGCTGTCCGGCGGAGATTCTGAGCCGACGGCCGTCGAGACGAAGGTCGGGTTCAGAGAAGTCAGGACGGACGGGGTATTGCTGCTTGTCAACGGAGCTCCAGTGAAGCTGAGGGGCGTAGTCAGGCGGGAGATTTCGGCGGCTAGGGGAAAGGCGGTATCGGCGGAGGACGCGCGGGAAGATATCCGCATGATGAAGCGCGCGAACATCAACGCAGTGAGGACGCAACTGAGGCCGCCGCATCCGGCGTTCCTCGAACTTTGCGACGAGATGGGCATGTACGTGTTCGTCGAGGCTCCGTTCGGCTACGGCGATTTCATGCTGGACAGGCCGGAGATAGTCCCGATGGCAGAGGCGCGAGTCAGCGAAACCATCGAGAGGGATTGGAATCATCCTTCAGTTATCGCGTGGAGTCTGGGGGACGACAACAGGCTGTCTGACTCTCACCCGAAGCTGTTGGCGCTTGCGAGAAGCCTTGACCCGACGAGGCCGCTGACGATGCCGGGAACGGGATTTCACAGGGAGAAGCTCGGAGAGCCGCTTCCGGAAGAGGCGGGGATTCTGGCTCCGAAGAACCCGGATGTGGAGCAGTTGCGTCTGATACTCGCCGATCAGGTCGGCAGGCCCGGAGGCAGGCCGGTGGTGGCGGCGGAGTTTCTGAACGCGCTCGGCAGACGGCTGGACACGGCGGAAATGTGGAATGCCGTCGGGCAGTATGATTCTTCCGCTGGCGGTTTCGCGAGCCGCTGGATGGACAACGGGATAATCCGCGAGGCGGGAGGCGAGCGGGTTTACGCTCACGGCGAGCCGCTGGATGTTCTGGCGGACGACACGCTGTTTGCGCATCGCCGTCTGGGCGACGGGCGGATAATAGACACTCACGGCGCGGCGGGCGAGGACGGTCTGGTTGATTCCGACCGCAACCCGCGCGCGGCTTACTATGAAATCAGGAATACATATTCTCCGATACGCATCGAGGACGGCCCGGCGGAGTTCAAGCCCGGACAGTCCGGTTTGGAGTTGGGAATCCGCAACAATTATGATTTCACCGACATCGAGGGCGCGAGGTATTACTGGAAGCTGTTCGAAGATTTCGAGGCGATAGGGGCGGGGGCGGGAGCGTTCGCGCCGCTGGCGCCGCGCGCCTCCGGGGTTCAGCGCTTGGCTGTGGATTTTCCCGGCGCGGTCAGGCGCGACGCGGCCTACCTGCTCAGGATTTCCGTTTACGATATCGCGGGGGCTTTAATCGACACGCGGCAGATAGAGTTGAAACCGTTGGTTCCGCTTCATGTGGAAGCCCGGTTCGAGAGGGAATACTCGTTGAAGTGGCTTCCGGCGAACGCGCGCGCGACCGTCTTCGCGCGCGAGGGCGGCGAGCCTGTCCCTTACGAGGCGGCGATAAAGGTGTCGAACGAAGGCAATATTATTGCCGTAAAGAAACATAATGGAACCGCAGAGCCGGGAGCGCCGGCGCAGCTTGTCAGGTTCGACGAGTGGTGGACGGCGCAGAGGGTGATGCCCCGCAAGGGAGTGTTGCGGGTGGACGCCGAGGTTGTCGCTCCGTCGGGCGCGGTGAAGGCGTCGGGGTTCATGCGGCTCGCCACGCCGCTTCAGGTCAGGCACGAGGAAGACGCGATATCCGTCGGCAACGAGGATTTCAACGTAAGGCTCTACAGAGCCACCGGAATGATAGGCAGGATAAGGGTGGACGGAGCGGTGTCGGACATAGAGGGGCCGGCGCTGAACGTGTGGCGCGACCTTCTGCCAGTCGAGACCACGCAGCCGTCGTTCAGGCTCTACGCTGAAACAACGCTGCCCGCGTTGAAGGGGATGCTCCCGGAAGTGGAGCAGTTGAAGGTGTCGAGCGAAGCGCCGGAGAAAGTGTGGCTGACGGCAAAAGTATACTATCATCTGCCCGGCGGCGGCGGGGCGGGGTTCAGAGCGGTTTACGACTACGACATCGATTGCAACGGGGTCGTGGCTGTGAAGTACAGGATAACGCCGGAGATAGGCGCAGCCGAGCTTCTGGAGATGGGCGTCTCGTTTGCATTCCCGCCGGAGTTCGACACGCTGACCGTCGCTGGCGTCGGCCCGGACGCGTATCCCGGCTCAATGCCCGGAACCGAAACATCGATGATGCAGACGGTCAAGAGGTCGTCGGCGCATCCCGGATTCGGAGCGAACATGACGGCGGTCAGATGGGCGGAGGCGTCCGCGCGCGACAACTCGGTCAGATTCGAGTTGCCGTTCGAGTCCGCCGTCCACAACGCGCGCGCGGACAAAGACGGGCGGCGTTTCATTCTGCGAGTCAACCCGTGGGTAAAGCGCCCATATATCGCCAACGCCGACCCGCCTGACAACGGCAGGGTTTTCGTCCGCGACGGCGACATGTTTGAAGGCTCGTTCGCGATAAAGCTTCTGGACGCGCGTTGACAAACAGCACAATATACAAGGGAGACGGCAATCACAGATGGACGGAACAGCGATAGCGCTATGCGAAGGACATTTCAGCTCGCCCAACGGAAAGACCGCGCACGGGCTTGTCAGAGGCACAGACAGATACCGCCTGCTTGGGGTGATAGACAGCGCGAACGCGGGCAGGGACGCCGGGGAAACTCTTGACGGAAAACCCAACGGGATTCCGATTTTCGCAAGTTTGGAAGAGGCGGCGGCCAAAGCCGGCAAGCCGGACTATATGGTGATCGGGGTGGCTCCCGACGGGGGCATGCTGCCGGACGCGCTCAGGCCGGTCGTGGCCGCCGCGTTGAAGATGGGAATCAATGTTGACAGCGGTCTGCATCAGATGCTCGGCGACGACCCAGAATTCCGCGCGGCGGCGGAGTCGTCAGGCGCTCGCGTCCGCGATGTGCGCCGTCCGAAACCGGTTTCCGAGCTTCATTTTTATCAAGGTAGAATCGGCGAGATCGGCTCTTTGCGGGTGGCTTTTCTCGGCACTGATTCGGCGATAGGAAAACGCACCACCGCCAAGATTGTTCTGAGCGCGCTGAGAGAGAAAGGAATTTCCGCGGAGATGATAGGCACGGGCCAGACGGCATGGTTTCAGGGCTTGCCGTTTTCTATGATACTCGATTCGACGGTGAACGACTTCGTGGCCGGAGAGATCGAGCATGCGGCGCTGTCGGCGTGGGAAGCTGGCAAACCGCGGGTGATGCTGTTCGAGGGGCAGGGGTGTCTGACCAATCCCGCGTACCCCGGAGGTTTTGAAATACTCGCGGCGGCGCGTCCTCAGGCGGTCGTGATTCAGCACGCTCCGAGGCGCGCGGCTTACGACGGGTTCCCGGATTTTCCTCTCGCCGGACTCGACCGCGAGAAACAGATAATCGAACTTCTCTCCCCGGGGCAGGTCGCGGCGATAACGATTAACCACGAAGGCATGACGCGCGAGGAAACGGACGCGGCGGCGGCGGAGCTTGAGGCTAAACACGGCGTCCCGGCGTGCGACCCGATTTTCCACGGGCCGGAAAAAATAGTGAACGCGATTTTAGCGATGGAAAAGGGAGGCGGCAAATGAGCGAGCCGATATGCATTCAGGCCGCGCACGCGTTTAAGCTGAACATTCCCCTCAAGACTGAGTTCGCGGTGGCGTACGCCTCTTACGACCGGGTGGAGACGATAGTTGCGAGCGTTGGAGCGGACAACGGAGTGGTGGGCTGGGGAAGCGCCTCGCCGGATGAAGAAGTCACCGGCGAAACCGTCGAGTCTACCTTCAAGGCTCTGACGGAGAAGATAGGCCCGGCGCTGATGGAAGGGCAGTCGGCTCCCCCCGCGCGCCTGCTCCGCGTCGTCTTCAACGCGGCCCCGGAAGCTCCGGCGGCGCGCGCGGCGGCGGACATCGCCTTGCACGACCTCTGGAGCAAGTCCATCGGATGCTCTCTATCTTCACTCCTCGGCGCGTATCGAACGACTATCCCGACATCCGTCACCATCGGGATATGCGACGAGAGCGAGACCCTCGAGCGCGCCCGCGCTTTCATCGACCGCGGGTTCTCGATACTCAAAATTAAATGCGGAAAGAACGCCGACGAAGACATCTCCAGAGTGAAAAAACTCAGAGAAACCATCGGCGAAAAAGTGAAGCTGAGGCTGGATGCCAATCAAGGGTATTCGCTCGGAGACGCGAGAAAAGCGGCCGCCGCGCTAGCCCCGGAAAACATCGAGTTCATAGAGCAGCCGACCGCCGCGAAGGACAGGGAAGCTCTGGTCGCGCTGGCGACCGAATCTCCCATCCCCGTAATGGCGGACGAGTCGGCCCTAGACGCGAAGGACGCGCTGGAACTGTTTCAAGCGGGCGTTCCTCTGGTCAACATCAAACTGATGAAATGCGGCGGAGTTCGCGAAGCGCTCAGGATATGCGACATCGCGTTGACACTCGGCAAAAAAGTAATGATAGGCTGCATGGACGAGCTTCCGCTTTCGATGGCGGCGGCGGCGGCGGTCGCTCTGGCCCACCCGGCTGTGGCATACGCGGACTTGGACGGGCATATCGACCTCGAACAGCGAGTCGCGGCGGGCGGCATCATAATCGACAACGGCTTCGTCTCTGTCACCGAAAGGCCCGGTCTGGGCGTTGAGATAAGAAAACAATATTTGAGAGAATAGCGGGCGTTCAGTCGCCGCAGTTGAATTCTTTTTCTTTTCCGTCAAGCTCTTCCGAAAGCGATTCCCACTCGGAGACCGCCGCGTCGAGAGCGGCGCGGACCGATTTAAGCTCAGCGGGCAGGGCGCGCGATTTTTCCGGGTCGTTATAAGTTTCCGGGTCGGCGAGCGCGGCCTCGATTTCCACGGCGCGGGATTCAAGCCCGCAGACGCGGCTTTCGGCGTCCGCCACAGCGGCTTTCAGAGGAGCGAGCGCGCGCCCGCGCTCCAGTATCTGCCGCGCCCGGTCCTGCCTCGCCGCCCTCCGCGCCTCCCCGCTCAACGCGCTCTCGCTCTTCGCCGCCTCTCCGTTCCCCGCCTCGGCTTGCTCCCTCAGCCGCTTCTGCTCCTTCATGTCGTCGTAGTTGCCGATGAAAAACTCTATGCCGGACGGCGTAATCTCGACTATCCGGGTTGCAAGCCTGTTGATGAACCGCCGGTCGTGGGACACGAAGCAAATCGTGCCGTCGTAGTCTTCTAGGACATCCTCAAGCATTTCCCTCGAAGGCGGGTCGAGGTGGTTCGTCGGCTCGTCGAGCAGGAGGAAGTTCGCCGGGTTAGCCATCATCCGCGCGAGCAGCAGACGGCTCTTTTCCCCGCCGCTGAGCGCCGCCACCTTTTTCTCCACGTCGTCTCCCCTGAAAAGAAAAACCCCCAGAAGAGTCCGCGCGCTGCCCGAAAAACCCTCGCCGCAGTGTTCCGACACCTCTTCCAGCGCCGTTTTGTCGGGATTCAGCAACTCGTATTGGTCCTGAGAAAAATAGTGGAGAGACACGTTGTGACCGGGTTTCCGCGCGCCTGTGTATTCCGTTCGGTCCGCGAGAACCCTCATCAGAGTGGTTTTCCCCAGCCCGTTTGCTCCGATTATCGCCAAGCGGTCTTCCCGGTTAATCGTCAGGCTCACATTGTTCAGGACGCGTTTATCCCCGTAAGCTTTCGACACGTCGTCGAGTTGCATGACGACTTTTCCGCTTTTCGTCCGGGCGCGGAAAGAGAAACTAAGTTCCCTTCGCTCTTCAGGAGTCTCGATGCGCTCGATTTTTTCAAGCATCCTGATTCTGCTCTGAACTGAGCGCGCTTTAGTGTTCTTGGACCTGAACCTCTCGATGAACCGTTCCACCCGTTTGATTTCCCTGTCCTGATTAGCGGCGCGGTTGAGGAGGATTTCGAGCCGTTTGGCCTTTTCCTCCTCGTAGTAGGAATAGTTGCCGTTGTAAACCTCGATTTTGCGCATGTTGATTTCTGCGACGCGGCGGGCGGTGCGGTCGAGGAATTCCCGGTCGTGAGAGACGAACACGACGGCCCCGGGATAAGTTTGCAGAAAGTCCTCCAGCCAGACGAGCGCCGGGAGGTCCAGATGGTTCGTAGGCTCGTCGAGCAACAGGACGTCCGGTTTAACAAGGAGGAGCCTCGCGAGAGCCACCCTCATCTGCCAGCCGCCGCTGAACTCAGAGATTTCCCTGTCTCGGTCCGGCGCGCTGAAGCCGAGGCCCTGAAGCGTTTCCGCCGCGCGCGCCCTGAATGTGAAGCCGCCGCGCGTCTCAAACTCGTGCTGTAGCCGTCCGGCGCGGTCGATCAACTGTTTCTGCGCCGCAGCGTCCGGCTCGTCCGCCGCGGTATAATTCAACTCATTGATCTCCCGCTCCATCTCTTCGAGAAACCTGAACGGGTCCAGCGCGGCCTCCATGATGGAGCGGCCCCGGTCGTATATGCTGTCCTGCGGCAACAAGCCCACAGTCAACCCTTTTCGCCTGCTCATAGAGCCGCCGAAGTCAGTGATGTCGCCTTCGATCATTTTTAAGAGAGTAGTTTTGCCAGAGCCGTTCGGGCCGACCAGCCCCAACCTGTCCCCCGGCTTCACATGCAGAGAAGCCCCCTCGAACAACGTCTGCCCGCCGAACCCGTATTTTATATCGCTCATCTGTATCATAGCCCGATAATTATAGTCACGCTTAAACCATTTTTTCCATGAGTTTGCCGGGAAACATGATAGTTAAGGAAGAAGTTTTTGAGCGGACGAGAAGGGGGCTGAACGGGCGCGAGTTGCTGGCACAGGGGAAAGTTGTCGCGAAAAACGGGGACTTCCATGATAAGTTAAGTCAAGAGAAGCTGGAGACTTCTCGCAGTTAAACGCGTCTCAACCGGGCATGGTATTTATAGCGCCTCCTTGACGTTGAAAAGACGACGAAAGGGGAACTGCGCAGCCTGCCTCAAAGAACATAAGTCGACGGACATTCCGCGACCAGACATCCATTAGCAGGCATGGGCGAATGCGGCCTTTGCCGAAGATTGAGTCAGGGTCAACCGACGGTCTCTAAACAGACAGAATGTGGCATCACGCGCATGGCGATCGCCCAGTCCCCGTGAGTGAGAACCGTCGGGGCGAGGCAGGCTGCTCCCCCGGATGTTTAATTTAGGTTCTCCTTTAATGAAAATGTGTTGCCGGTTTTGTCGACATATAGCAGATATGCGACCAGCTTTCTTGCCACCTCGATTGTGGCTTCGTTCTTTTTAGCTCCGCGGTCTATGGCTTTCTGGCGCGCCGCCGCAAGCTGCGGGTTCCACCGCGGCGCGAGTTTGGCTGCTTCGACGAGCGTTGTTTGAAGGTGTTTGTTGCGCTGTTTTGAAAGCGGACCTCGGCGGGTCTTGCCGGCCGACTCATCTTCCTTGGAGCAAAGCCCGCAATAGCTGACCGCTTTTTTTCTATTTGAGAAGCGATGCGGATTGTCGATTTCGAGCGCCCACGTCAGCGCCGTGATCTCTCCCACTCCGGGGATGCTCATCAGCCTGCAGACTCTCTTGCTCAGCTCAGGGGTTTTTACAAGCGCGTCCACAATCCGCTTTTGCGCCCTGTGGAAATACTCCGCGCTCTCGCGGCTCGCAGCCGCCATTTCCCTGATTGACTCCGGCACATAGTCCAGCCGATCTAGCAGTTCGCTGAAATATTTTTTGCCGCGAAGCTTGTCCGCTTCGTATTCCGCCCCTGCCTCCATCAGCAACCCAGAGGTTTTGTTTTTCATCCTCACTTCCTCGCGCAAAAGCAGATTTCGATACCTCAACGCCGCGCGCAGTTCTCTGATCTCAGGCGCGGGCATATACGCTTGCGGAAACCAGTCGCAACGAATCGCATCCGCCAGCTTTCGCGCGTCCACCCTGTCGTTTTTCTTCTTGCTCTGGGATATGGCCTTCAACATATAGCTGTGCCCGACTTTCAGTTCATCGGCGTAAGGAAGCAGAAAATCGTATATCCAGCCTGTGAAAAGCGTCGCCTCCATGGCGCCGATCCACGGACGCGGCAGTCCGACCGCCCAACTATGCAGATCCCCTCTCGTGGCCGGAATCTTCCCTTCGCTTAAAATGCCTCCATCCGCTTCTTTCACACAGTACGCGATTACTTTCTTGTGGACATCCATCCCCACGTAGTGGTATCCTTTCATTCGGAGCCTCCTTGGTCGTTTTGTGCGCGGGCTGCGCTTTTTTCCATTTTACCTGCAAGGAGGCTCTTTTTCTCTCGGCGACTTATACATCCTAACAGGCAGCGCGCAATCCAGCGATGCCTGTACCCGCTTTTCCAACCATGCCCCGCCACTCTACCACCCACAACAAACAATCCGGAATTAGCGCCCCGTTGCCAAATCGCTTTCTTTCGATCATAATGGCAACATAACCGATAAGCGAGAGAATGACGGAGTTTTCGGGCAAGATCAGAGAAGACCTGTGGTTAAGGCCTAGACTATTCACAGATTAAGCCGAAGTTGAAAGAGATTAAGAGGCGTAAAGGGCGACAAGAATGACTAGGTCAGCAGGAAAGCAAATATGTGTCATGACCCATATATCTAAAAATGTTGGAATGTTTCATATTATTAATAAAAAGTGTGTATAAATAAGTTCATGATAAAAAACACATTATTTACGCTGCTTATAAATGTGTTTGTAACGTTGTTGCTGTATAATGCTTTCAAATATTTGCATGTTATGTTGGTTGGCAAAAAACGTAAAACGCATCAAAAGCAATATGCATCGATGTTTTTGATATGGCTTTTGTTGTTGTGTATGTACATTATTACCATAGCTTATAGAATATTCTATTTATTGCTATGTTATAAACATGAATTGTGGATGAATATTGCGCTTTACAAAAACTGTGACTTGTTAAGTGTTGCAACATCGGAACCTAAATTATTTGTGGTATTAAGATCGGACATCGGACTATTTGCATTAACACTATTGCTTTTGATTGTTGCATTATTATTTAGCGTTGATATATCTGGAAGGCTTAAATCAGCATTAATTGCAGGTATTTGTGCCTGCATATTATCATTATCACGAAGCTATTTGATCTATTGCACTTTTTGCAGCTTTACTATCTTGCTCGTAGTTAACCTTATAATATTGGCAATATTTGTTCTTGCTTTTTTGCTAGGCGTAAAAAGCAAAGAATACAAAAGCCAAGCGTAATTCGAGAATGTTGACAAATGAGTGTAAAGCGGTGGAGGAGGTAATCTAGTAATCTGAGATCAGGCCGAGACTATTGACAGATTAAGCTGGTGTTGAAAGTGATTAAGAGGCGGGGCGACAAGAATGACAACAACTGCAGGAAAGCAAATATGCGTCAATTCTCGGCCTGCCCCCAATGTTCAAGAATCGTAATGATATTGAATGTCGGAGTTGTTGATATGTCTTATAATGTTGAATCAGTGTTGCTTACGATATTCATAAATACAATTCTGATATTTCTTGCGTATAAAACATATTTGTCTCTATCAATAATGTTTACCGCGTTGAGTTTGAAGGTGAAAAAAGATCAATGCAATATTTTATTCTCAATCTGGGTTGTCCTTGTTTTTATTTATATGATCGCTGCATTTCATAGAACAGGAAAGCTTCTATATTGTCACAAGTATGGCTCACGTTTTATCACAGATGTCATAAACTGCGATATGATGCATGTCGCGTTATGGGAGCCGAAAGTGTTTCTGTATTTGAGAGCGGATGTCATGCTTGCGCTATTCACTGTGTTTCTTCTGTCGCTTATGATTGGATTTAGGATTGAATTTCCGAAAAAGCCGTTGCTTTTTATTGTGATGGGATTGTTTGCTTGCCTATTGTCGTTATCAAGGCTGTATTTGCCGAGTTCATCTGTTTGTTGCGTCAATGTTTTATTAGCAATTAATGTGACAATCTTTCTAACTCTTTTATCCGCTTACTATTTTAGCAATAAGTATGGCGATTGTATGAATACGTTGCTGAGAAATATATAACAAGGGCGATCTCGGCCTGACCATGTTTTTGTGACCGTGTTTATCCCTGTTTATTCCACCCGGCATCAGTTTTGTTGTTCAATAGTGTTGAGTAAGATTATAGAGAGACAGAATTGATGACATGATGGTTTTTTCGTTGGTCGAAAAACCCAATAGATAAATTGCTTGAGGATGATGTGTGGCCATAGGCAGAAGCCTGTTTGTTATGGAAGAAGTTTTAAGCAAACGCGATGGGGGCTGATTGGGCGCGAGTTGTTGTCACAAGGGAAAATTGTCGAGCGGTATGATGTCCGCGATGTCGCCTTTTTTGAGTTTGCCGACGCCGTCGGGCATGACTATGAGGCAGTTGGCAAGAGACATAGACATGAGTATGCCGGAGCCTTGTTCGCCGGTGGTTGTCACGGTGACGCCGGTTTTTTTGCGGGAGGCGACGCCCCGGATGATTTTTACGCGGGACGGTTTTTCAATAATCTCGCAGGCGAGTTTGGCTTGGAGGCGGGGGCGGAGGATTTCGCGAACGCCCATCATTTTCAGAAGAGACGGTCTGACAAACATCTCGAATGCGACCATTGTTGAAACGGGGTTTCCGGGCAGTCCGAAGAGAGGTTTTCCTCCGAGTGTTCCGAACGCGAGAGGTTTGCCGGGCTTCATGTTGATTTTCCAGAAGTTGATTTTTCCGAGGTCGCCGAGGACGGCTTTGACAAGGTCGAAGTCGCCGACGGAGACGCCTCCTGTGGTGATGATGACGTCGCAGGATTCGGCGGCGGAGGAAAAAGCGGTTTCGAGGGCGGGTCTGGAATCGGCGACGATGCCCAAGTATTTGGGAGCCGCGCCGACAGCCGCGCACAGGGCCAGAAGAGTGTAGCTGTTGCTGTTTCTAACTTTTCCCCGGCCGGCGGGAGCCGACGGCTCCATCACTTCGTCGCCAGTTGATATGACGCCGACGACGGGGCGGCGGTAGACGAGCGGGCGGGCGTATCCCGCCGACGCGACCATCCCGATGTCTGCGGCGGACAACTCGCGCCCGGCGTTGAACAGAAGGGTTCCTTTTTTTATGTCCTCTCCGGCGCGGCGAATATTGGCTCCCGGCTCGATGGAGGCGAGAGCAAGCATTTCGCCGTCGAGTTTTTTCGTGTGTTCCACCATCAGCACGGCGTCCGCGCCATCGGGGACGGGCGCTCCCGTCATTATCCTGCTGGCGGTTCCGGGCACGATTGTTTTTGTCGGAACCGTCCCGGCGGGCACATCCTCAAGCACTGTCAGCCGCGCCGGAGCCGCGTCAGACGCGCCCCTGATGTCTTCGGCCCTCAATGCGTAGCCGTCCATAGCGGAATTGTCGGAATAGGGGACGTCAGAGTCCGCCCTTATCTCTTCGGCGAGAATCCTTCCGCCCGCCTCTGCGATGTCGACTGACTCGGCGCCCAGAGGCAGGATAGATTCGAGGATGTTATTCAATGCTTGTTCAATATCTAACATATTGTCTTCCTTTACATGCGCCCGCAGCGCCGGTTCGATGCTGCACGAGCTGCTGTTGAAGGCGCGATGTCAGATTATATTGCCGCGCTGCGCGGGAGTCAAACCGGTTTTGAGCGGCGGAGAACGGAACCAAGCGCAACTTGACTTGCGCATAAAAAAAGACATATTATAATTAAGCTGTTATCAATATACATGCAAATTGCCGGTTATCGCACACAAGAAAGGCGATGTCGTATTGAACAAATCGGACACATTGCTGAAGCGGCCGGCGTCAGGTTGGATGCCGTTTATTGTTTCATTTGTCGCTTTGGCGGTTGCGGCAGGGCTGGTTTTGCACGGATTGAACGTACACCGCGTTTTCAAGGAAACCCTCACTAAACAATTCCAAGACCTCCAGAGCGAGATAGCGAAGAGCAGCGCGCAGGGAATAGAATCCGTGGTGGCGAGGCTCACCAGCGATATGCTGTCGCTTGCGGCGGCTCCGCGAATGCAGGATATTAACAGCTCGCAGACTATGGAGCTTCTGATTGATTTCTACAGGTCGAATCAGGATATCGCTTACGCGGGATACAGGATGAGCAATGAGGGCATTCTTACGGACATGTATCCTGTGGATGAAAATTCTCTTTACGCCGACATCAGATACCAAAAGCACGTGGTGAATCTTTTTGAGACCAGACGGCTGGTGATAAGCGGACTATTTCAAGCGGTGGAAGGATTCGACGCCATAGCGATTCACGCCCCTGTGTTCAAAGGCAGGGAAATGAACGGGAGCGTGGCGACGATAATAAAGCTGGACAGCATAACGAGCAGGTTTCTGCGCGGGATAGAGATAGGCGAGGGCGGGTACGCATGGCTAGTGGATGAGGACGGAGCGATAATATATCACCCGGACGGCGGGGTTATAGGCAAGAAGCTTAAAGACGATCATCCAGTGTTCGACGAGGAGGTTTGCGACGCGCTAGCCCGCGAGATATGGCGGGGCAGGCCGAAGACGATGCAGATCGGCGACACGCTGTTTTCCATTCATCCTTTCATGATAGGCGACAGGATATGGACGGTGGTGATTTCCACTCCTTACGCAGCCATCTCCGGGCCGATCTCGGATCACTGGCGAAATATGATGATTCTCACTTGCGCCGTGTTGCTGCTCATGTATTCGGTGGGATACGCCGCGCTTAAATACAGCATGAAAGCGACGCAACTTCAAAAAGACAAAGCGGCGCTCGAAAAAGAAATGGAACTGGAGAAAGAGTTGAAACTGAGCCACGACCGGCTCAACCACATAATTAAGATGTTGCCGAGCGGCTTGTTCACAGTGGACACCGATAGGGTGATCCAGAAATGGAACGACACCGCAGAGAGGCTGACTGGATTTGCGGCGGAAGAGGTTGTGGGGCAGCGCTGCTCTTATGTTATGAGCGGAGCCTGCGGGGATTTTTGCGCCCTCTTCAGTCCTTCGCCGCGCACTGGGCCGATAGTGGGCAAGGAATGCGAGATAGTCACAAAAGCAGGCAAGAAAATTCTCGTCAGCAAAAACGCCGACCTGCTTCGAGACGCGGACGGAAATGTCATAGGCGGCATTGAAAGCTTCATTGACATAACAGAGGCCAAACGCGCCGAGGAAGACCGCATCCAGAACATCGAAATGAAAAAACAGATCGAATATCTGGAGAAGATGAACGAGGGGAAGACGAACTTCCTGTCGATGGTGTCGCATGAGTTGAGGACGCCGCTTTCGGTCATGCTTGGGAATCTGGACATGGCGCAGAAGGAAAGATATGGAGCGCTGCCTGAGAAGTTTGCGGAGAAATTAAAAGTGGTGCTCAAGCGCGGCTGGCAGCTCAACGACCTGATAGACAACCTGATACTGCGCGCCAGAATAGAGATGGGCGCGATGGGGTTGGCGAAGAGAGAGTTGAACGTGGAAACGGCGGCGAGGGAGGCTCTGGAAAGGTTCAGGGACGAAATCGAGGCGCAGAAACTAAGCGCTTCCGTGGAAATATCGGGCGAAGCCGAATGGGTTTTCGCAGACGAGTCAATGTTCCAGAAACTTCTGTCGAATCTTATCAGCAACGCGGTGAAGTTCACCCCTGAAGGCGGATTCGTCAAGGTGGTTTCCAAGCGAGCCGGCAAGTCTGTAATCGTTTCAGTAAAAGACAACGGCATCGGGATTCCCCCGAACGAGCACGGCAAGATATTTGACAGGTTCTACCAGATAGACGACACCTCCACGCGGCAGTACGGAGGAACGGGGCTTGGACTTGACATGGTCAAGCAGATAGCGGCGATTCACGAGGCGGAGATAAGGCTCGAAAGCGCTCCCGGCTCCGGAACGGAGATATCCGTCGTTTTCACAGACAAAGACAACGACGAAAACAGCATCCCGTCAGAGGCTGTTTCAAACGGAACCATACTATTGTTCGACGCTTCTCCCGACATCCTTACGTCAGTCACTGAAATGCCTGAAACGCAGGAGCACAACGTGATAGTGGCCACATCCATAGACGAAGCTGCGGATCTGCTTGCGCGGGGAGGCGTCAAACTCGTTCTGTTCGGCCCTCGGACATCCGGAATGGGAGCGGACGCGGCGGCGGCCGCGTACTCTCGCGCAACGGGGCCTCTTCCTCCGGCGCTCATCGCGACGGACGACGCAATCTTCGCAAGCGAAATGCGTTCCCGGCTTAAATGCCGCTCGTTGACTGTCGCAAGTCAAGCGGACGCCTCCTCTCTTGAAAAAGCTATAAAATCCCTCCTTGCGTGATTTTGCGGCCTCATTCGCTTATGCGGCTTGACGCGTCGCGCTTTTGCGCTTAATCTTCAAAGTCATATTTTTTGAGGGAGACTTTCGACATGGCATACTACGTCGCGCCACAGGGCGGAGAAAAAATCAAGATGGACGCAGGCCGCGCAATCGTCCCGGACAACCCCATTATTCCTTTCATCGAGGGGGACGGCACGGGAGTGGACATCTGGGCGGCCTCCAAAAGGGTGTTGGACGCGGCGGTGGAAAAGATATACGGCGGAAAGAAAAAAATATACTGGATGGAGATTCTTGCCGGAGAAAAGGCCCACGCGGAGACTGGCGAGTGGCTGCCGAGGCGCACTATAGACGCGATCTCCGAATACGCGGTGGCAATCAAAGGGCCGCTCACCACGCCCGTCGGCGGCGGCATACGCAGTCTGAACGTGGCTCTCAGGCAGGAGCTTGACCTGTACGCATGCGTGAGGCCGGTGCGGTATTTCGCCGGAACTCCCGCTCCGGTTCGCGAGCCGCAGAAACTCAATGTCGTCATCTTCAGGGAAAACACGGAAGACGTTTACGCGGGCATCGAATGGAAAGAAGGAACGCCCGAAGCGGCGAAAGTAATATCTTTCCTCAACAACGAGATGGGGCGCAACGTGCGTTCGGACTCCGGCATAGGCATAAAGCCGGTCAGCCGCGAAGGCTCCAGACGCCTCGTCAGGCGCGCCATAAATTTCGCCATTGCGAAGGGCCGCTCATCGGTGACCCTCGTCCACAAGGGCAACATCATGAAGTTCACCGAAGGCGCGTTCAAGGAATGGGGATACGAGCTTGCGCGCGAGGAGTTCGCCGATAAGACGATAGCCGAAAGCGAAATCTGGGAAGGCAAGAGCGCGGAAGGCAAAGTGGTCATAAAAGACCGCATCGCGGACGCCATGTTCCAGCAGGTATTGCTGAGGCCGGACGAGTATGAAGTGATAGCGACGCTGAACCTGAACGGGGACTACCTGTCGGACGCGTGCGCGGCGCAGGTTGGCGGGCTGGGAATGGCTCCCGGAGCGAACATCGGCGACGCGGCCGCCGTCTTTGAGGCCACCCACGGAACCGCCCCGAAGTACGCCGGACAGGACAAAGTGAACCCCGGCTCGGTTATTCTATCCGGCGTGATGATGTTTGAGCACATGGGATGGGACGAAGCGGCGCGCGCGATTATCGGAGCTATCGAGAAATCAATTTCTCAGGGCCGCGTCACTTACGACCTGCACAGGCAGATGCCCGGCGCGACTCTTCTGAAATGCTCCCAGTTCGCCGAAGCAGTCATCGAAAATATAAGTTGAGACGCTACGGCTCCGCGCCGGATATCCAACGCTAATCAATTTTTTTTGATTTCATTTTAGTGTATAATTTATTTTCCTTTTGATAGAAGCGCGCAGGGTTGCGCTCGTGAGATGTGACTATATGAGAAAAATCGAGTTTCAAACAGTAGTTGACGCGGCAAAAGAGCTTTGCGCGCGGAGCGCGAGCGACCTTCCCGCGGATGTGGAGCGGGCGCTCGCCGCGGCGCGAGCGAGGGAGATTTCCCCGGCGGGCGCGGAGATTCTGGACGCCCTGCTGGAAAACGCGCGGGTGGCCCGCGATGAAAAACGCCCGATCTGCCAAGACACTGGGGTGGCGGTTTTCTTTATCGAAAAGGGCGCGGAAGCGGTTGTCGCGGGCGGGACTCTGACGGATGCAGTGAACGAGGGCGTCAGGCGCGAATACGAAGAGGCGTTCCTGAGAAAGTCGATTGTGAGGGGGCCGCTGGACCGCGTGAACACCAAAGACAACACGCCTGCGGTCATTCATCTCGAAGAGGTTCCCGGAGACAGGATACGAATCAGGTTCATGGCGAAGGGCGGAGGCTGCGAGAACATGTCGCGGCTGGCGATGCTCACCCCCGCCGAGGGCAGGGATGGCGTTATAAGGTTTGTGGTCGGCGCGGTGGACGCGGCGGGAGCGAACCCGTGCCCGCCGATTGTGGTCGGCGTCGGTATGGGCGGCACGTTCGAGGTCGCCGCGCTGCTAGCCAAGAAATCTTTATTCAGAGAAATCGGTTCTCCCAATCCTGACCCGGCTTTGGAAACTCTTGAAAAAGAAATCCTCGAAAAGATAAATAATCTGGGAATCGGGCCGCAGGGCATGGGGGGAGTGACGACCGCGCTCGCGGTCCACGTTCTATCGCATCCGTGCCACATCGCAAGCTTGCCTGTGGCCGTGAATATCGAGTGCCACGCGCACAGGAGCGCGGAGGTCGTCTTGTGAGCGGAACAATAATCAGAGTGGAAAGTCCGCTCGCGGAAGAGGCGGTCGAATCGCTCCGCGCCGGGGACGTTGTGAGGATTTCGGGCGTGTTGTACACCGCAAGGGACGCAGCGCACAAGAGGATTGTCGAAGCGTTAGACGCGGGGCAGGCTCCGCCGTTCGAGCTTTCGGGGCAGATAGTGTACTATGTCGGCCCGACGCCGGCGAGGCCGGGAGAAGCAATCGGCTCCGCAGGCCCGACGACAAGTTGCAGAATGGACTCTTACGCGCCGAAGCTGCTTGAGGCTGGGTTGAAGGGGATGATAGGGAAAGGCAACCGGGCTCCGGTGGTGGTCGAAGCGATGAAAAAGTATCGCGCGGTGTATTTCGCGGCGGTAGGCGGAGCGGGCGCGCTCATTTCAAAAAGCATAAAATCTTGTGAAATAATCGCGTATGAAGACCTCGGCGCGGAAGCTGTCAGAAAGCTGATTGTAGAGGATTTCCCGGCGATTGTCGTCAACGACGTCCTCGGCGGCGACATTTACGAAACAGGCAGAAAAAAATATCAGAGGTTATGACCGTCCGGCGCTTTTCGATGTCCGGAGACAAACCGATTCGTGGAGGAAATGGCAATGAGCATATTCAAGGCGTATGACATCAGAGGGATAGTGCCGGACCAGTTGGACGAAGCTCTGGCGTATAAGATAGGACGCGCTTATGTGACGTTTCTGAAATGCGACCGGGTGGTGGTCGGCAGGGACGCCCGGGCGAGCGCGGACGCGATGTTCGAGGCGTTGGCGCGCGGCATCACCGATCAGGGGGCCGATGTGATTGACATCGGGCGCAGCGACACCCCGATGCTTTACTTCTCCGCGCGCAACGAGCCTGCCGCCATTATGATTACCGCCTCTCACAACCCGCCCGCCTACAACGGCTTCAAGATGTGCCGCGAGAACTCCATCCCGATAAGCGGAGACACGGGAATAAAGGATATGGAGAAGATAGTCCTTGCGGAGAGTTTCGCGGCCTCGGCGCGGAAAGGCGAGATAGTGAAAAAAGACGCGCTGGATGAGTTCGCCGCTTTCACGCGCTCGTTCGCGCGGCTGGACGGCGGAAGGAAGCTGAAGGTGGTGGTGGACGGCGCGAACGGGGCCTGCGGATACACTTACCCGAAAATTTTCGATGGGATGAATATTGAATACATTCCTTTATATATGGAGCCGGACGGAACGTTCCCGAACCACGAGGCGAACCCGCTGCTGGACGAGAATCTGGTGGATATAAAGAAAAAGGTGTTGGAGACGGGGGCGGACCTCGGAGCGGCCATCGACGGAGACGCCGACAGGTGCATGTTCATAGACGAGCGGGGGGAGACGGTGAGGGCGGACGTGGCCGGGGCGATTATCGCAAGAGACCTGCTGAAGACATCTCCGGGCGCGGCTGTGCTTTACGACCTGCGCAGCACTAGCGCGGCGGCGGAAGATATCGAAACTTACGGCGGCAAACCGGTGATGTGCAGGGTTGGACACGCGTTTATCAAGCGCCAGATGCGCGAACACGACGCGGTGTTCGCCTCCGAACTGTCGGGCCATTTCTATTTCAAGGCGCACAACTTCACCGAAAGCTCCGCGATCGCTTTAATCTGCATGTTGAACCTGATGTCGGAGACCGGAAAGAAGATGAGCGAGCTTGCGGCTCCGGTTTTGCGCTATTCTCATTCGGGCGAGATAAATTTCGAAGTGGCCGACAAGGACGCCGTCTTGAAGAAACTCGAAGATACGTACGGAGCGGCGGGCAGGGTGTTCCACCTCGACGGGTTGAGCGTGGAACTGGACGGCTGGCGGTTCAATGTGCGCGCGAGCAACACCGAGCCGCTGCTGCGCCTTAACTTGGAGGCGGCCGACGTTAAAGAAATGGAAAAGAAAAAGGCGGAAGTTATAGGGATAATAGAGGGAAAATGATGACGGACGAGATGGACGCGGACAACGGGCGAGACTCCGGCAAAGACGAAAAAAAGAAAGACCCCGAAGCCGAGAGCCGCTCTAAGCTCAAGATGCGCCAGCGGGTGGCTCTGTGGACGGGCATCCCGATGACTATGCTCGCCGGACTTCTGGTCGGTTATATGATAGGAATCGGGCTTGAAAGCGTGTTCCACACGGAAAACAATATTCTGCTGGCAGTGAGCGTGATGTTCGGAGTGGCCGCCGGATTCAAACTCGTGTTCGAGCAGATAAAAAAATTGGAGTAAAAATATTGACAGGGCCGCTCTTTTGTGAAATGATTCACGTGCTTGATTATGAGACCTATGACTAATGGAACGAAAACAGCGCAAAACATCATTCATCAAAAATATTACTATATCTGTTCTCTGGGTGACGACGCCTGCCGCGATAGCAATGATACTGTTCCGGGAGAAACTGCCGCCGATGTTCGCGGAGGGTTTTGCGGAGGGTTTTATTGCCGGAGTCATTTTTGGAAACCTCAACCTTTTATGTGTTGAGCGGTTGGTGAAAAGTCTCATCGGGGGAGCGGACAAAAGAAAAACACGGACGGCTGTCGCGAACGCTGCGGCGCTCGCGGCGATAGTCAGTGGACTTTTGGCCGGATTGTACTATAAAATTTTCGACGGTTTCGGAGCCTTGGCCGGATTCACAGTTGTTCTGGCGGTTATGATGGCTCAGGGAATGAAGCAGATAAACAAACTGAAAGAGACTGAAAAATGAGCGCGACGACAGCAGCGGAACACGCGACGACAGCGGCGGAACATGTTGCCGAAGGCGCCGGACAAGCGGCGGGGCACGCGGCGGCGGCGGCCGGGCATGTTGCCGAAGGCGCCGGACAAGCCGCAAAGCATGCGGGCGGCGTGCACGTTCCCGAACTTCAAAATGTTATTGATTATATACTTCACCTTAAACACATAAGCATTTGGGACGACGCCTACGGGCACGGCTTGTGGGGCCTCACATGGTTTGACCTTATCAACGTGGCGTTCTCGTTCGGCATAATTATCATTCTCGCTCTTCTAGCCATCAGGGTGAAGAGCAAGCTGCAGAAGGTTCCCAAAGGATTTCAGGCTCTTGTGGAAGTCTTCGTGCGCGGCATGCACAACTATTACGGAAGCATCATGGGAAAAGAGTCCGGCAGGGTGTTCACCCCCTTCGTCGGAACGCTCTTCATCTTCATACTTTTCATGAACTATATCGGGCTGGTCCCGTTCGCAAAATCGCCGATCGCGGCCAATATCAACATGCCGATGGCGATGGCGATATGCGTGTTTTTCCTCGTGCAGTATCACGGGATCAAACAGAACGGGTTGAAGAAATACTGCAAACATTTTCTGGGAGAAAAGGCCGGCATCATCGGGTTGGACCAGTTCCTGATGCTGTTGAACCTGCTGTTGCACGTGCTCGGCGAGTTGGTGAAGCCGGTGTCGCTGACGCTCAGGCTTTTCGCGAATATAACAGCCGAGGACGCGGTGTTGGCGTCGCTTGTGATAATGGTGATAACGCTGCCGTGGTGGCTGCCGATACCGTTGCAGGCGCTGTTTTTCCCGCTGGCGCTGCTGTTCGGTCTGATACAGGCGGTGGTGTTCTCCACGTTGAGCGCGGTGTACATCACGCTGATGTCCGCGCATGACGATCACGGGCACGACCACTGAAGAGGTAAATCAACCCCTGACGGCGCGGACTGCGCGGGACGGGGATGAGATATAGCAAGAAATGAAAAAGGGGGACATAGAATAATGGACGCTGGAGCTCTCGTAGGATTGGCCCTTCCGCTGGGTGTAGGCCTCGCCGCCATAGGTTCAGGCGTGGGTCTCGGCCAAGCAGTGGGCAAAGCGATGGAAGCTATCGCCAGACAGCCCGAAGCCGCCGACAAGATTCAGACGGCGATGATCATCGGCGCGGCTCTGATTGAAGCTCTCACGATTTACGCGCTCGTCGTTGTGTTTCTTCTCATGGGCAAAGTCTGACGCGCCTTTGAGCGGACTGATCCGCCGCCGGCGGGCGGACGTCCGGATTCGCATTGCAGACGCCGGGGGGGTGCATTGTGCTTGAGATATTTGAAGCGCTGGGCGTGAAGCCCACACAGATAGCCATTCAGATCGTCGGTTTTCTGTTGCTGTTCTTCGTGTTGAGGAAGTTCCTGTGGAACCCCATCCTCAGCCTGATGGAATCGCGGGAGAAAGAGGTCGAGGACATGCTCGGCAAGGCCGAAGAGGCCAAGAAGATGGGCGAGCGGCTCGAGGCCGATTACAAGGACCGCATTTCACAGATAGACGACGAAGCGCGCAAATACAGAGATGAAGAATTGAAGCGGGGCCGCGAGATGGCCGAGCAGATCATCAAAGAGGCCCGCGACGAAGCCGAGGTCGAGAAACAGAAGGCTCTCAACGCGATCCGCGAGGAAAGCAGACGTGCCCGCATGGAGCTTCGCGACTATTCGGTCGGCCTTTCCATCGACATCGCTTCAAAGGTGCTCGAGGAAAAGATTGATCGCGATTCTCACGAACAGCTCGCAAGAAAGTTCATCGACAAATTGGACTCGTTGAATTGATAAAGGAATCGGGGAGCGGGGATGCTTAAAAGGGCCATATCCGCAAGATACGCCGGGGCGCTGTTCGCGCTGGCGAAAGAAACCGGAAAGCTTGAGACGGTGGAGCGCGACTTCGCGCGGGCCGTCGAGACTCTGGACGGCAACGCCGACGTGGACGCTTTTATGGCGCATCCGGCCATCGGCGTGGTCGACAAGCTTCAAGTGGCGGAATCTCTTTTCTCCGGCAAGGTGGACGCGGCGGTTTACGACTTCGTCTGCCTCCTCATCGAGAAGAAGCGCGAGCAGTACCTGCGCATGATACTCGAGGATTTCGGCGCGCTTCTCATGGAACACAGGGGAAAACAGAAGGCGACGGTGTTCACGCCGTACGAGCTGTCCCCGGAAACCAAGTCCTCGATAATCGCCGGGCTTGAGAAGAGCGCCGGGAAGAAGATCGACCTTGAGCAGGTGGTAGACAAGACGCTGATCGGCGGGATAAAAGTGCAGATCGGCGACATGGTGTACGACGGAAGCGTCAGGAGCGGACTCGAAAGGATGAGAGAGGCTCTAGGCGCGGCAAGGCTATAGAAGCGAGGCGAGACCCGGCGGCATCGGCCGCAGGGGAACGGAGGCGGGCGGCTCTGACTCGCGCGAAGCGCCCGAGTATAACGAGGTGACAGGCTGATGGGTATTCGACCGGAAGAGGTAAGCTCCGTAATAAGGGAGCAGCTTGAAAAATATCGATCGAAAGTCGAGATGGAGAACGTCGGCACGGTGTTGCAGGTCGGCGACGGCATCGCCCGCGTGTACGGGTTGAGCGGAGCCATGGCCGGCGAGATGCTCGAGTTTCCGGGCGGCATTATGGGCATGGCGCTCAACCTCGAGACCGACAACGTCGGCGCCGTCATCTTCGGCTCTGACAGGACCATCAAAGAAGGCGACACCGTCAAATGCACGGGCAAAATCGCCTCGGTTCCCGTCGGAGAGGCGGTTCTAGGCCGCGTTATCAGCCCGGTCGGACAGCCGCTGGACGGCCTCGGCCCGATTGCGTCAAGCGAGACTCGCGAGATCGAGTTCCGCGCTTGTGGCGTTGTCGACAGGCAGCCCGTCAACCAGCCGGTTCAGACCGGCCTCAAAGCTATCGACTCGATGATTCCCATCGGGCGCGGGCAGCGCGAACTTATCATTGGCGACCGCCAAACGGGCAAAACCGCCATAGCAATCGACACCATTATCAATCAGAAAGGCAACGACCTTTACTGCATATACGTTTCCATAGGCCAGAAGATGTCCACTCTGGTTTCTGTGGTTGAAATCCTTAAAAAGTACGGCGCAATGGAGTACACCACCATCGTGGCGGCGACCGCTATGGACGCTGCGGCCTTGCAGTACATCGCTCCCTACGCCGGTTGCGCGATGGGCGAGCACTTCATGTATCAGGGCAAGCACGTTCTGCTGATTTACGATGACCTCACCAAACAGGCCGCGTCCTACCGGCAAATGTCGCTTCTGCTGCGCAGACCTCCCGGGCGCGAAGCGTACCCCGGAGACATCTTCTACCTTCACAGCAGACTGCTCGAACGCGCCGTGAAACTTAACGACAAACTGGGAGCCGGCTCTCTGACCGCGCTGCCGATTATTGAGACGCAGGCGGGCGACGTTTCGGCGTACATCCCGACCAACGTCATTTCCATCACGGACGGGCAGATATTCCTCGAAACCGACCTGTTCTATGCGGGCCAGCGGCCCGCAATCAACGTCGGCCTCTCGGTGTCGCGCGTCGGCGGCAAGGCACAGACCAAAGCGATGAAAAAAATCGCCGGTCGCCTCCGCCTTGACCTCGCTCAGTACCGCGAGCTTGCGGCGTTCGCCCAGTTCGGTTCCGACCTCGACAAGGCCACCCTCGCCCAGCTCACTCGCGGCGAAAAAATGACCGAGATCCTCAAACAGGACCAGTACGTCCCGATGAAGCTCGAAGATCAGGTGGCGATAATCTTCGCCGGCGTCAACGGCCTGCTCGACAGCATTCCGACGGCGGAGCTTAAACGCTTCGAGCGCGAACTGCTTCAATACCTGAGCGAGAAGCATCCTGACATCCCGAAAGAAATAGGGACGTCAAAAGAACTGACGGACTCCACGGCTGCGAAATTGAAACAGGCGGTGGAGGATTTTAAAGGAAAATTCAGGGCATAAAGCGCGGACGCCGGATGGCGACGGAGCGGCGGGGAGTGTGAACGGCCATAGCTGAAAATCCGAAGAAAATACGCACTAGAATAGTCGCTGTCAAGAACACGCAGAAGATTACGAGCGCGATGAAGATGATAGCGGCGGCGAGGCTTCGCAAGGCCGAAGAGCGCGCGATGATGGCGCGGCCGTACGCGGACAGACTGCAAAGCTTCTTGGATGGATTCACGATATCGCCCGAGAACGTGCCGCACCCGCTCGCCGAGACTCGCGGAACTATCCGCAAGCGCGGCCTGCTGCTGATAACATCGGACCGCGGCCTTTGCGGAAGCTACAACGGCAACATAATGCGGGAGGCCGACAACTGGCTCAACGCCAACGAGCGCGACAACTGCCTGTTGTACATCATCGGAAAAAAAGGCGTCAATTATTACAAAAGGCGCGGCGGCAACATCAAGTATTCGATGCTCGACATCGACCAGACGATAAACCACAAACAAATTAAGGAAATCACGGACACGCTCGCGGCGGACTTCATCGCCGGGGAAGTGGACGAAGTGAACGTGCTGTATTCGAAGTACGTGTCCCCGGCGGTGTGCAAGCAGACGAACATCCCGCTGCTGCCGATACGGTCGGCGGAATCTGCGACCGAGCAGAAAGGCCCGGCTGCGGACTTCATCTATCAGCCGTCTTCCGAGGCCTTGCTGGAGATATTGTTCCCGAAGTACCTGTACACCAGAATCATCACGTCTCTCGCGGAAAGCTTCGCCAGCGAGCAGGGACAACGCATGGTGGCGATGACGAACGCGACGGACAACGCCGAGGAAATGGTGAGGTTGTTGACGCTTAAATACAACAACGCGCGCCAGACGGCGATAACGAAGGAACTGCTTGAAATAGTAGGCGGCGCCGAAGCGCTAGAGAAGTAAACAGCAGGGGCGCAGGCGCCCCGCGGACGAGGTGACCCGATGGCATTACCGGATGGAAAAATTGTACAGATAATCGGACCGACGATCGACGCGGAGTTTCCGCCCGAACATCTGCCCGAAATACTCACGGCGCTCAAGGTCGAGAACAAATCGACCAAAGCGACCATCACCGTCGAAGTGGCGCAGCATCTGGGCAACAACATTGTCCGCGCCATCAGCATGCAGTCCACTGACGGACTCAAGCGCGGCGACAAAGTGGTGAACACGGGCAAGCCCATCATGCTTCCCGTCGGTCGCGAAACTCTCGGCCGTCTGTTCAACCTGCTTGGAGAAACCATCGACGAACAGGGCGAACTGAAGACCAGCATGGAGTATCCGATCCACCGCGAAGCTCCGTCGTTTGAGGACCAGACGGCCGTCTCTGAAGTGTTCGAGACCGGCATCAAGGTCATCGACCTGCTCGAGCCGTACGCCAAGGGCGGAAAAGTCGGCCTCTTCGGCGGCGCGGGTGTCGGCAAAACCGTCGTTATTATGGAGCTTATTCACAACATCGCCACCCACCACGGCGGCTTCTCCGTGTTCGGCGGCGTCGGCGAACGAACGCGCGAAGGAAACGACCTCTGGCTCGAAATGAAAGAGTCCGGCGTTATCGACAAAACCTGCCTAGTGTTCGGACAGATGAACGAGCCCCCCGGAGCCAGACTCCGCGTCGCTCTCTCCGCTCTCACTATGGCCGAATACTTCCGCGACGAAGAAGGGCAGGACGTCCTCCTGTTCATCGACAACATATTCAGATTCACTCAGGCTGGCTCCGAGGTCTCCGCTCTTCTCGGACGCATGCCTTCCGCCGTCGGATATCAGCCCACTCTCGCGACAGAAATGGGCGCTATGCAGGAGCGCATCACCTCCACTAAGAAAGGCTCCATCACTTCCGTTCAGGCCATCTACGTTCCCGCCGACGACCTTACTGACCCGGCTCCGGCCACTACATTCTCCCACCTTGACGCCACCACCGTTCTTTCAAGACAAATTTCAGAACTAGGCATCTACCCCGCCGTCGACCCGCTCGACTCCACCTCCCGCATACTCGACCCGAACATCGTCGGCAACGAGCACTACAACGTAACCCGGCAGGTGCAGAACATCCTTCAGAAATACAAAAACCTTCAGGACATCATCGCCATCCTCGGCATGGAAGAACTTTCCGACGAGGACAAAATCACCGTTGCCCGCGCCAGAAAAATTCAAAGGTTCCTTTCCCAGCCGTTCTTTGTGGCGGAAGCGTTCACCGGCCAGCCCGGCAAGTACGTGCCTCTCGAAGAGACGATCAAGGGATTCAAGGAAGTCATCGAAGGCAAGCACGACGACCTGCCGGAACAGGCGTTCTACATGGTCGGCGGCATTGAAGAAGCCGTCGAAAAGGCGAAGCAGTTGAGAGGATAAAACACCGAAAGGTCCCTCGCGGGGCGGCAACGCGCGCGCGGGAACCGATTCAAAGTTATGGCGGATCAAAATTACACACTCGATATCATGACGCCGATGAAGTCGGCCTTCAAGGGCGACGTCAGAACGCTCATCGCTCGCGGCACGGACGGATACTTCGGAGTGCTGGCAAACCACGCTCCCATGCTCGCCGCGCTCGACTTCGGCCCGCTACACCTGAGAGCCGCCGATGGCTCGGACAAATGGTTCGCCGTCAGCAGCGGGTTCTTCGAGGTGCGCGGCAACAAAGCGGCTCTCCTGGTTGAGACCTGCGAGTCGAAGGAAGAGATTGACGTCGAGCGAGCAAGAAAAGCCAAAGAGCGCGCTGAAGAACGCCTTAAAAACCGCGACAACATCGATATCAGACGCGCCGAGGCAGCGCTGTTGCGCGCTCTCACACGCCTGAACATCGCGTCAAGATAACTAAACGGAAAGTTCCAAAGGGAAATCTTCAAAGAAGGTTTCCCTTTTTCATTTTAAAACAATGTCAGTTTTATTTTCCGCGTTTCCTTTACATATCGGGTTTGATGCGCCATGCTTAAATAGCGGAGCGATCCGCGCGGACGGTTGTAAAAATTATCTGTGGCGTATGTATTCTGTGAAGGCAAGCGGCATACTGGAGCGGGTTCCTCTCCGAAATACACCTCAAAACGATAACTAAAAACTATCCGCAACCCCGATTAAGCGCTTGCGCGTTCGGGGACAGGTTCGACGCCTGAACGCTGCATTTTTCGAGCGCGCAGGGCGGCGGAGCGCGAATAAACGGCCGAGGCCGTTGATATTTCTATATGGAAGGAAGCGGCGGCGGAACCGCCGCAGAGGAAATGTTTTATGTCAAGTTTTAAAGATTTAGGTTTGAATCAGGAGATGCTCAAAGCCGTTAAAGCGGAAGGGTACTCGGAGCCGACGCCGATACAGGCGCAGGCGATCCCCTTGGTTCTAGAGGGAAGAGATGTTCTCGGTTGCGCGCAGACGGGAACGGGAAAGACGGCCGCGTTCGCGTTGCCTATAATCCAGAAACTAAGCAAGGCGCAGGCGCGCAAGGGCAGGCGTCCGATACGGGCGCTGATTCTCACGCCCACGCGGGAACTGGCCGCTCAGATAGACGATTGCTTCGCCGCGTTCGGCAGAACGGCGGGCGTTTATAGAACGGCTGTGTTCGGAGGCGTAAGCCAAGGCCGCCAAGTGGACGCGCTCAGGCGCGGCGTGGACGTCCTTGTCGCCACCCCCGGAAGGCTGCTCGACCTCGTCGGTCAGGGCTTTATCGATCTCGGCTCGCTTGAGATTTTCGTTCTCGACGAGGCCGACCGCATGCTCGATATGGGGTTCATTCATGACGTCCGCAGAGTCGCGAAATTGCTTCCCGACCGCAGGCAGACTCTTCTGTTCTCGGCCACCATGCCCGGAGATATCCGGAATCTGGCGGACAACCTTCTGAGGAATCCTGCGCAAGTGTCCGTCGCTCCTCCATGCTCGACTGTGGACCTCATAGAGCAGTCGGTGTATTACGTGGAGAAAGCGGACAAGGGAGCGCTGCTTTCGAGCCTTATGAGCAAGCCGGAATTCGGGCGCGCTCTTATTTTTACCCGCACGAAACATGGCGCGGACAAAGTGGCAAAGATGCTTTCTCGCAACTGCGTCAAGGCCGAGGCGATTCACGGAAACAAAACGCAGAACGCCCGGCAGAACGCGCTGGACTCTTTCAAACGCGGCCGCTCGCAAGCTCTTGTGGCGACGGACATCGCCTCGCGCGGCATCGACATCGACAGCGTCACTCACGTCATCAACTTCGACTTGCCAAACGAGCCGGAGAGTTACGTTCACCGCATAGGCAGAACCGGCCGCGCGGGAGCTTCCGGAATCGCCATCTCATTCTGCGCAGTGGACGAGCGCCCCTACCTGAAGGACATCGAGCGTCTTATAAAGAAGAGCATCAGGCGCGAGGACGACAACCCGTTCGCGTCCACTGTCGCCGAGGCTCCGGCAGCCGTCGCAACGCCCTCGCGGGCGCGCTACGGCGGCGGAACGCGCGGCGGCGTCAGATACGCTTCGGCCTCTTCAAACCGCAGGGGCCGCGCGGGCGTTCGCTGAGCGGGGAATGTTTCGCAACGCTTAAATGAGATTGTTCGAAAGTTTGCGCAGCATCCGTTTTTTGCAAAAACCGGTTGCCCCGCGTCCCTTCCGAAAAAATCTTAAAAAACCGATTTTGTTGAACTTCGTTCTAAACAAAATCGGTTTTCTTTTCATGCCTAATCCGTCATTAGAATTCGGGTTCATTGACGCAAGAGGCGCAAGGCGGCGTTCAGGGTGGGGATGCCGTCGCGCGCGCCTACCGCGCCGCATGTGAGAAACGCGGCGGCGTTGGCGAATTCGCAACAGCGTTTGACGTCCCATCCGTTGAGAAGGCCATGAATGTACCCTCCGTGAAAGACGTCGCCAGCGCCCGTGGTGTCCACCACGAAACCGGTTTTGGAGTAAGCTTTAACCATGAAAGAACCGTCGCTGGTCGCGCCTGCGCAGCCTTTTTCACCAAGTGTCACAACCGCCGCGCGAGGGCCTGCGGAGAGGATTTTTTCACACGCAGACGCGGGACTGATTTTCGCTCCGTAGTATCTTCGGACAAACTCGTGAGAAGCGACAAAGTGGTCTACCGACGCGAAAATCTCGTCCATGCGCTCGCGGGGGCTTCCGGCGTCGATGACTGACGGGACGCCTCTGCGGCGGGCTGTTTTCAGCGCGAGGATAGCCGCGCGCGCGTCGCGCCCGTCCACATGCATGACGCGGCACTGCGGAAGCGCGGCCCCGGAAACTGCGCGGGGCGGCAGAGGCAGCGCTCCCGTCTGGTCCAGCGCGCACGCCCTGCTTCCCGTCGATTCGTCTATCCATACGAACGCCTTGCACGTCCGCGCTTTCTGATGCAGAACCATTCCATCCGTGCGCACGCCGTATCTCTCAAGCTCCCGCTGGATGAAAAGCCCCTCGTGGTCGTTCCCCGCCGAGCCGATGAAAGAGCAACTCCTTTTCCATTTGGCAAGAGCCACCAGCGCTGTGGGAACAGGCGCGCCTCCCTGCATCGTAAATTCTTTTACTGTTGTTTTTTCGTCAGGCTCCGGATACTTGCCCAGCACGCACTGATAGTCCAACGCGCACAAACCTATTCCCAAACAATCAAAAACGGTTTCGTTGATTTTCATTGAATCGCTCCGGAGAAAGCCGCCAGAGGCGGGCTTCTCTTACTTTCTCACCATCTCGATAAGTTTGACTAGCGGCGGTTTGTTTAGCGCGACCGCGCTGTAAATGCAGAGTTCGTGGCAACAGAAACAGAGGATGCATTTATCGTCGTTTATTCTGCCGGTTTTTTCGTCGAAAGAGATAGCCCCTGCAGGGCAGACTTCGGCGCATTTGCGGCATTTGACGCATTTTTCCGGCTCGATGCGCGGGCGCACTTTCGTCAACTCTGTGAAAGGGGAGGCGAGAACGGGCATGAGCAGGAACGCGGCGGATGACGGCCTGCGGACGCGGCGGCGCAAGTTCTCCAGCCGCTCGCCGAGGATATCGATATCTTTAAGCTTGTAGGCTCCCATTCCGCGCCGCCCCGCGCAATCGGTGACGGCTATCTCGCCGGGGGAGAACCCCAATGCGGCGGCGGCAAACGCGTCCAGCGCCACCGCGTCTGCCGCGCCCGCGATAAATTTAAGCGCTATCGGCTTGCCCTGACTCGGCCCTGTGCCTTCCATCCCGACTACCGCGTCCATTATCGAAAGCGCGGGGGGCATGGCCGAATAGATGTCCGCTACCGCCTCGGCAAAATCCCTGTAGCGCGCGAACCTATGCGCCGCCACTCTATCCGTTGTGGCAGTCAGTCCGAACATGTTTTTTACCGCCCCCGTCATCAACGTCTGCATGTGAGTCTTCAATTTGCAGACGTTCACTATGATGTCCACCTCGTCCAGATGCTTGGGAATATGGATGTGGGTCAGTTTTTTCGCGCCGGGGATTTCCAATTTTCTGAAGCTGTGCTTTTCGAGGGAGACAAGTTCCGCGCCAGTCTCATGCGCCACTCTGGGCATATCGGTGGCTGTGTGCACTTTGCGGGTTCCGCCCGCGTGGAATCCGCCGGGCAGGTCGCCGAAAGAGACTGTCGCGCCGAGGTCTTGCAGCCTTCGGATGACCGCTATCAGGACCGCCGGGTGGGTTGTTACCGCCTCTTCGGGTTTTGCCGCCAGAAGCAGGTTCGGTTTGACGAACACTTTTTTGCCTCTGCCAACGAATTTCTCGAGTCCGCCTAGCAGTTCCAGCATGTCGTCAAGGGACTTGCCGACCCGGTCGGGGGAGTAATCTTCGCATCTTGCCACCGCTACAATAGACTTTTTCATGCCGTAAATTCTAACAGAGCGCAAGCGCGGATGAAACATTTGAAAAAAAAGGGCGCAGGCGGCGCGCGGGCGCTTTGACTTTTGACCCAGCGCGGCGCTAGAATCGAAACGTTTCGCAGCCTGAATAGGCGAATCAAACAAATAATCTCAAGGAGAAAAATACTAATGGAATACAAGAATTTGATTGCTGAAAAGAAAAATGGATACGGGCAGATCACATTGAACAGGCCGCCGGTGAACGCGCTGAGCGGGGATTTGGTGGTCGAAATAGGCGCGGCGATAGACGAGTTCGCGGCTGACGCGGACATCCGGTCGATTGTCATCACCGGAGCCGGAGAAAAAGCGTTTTGCGCCGGGGCGGACCTCAAGGCCGGGTTCGGGGACAATCCGGACACGTTCGTGAAGCGCGGGCAGGACACGTTCCTTAAGGTGGAAACGTGCGGCAAGCCTGTCATCGCGGCGATAAACGGCATCACTCTCGGAGGCGGTTGCGAATTGGCTCTCTCCTGCACGTTCAGGGTCATCGCCGAAAACGCCATCATCGGGCTTCCCGAATCGAACCTCGGAATCATCCCCGGCTACGGCGGCACTCAGAGGCTTTCCCGCCTAGTCGGCAAATCCAAATCGCTACACATGATGATTTTCGGCCAACACATTAAGGCTGAAGAAGCGGTGGCGATTGGCCTGTGCGACAAGCTTTGCGCGCCCGGAAAAGCTCTTGAGGAAGCGGTCGCGCTGGCCGAACTGGCCGCTACTCGCTCTCCCATTGCGACTCGCTCCATTCTCGATTCCGTCAACAGGGGCGTCGAGACGGACATCCAGTCCGGACTCGACATAGAGCGCGCGAATTTCCTCGTGGCTCTGGCTTCCGGCGACGCCCGCGAGGGCATTTCGGCCTTCTTGGAAAAGCGAAAAGCCGAATTCAAGGGCGTCTGAACGAAGCAGTTCTCAGAATCGAATATTTGATATAACTGTGGCATTTAGGTCACACGTGTTGTGGCATTTTTGTCAATTATTTGTCTCAAAACGGCTATTTTTTATTGATACGGTTTTGAAAAGGCTCGAAAACAGAGCGTTTTTTATTTTTGTGATTTTATGGCAAATGGCATAAATATTGCATGATACTTGTTTTGTGCGGGTATTTCTGTCAACCGTCTTTCTGTGAAATTGATTATCGCATAGTTGAATATGTTGTAAAGACGGTAACGGGGGATGAAAAGACGCATATTTTGGAATAGTTAATTATGTGAATAGAATAAATATCACATTGCATTGATGGAAGAATTATGGTAAAATTTCCAAACCGATTGAGACTTTTTTACTTAACAATTATGGTATTTTCGGCTAAGAGAACAGCATTGAAACAAATCCATTTGAAAAGGGCGATTTTGATATGAGAAGGCATTTTATTGTCTTGTTGTTAATGTTGGGAGCTTTGACAATATGCTGTGGGGGGGCGTTTGCTGCGGATTGCGCGAGCGTCGGGGCCGGGCCGGGGGATATCTGCATAGTATTGCAGGACGAGCTTGGCAACCCCATCGCCGGGGATGTCGATACTGTAGTGGAATTTTTAACCGAGGGTAGCGACGGCTCGCTGTCCAACCCCAATGTGCAATTTGATTTGTATGACGGACACGCGAACGATTCGAGCGGAAGCCCTGCCGATGGAGTGATACTTGTAACCGCCGCGCAGTTAGCGGGGTGGAACGCATTCAATTTTGGAAATCCCGCGCCTTATGACTGGCGGATTTCGGTGACTTCGGCGTCAGGTTTCGTAAAGTATCCGGCGGAGGATTTGTTTTACAGTCAGGCGACAGTGAACACGGCGAGCGCAGACCCGATTCAGCTTGAATACTCATTGCATGTGTCGTTGGTGGACGAACTCGGAGCGCCAATAGATTCCGGTGGTGGGCAGATTGAGATTACGGGTTTCGCCGCTTGCAACGGAATATATCGAGACGGCGTTCCGGGGGAAGACAACGACGGGGTGGAGGACGGCGAGATATACGTTCTGTGCCCGGTTGTGAACCCCACCGCGATAGGGGTGGAAGTTACGGCGGACGGTTTCACTGATTTCAACATTCCGGCGGTCGTGATAAGCAGGGACACGCAGGCTCTGGAAACGACGTCTCAACAGTACACGCTGAAAATCAATTCCGGAGACATTGAGGATTTTCTTGGCAATCCGATTGTTCCCGCCGACGCTGCCGACGTGAGCGGTTGGTTCACGACATCGACGACGGCGGTGGCCAAAGCGCTTGTGGACGGCGGAGACGTTTATATAGCGGCGGACGGCGCGGGCGACCTCACGATCAGATATCCGGGGTATCTGGAAAAGTCGGTAGCTGTGACTCCGGTGACGACGGCGCAGACGACTGTGGCTTACACCGGGGCGGACGGGCTGGATTATCAGATAGTGGTGAATTACGGCGGCGGCAACTTGGAGGACGAGCTTGGCGGCGCGCTGGCGTTCGACGCGGCGGACACTTTCGTGGTGTCGGCGACATGTGGCGGGGCGGTTATTCCGCACACGGCGGCTGATGACGGGGCGGCGTGGTATATCGCGCCTGAGACGGCTCCGGGCGCGTTGCATGTGAAGATTTCAAGAGCAGGATATGTGGATGCTTGCGATGATTCGACAGTGACGACTACGTGGACGGCGGCGGATTCTCCCGCGTTCACGCTTGCCGGAGACGCGGACGGGTTGCCGTTCACCGTCAAGGTAACGGTAGAAGACGAGCTTGGCAATGCGATAACGGGCGCGACGGCTGTGATAACCGGCGGGGACACGGCGATAGACGGCGGGCTGGGCGACGGCGACGGGATGGCGGACGGAGTCATATATATCGCGCAGGACCCCGCCGCGCTTGGCGCGGGGCCGCACGAGATAACAGTCTCAAAAGCGGCTTCGGGATTCATCGAATGGGCCGACTCGACAAAGACGATTAGCGCGACCACGCAAACCGAATATACGACGGCAAATGAATATACGGTGAAAGTAACGGCTCTGGAAGACGAGTTAGGGAACACCCTGACGGGCGCGACGGTGACGTCGGGCGCGGGCGGTGCGGTTGCCTGTGTACAGCCGGCGGCGCCGGACGGCAGCTATTATTGTGCCGTTCCGAGCGGGCAGACATCGGCGGTGACTGCGGCCAAGACGGGATACATAACAAGCGTAGCGGCGGATAATGGAGCGGCGGATGAAGGCGGCGCACAGGTTCTTCAGGACATGAGCGACGGCACGGGCGAAGAGTTGCTTTTCACGGTGAAGGTGACGGCGCTGGAGGATGAGCTTGGGAACACGCTGACGGGCGCAACGGTGAAGTCGGGCGCGGGCGGAGCGGTTGCCTGCGTACAGTCGGCGGCCCCCGACGGCAGCTATTATTGCGCGGTTCCGGATGGGGCGACGTCAGCGATTACGGCGTCGAAGACTGGATATATAACAAGCGTCGCGGCGGATAACGGCGCCGCGGACGAGAACGGCGCGCAGGTTCTTCAGGACATGAGCGACGGCAGCGGCGACGAACTCTTATTCACAGTTAAGGTTGACCCGGTTGAAGACGAACTAGGGAACACGCTGACGGGCGCGACGGTGACGTCGGGCGCGGGCGGGGCGGTGGCTTGCGTCGAACCGACTATAGCGGACGGTTCGTACTATTGCGCGGTTCCCGATGGAGAGACATCGGCTATTGTCGCCTCAATTTCGGGTTATATCGCTGGCGGCGCGGCGGACAATGGAGCGGCGGACGAAAGCGGCGCTCAGGTTGTTCAGGACATGAGCGACGGCAGCGGAGACGAACTTCTATACACTTTAAAAATACCTGACTTGCAGAACGAAATCGGCGACACTCTGCTCGGGGCGACAGTGACTTCGGGAACAGGCGGGGCGGTGGCCTGCGACGAACCTGCCGCGCCGGACGGCAGTTACTATTGCGCTGTTCCGAACGGGCAGACGACGGCAGTGACAGCCGCGCTCGATGGATACATCACGCGCGCCGCGACGACGGTCGGCAACGCGGACGAGGGCGGCGCGCAACTTCTTCAGAATATGACGGACGGTAGCGGCAAGGAACTGCTATTCACCGTAAAGGCGACAATCGAAAATGAAGTGGGAGACACGATAACCGGGGCAACGGTGAATTCCGGCGCGGGCGCGGCAGTGGCGTGCCTCGAAGAAGCCGTTCCCGACGGAAACTACTACTGCGCGGTTCCGAACGGCGAGACATCCGAGGTCATCGCGTCGTTCGGCGGATACGTGACAAGGACTGCGGCCTCAGTGGGGAACGCGAATGTGGGCGGCTCTCAACTTGTTCAGGACATGACGGACGGCAGCGGCAAAGAACTGCTTTTCACAGTAAAAGTTTCTCCGCTGCAAAATGAGATAGGCGGAACCCTGACGGGAGCGACGGTGACATCTGGCGCGGGCGGGGCGATACCTTGCGTCGAGGAAACGGTTCCGAACGGCAACTATTTCTGTCCCGTCCCCGATGGCCAGACGTCGAACGTAACGGCTGTTAAATCGGGATATATTACAGGAACTTCGCTAGGATTGGGCAACGCCGCAGAGGCAGGCCCGCAACTTGTTCACGATATGTCGATGGGTTCGGGCGGCGAGCTGTTGTTCACTGTGATCGTTTCCGGGCTGGAAAATGAAGTCGGCGCGACAATGACGGGCGCGACGGTGGCGTCGGGCGCGGGCGCGGCGGTGGCATGCTCTCAGAAGGCCGTTCCGGACGGGAGTTATTACTGCGCGGTGCCGAACGGAGAAACTTCCGAGGTTATCGCCGGCAAATCGGGATATGTGAATAGAACAAAGGCCACGCTAGGCAACGCGGCGGCGGCGGGGCCGCAGCGTATTCATGACATGACGGACGGGTCAGGCAGCGAGCTGCTCTTCACGGTGAAGGTCTCGACTCTTGAAGACGAGCTTAGCAACACGCTGACTGGCGCTACTATAAGGTCGGGTAACTTGGCGGACATAGTGTGCGTTGAGGAAGCCGCTCCTGACGGGAACTATTTCTGCGCGGTTCCGGACGGTCAGTCATCGGCGGTGGTCGCCGCGAAATCGGGATATGTGACGGAGAACGCGGCGACGCTGGGCGCGGCTGCGGCGGCAGGGCCGCAGCTTGTTCATGACATGACGGACGGAACAGGCGGCGAGCTTCTTTTTACCGTCAAAGTCACTCTGCTCGAAGACGAGCTGGGAAACATGCAGACGGGGGCGGCGGTGACATCCGGGACGGGCGGCGCGGTCACATGCGTCGAGGATGGAGTCCCCGACGGCAGCTATTACTGCGCAGTCCCCAGCGGCCAGACTTCTGAAGTGATAGCATTAGTGGACGGATACGCAAAGAGGACGGCTGCGACTCTGGGAAACGCCTCGGCGGCAGGCCCGCAGCGGAACCAGATAATGAGCGACGGGACGGGAAAGGAACTGCTGTTCACCGTCAAGGCGACGCTGGAGGATGAGCTTGGAAATGTGATAACCGGAGCGACGGTGGCGTCGGGCGCTGGCGGAGCGATTGCCTGCGCCGAGGACGCGGCTCCCGACGGCAACTACTATTGCGCGGTTCCGTGGGGGCAAACTTCCGCGGTGTCGGCGGCAAGCGCCGGATATGTGACATCGACGGCGGCGTCCCTTGGCAACGCTTCGGACGCTTCGCAACTTCTTCAGAACATGACGGAGGGGACGGCGGGCGAACTGCTGTTCACCGTCAAAGTGTCCGTGCTCGAAAACGAGCTGGGCGACGCGATAACAGGGGCAACGGTCACATCCGGCGCCGGCGGCGCGACTGCCTGCGTCGAGCCTGCGGTAGCCGACGGCAGCTACTATTGTCCGGTTCCTGATGGACAGACATCGGCGGTCACAGCAGTTTACGCAGGATATATAACAGGCGCGGCGGTGTCTCTCGGCAACGCGGCGGCCGCAGGGCCGCAACGCGCTCAGGATATGAGCGCGGGAACGGCGGGCGAACTGCTGTACACCGTAATGGTGACCGCGCTGGAAGATGAATTGGGCAACACGATAACGGGAGCTACGGTGACATCCGGAGCGGGCGGGGCGGTCGGCTGCGTCGAGCCTGCGGTGGCCGACGGCAGCTACTATTGCCCGGTTCCGAACGGCGAGACGTCGGAGACGACAGCGTCAAAAACAGGATATATAACAGGAGTCGCGGGGACGCTCGGCAACGCGTCGGCGGCGGGTCCGCAGCGCTCTCAGGACATGAGCGCGGGAATGGCTGGAGAACTCCAGTTCACAGTGATGGTTTCCGCGCTCGAAGACGAGCTGGGCAATTTTCTTACAGGCGCGACGGTGACGTCAGGCGCGGGCGGGGCGGTGACATGCGTCGAGCCTGCGGTGGCCGACGGCAGTTACTACTGCGCGGTTCCGGACGGGGCGACGTCGGATGTCACGGCGGCAAAGGCGGGATATGTGACTGGAACCTCCACCGGCCTCGGCAACGCCGACGAAAGCGGCGCGCAGCTTAGCCACGACATGAGCGACGGAACCGGCGGCGAGCTTCTTTATACGGTAAAAGTTTCCCCTCTGGAAAACGAAGTCGGCGACACGCTGACCGGCGCGACGGTGACATCCGGCGCTGGCGGCGCGGTGACATGCGTCGAAGACGGCATTCCGGACGGCAGCTACTACTGCGCGGTTCCGAACGGCGGGACATCCGCCGTCACGGCGGCGCTCACAGGACATGTGACGAAAACAGTGTCGAGCGCGGGCGCGGCTGACGAAAGCGGCGCGCAACTCGTTCAGGACATGAGCGACGGTAGCGGCGACGAACTTCTGCTGACGTTGAAAGTCACGCTCGAAGACGAACTCGGCAATCCGCTCATCGGCGCGACAGTGACATCCGGCGCGGGCGGCGCGGTCGCTTGCGTCGAAGATCTCGTTCCCGACGGCAGCTACTACTGCGCGGTTCCGGACGGAGAGACGACGGCGGCCGAAGGTTCTCTGGGCGGATATGTGACGATGACAGCGCCGACGCTCGGCGGAGCCGCCGAGGCTGGCCCTCAACTTGTTCAGAACATGGTCGCCGGAACGGGCGAAGAGCTTCCGTTCACTGTGAAAATATCAATGCTTGAAGACGAGCTTGGCAACCCGATAACGGGCGCGACTGTAACGTCCGGCGCGGGCGGCGCGATTGTCTGCGTCGAACCTTCGGTTCCGGACGGCAGCTACTACTGCGCGGTTCCGAACGGAGAAACGTCGGCGGCGACCGCTTCGCTGGCGGGCTATGTAACGGCGACGGCGGGGACTCTCGGAAACGCGGACGAAAGCGGCGCGCCGCTCATTCAGGACATGACAGCCGGAACAGGCTCAGAACTGCTTTTCACAGTTAAAGTGTCCGAGCTCGAAGACGAGCTTGCAAACCCGCTTATGGGCGCGACGGTTACATCCGGCGCCGGCGGCGCGGTGTCGTGCGTCGAACCAGCGGTCGCGGACGGCAGTTACTATTGCGCGGTTCCTGACGGCGAGACATCTGATGTTTCGGCGGCGAAATCAGGATACATAACAGGCGGAGCTTCGGGGCTGGCTGTTGCAAGCGAAAGCGGCCCGCAGCGCGACCACGACATGAGCGATGGCAGCGGCGATGAACTGTTGTTCACGGTGATAGTCTCCGCGCTAGATAATGAGACAGGCAATGCCCTGCTGGGCGCGACGGTTACATCCGGCGCGGGCGGTGCGGTGGCATGTGTCGAGCCTGCCGCGCCCGACGGCAGTTATTACTGCGCTGTTCCGGACGGACAGACGTCCGCAGTCACCGCGTCGAAGACGGGCTATGTGACAAAGACGGCGGCGACGCTCGGCAACGCGGCGGCGGCTGGACCGCAGCGAGACCATGATATGAGCGACGGTTCCGGCGGCGAGCTTCTATACACGGTCAAAGCCTCCCCGCTACAGAACGAAGTCGGCGACACGCTGCTCGGAGCGACGTTGACATCCGGCGCGGGCGGCGCGGTCGCTTGCGTTGAGGACATTGTTCCCGATGGCAATTACTTCTGCGCTGTTCCCGACGGCGAAACATCCGCTGTCACGGCGGCAATTGCGGGACATGTGACGAGGACCGCCCCGACAATGGGAGCGGCGGATGAAGGCGGCGCGCAGATTGTTCAGGATATGAGCGACGGCAACGGCGAAGAAATGCTGTTCACCGTGAAAGTCGCGCTCGAAGACGAGGTCGGCGGAGCGGTGACAGGAGCCACGGTGACGTCCGGAGACGGCGCGCTAGTCGCTTGCGTTGAGGACATTGTTCCGGACGGCTTCTATTACTGCGCCGTGCCGGATGGAGAATCTTCAGAGGTTGAAGCGTCCGCGACTGGATACATAACGACCGCAGCGGCGACAGCCGGCGCAGCCGACGAAAACGGTTCTCAAATAGTTCAGAGCCTCGTGGATGGCAGCGGCGACGAAATGCTGTTCACGGTGAAACTCGCAATTCTCGAAGACGAACTTGGCAACACGCTCACCGGAGCGACGGTGACATCCGGCGCGGGCGGCGCGGTCGCTTGCGTGGAGGAAGCGGTTCCAGACGGAGCCTATTATTGCGCTGTCCCGAACGGCGAGACGTCCGCGATGGCGGCGGCAAAGACCGGATTCATCACAGGCGGCGCGGCGGACAACGGCAATGCCGATGAAAACGGAGCTCAGGTTCTTCAGGACATGAGCGACGGCACGGGCGACGAGCTTCTGTTCACAGTCATGCTGACCGCGCTCGAAGATGAACTAGGCAACTCTCTCACTGGCGCGACAGTGGCATCCGGCGCCGGCGGCGCGATAGCCTGCCTCGAACCCGCAATCGCGGACGGCAGCTATTTCTGCGCGGTTCCAGATGGTGAAACATCCGATGTGACGGCTGCGAAGACAGGCTTCATAACAGGCGGAGCGTCGGGATTGTTGGCGGCGGCGGAAGCGGGCCCGCAGCGCGCTCATGACATGAGCGATGGCACAGGCGACGAACTCCTCTTTACGGTTAAAGTGACGGCGCTAGAAGACGAGCTCGGCGCCACGCTGACGGGCGCGACTGTGACGTCCGGAACAGGCGGCTTGGTTGCTTGTCTCGAACCCGCAATCGCGGACGGCAGCTATTTCTGCGCGGTTCCCAACGGCCAGACCTCCGCCGTCACGGCGGCGCTGGACGGTTACATAACCCACACTGCAGCCACACTCGGCGGCGCGGACGAAAACGGCGCCCAACTCGAACAGGACATGAGCGACGCAACCGGCGACGAACTTCTGTTCTCCGTCAAGGCGTCCGTGGAAGATGAACTCGGCAACACGCTCACCGGCGCGACGGTGACGTCCGGAACAGGCGGCGCGGTCGCCTGCCTCGAAGACGCCGTCCCCGACGGTTTCTATTATTGCGCGGTTCCGAACGGCCAGACTTCAGCCGTGACCGCGGCGCTCATCGGCTATATCACTTCGACCAGAACATCGGCTGGCAACGTGAATGTCTCCGGCTCTCAAATCCTTCAGGACATGACGGACGGCAGCGGAGACGAGTTGCTGTATGTCATTCGTATAGACGCCGCGCAAGAGGAACTCGGAAACGCGGTGGACATCGAAGCGGGAGACGTCGCTACTCTGTACAACACGGCTGGATGCTCCGGACTCGAAGCGCCGATAGACCCGCCCGCGTATGACGCGGCGACGGAAGCGTGGTATATCCGCATCGCTCCCGGTTCGTATTACACGCGTTTCAGCAAGACGGGATACGTGGACGCATGCGATGCGACGACAGTCACGGCGGCCGCTGCCGGGCCTCAGGCGATACCCACTTTCACTCTGGCCGGCGGGGATCCTTTTAGGTACGGTCTGAAAGTGAAGGTTTACGACGAATACGACAGACCTATAACAAACGCGACTCTGACGCACGGCGGCCTTCCGCCCGTTCACGAGAATATCGGCGTCGAGGCGAATACTTATTATTTCGACACTGCGGGAACTGCGGGCCTCGTCGTTTCGAAAGAGGGATACCAGACCATAAATCAGACGACCGCCGGAAGAACCACCGAACCGGGCGGAGGCGCGATTAAACAGACGTCGCTCACCCTCACAGGCAAGGCGAGCGGAAGCTTGGAGGACGGCGACATCGCGGCGATTCCCGCCGGGACTGTCGAAACGCGCAACGGGCTTCGCCTGCTCAACAACGTGAAACTCACTCTTGAGTACGACAACGGAGTCGATTCCGGCGGGCTTCTCGGTCTCGGCAGCCTCACCAATTTCTATTTCCTTTCGGCAACAGGCTCCCGCGTTATCCCGTCCGCCTTCATAGAGGTCGACCCGGTCAACCTGCCCGGAGAGTACCATTTCAGAGTTCCCGGAACCACCGCTAGCGTTCAGGTCAAGGATGTCGATTACAACGACAACCCGTGGATAGACCTTGTGGATTCCGCTGTGATTCCGCTTGCAGGGCTGGACGAGCTTTCTCTTCACGACTACGGGACGGTGACGATGTATCCGAGGGCGGACCACGTCGAACTGACGGCGGACGCTTCTTTCTTCGCCGCCGCCACCAGCACGGTATCTATCGCGGTCAGGGACAACGAAGGAAACATCATAACAGTCGGCCCGCATGCGGCGCTGAAAGTCCGCTTCTCAATGACAGGCGGCTCCGTTTCTCCACCTTCGCTGAAAGACATCACGGACACGTCGCTGGACAACGCTTCCAATATTTCGGGGGCCGCAGACACGAGCTTGACCGGAGAAGTCGCGGTTGGTGAAGGCTCTGTGGATATTTTCGACAGCGTGGTGTCAGGAGCCACGCCAATACTGTTGTCTGCGGAAGCGGCGGACATAGTTCTGCCGCAGAATTTCGCGGCGAACACGTCGAACCTCGCAATCGATGTCGAGCATGCGGTCGCGTATAAGGTCGTAATTCTCCAACCGGCGAGCGTGACGACGGACGACGAGGCGACTGTTACAATAGAGATTCAGGACGAATCTGGCAATTTGGCGGAATCCGGCACGTTTTATCCGAGGATATCTCTGACCGGAAGCGCCCTTATAACCAGTGTTACCACCGGAACAAGATTTTCGCCTATTGGTGTCAATCCGGTCGCAATGATGACAGTCGAGACTGACAACGGGCGGGCCGTTATAAAGGTTTCCGACACAACAGTCGAAACAATAAGCGTGTCCGTGGACAATGTTTTGTTGCAGCTCCCCGCGCCGGTTGACCTGACGTTCGCGCACGGAGCGCCTGCTGAGGTTGTTATAACGGACGTTTCACCCGCCACACAGGCGGCGGGCGACGACGTTTCGGTTGAAATTGAAATCCATGACGCGAACGGCAACCTCGCGACTTCCAGCGAGCCGATATTCACTGTCACGGCGGTTGGCGATGGAAACAACACCGCCAAATTTACCGCTGCGACGACGGGCGATATCGTGTCGGGCGTTAACACCCACATTGTCGCCGTCAAAGCGTCCGGCGGACGGGTTGTTATCACATTGACGGATCAAAGCGCGGAAACTGTGGAGATTTCTCTCGCGGACTCTGCGGGCGTCGGTCCCGCGTGGGACTGGACCTCGACGGATGAAGTGGAATTCTTCCAGTCTGGCATTGACTATATTACCGTCGATAGGACTACGGTGACGCTCACAGCCGGACAGTTGACGCCGGCAATAGTTGTTTCCGTTTTTGATGAGTTCGGCAATCCGGCGACAGGCAGAGCAGCGGACCTTACCGTAACTCTCAACTCGTCCAGCGCTCAAGACCTCTTCTATACGACGGATCCTCCCGGAGCGGCGGTCACTTCCATAACCATCCCCGCCGCCGGATATTTCGCTCATTTCTATTATTACGACACAAAGGCGGGCGCGGCAACGATAACCATGTCCGCCGCCGGAGCTGACGACGTAACGACTCAGGCGACTGTCAATCCCGCCGCTCCCATAAACGCTGTGACAGTTTCCACTTCCTGCGGATTTGTTGACGCTTCTCAACCTACCGGCTACACCTGCAAACAGCAGAAGACCATAGGGACGCCAACCTACAATCTGGTTGAATACCCGCGAACCGCGACTGATGACTACGAATATCAGATTGTCGCCGACGGGCACACCAGAGGGGTGATAAAACTTCTCGTGGTTGACCAGTACGGCAACGCAATCGCCGGAGAGGACGTCAATTTCGTTGTTTCCGGCCTAACGGGCGCGGTCGTTTCTCCGGCGTCCGCCACTACGGACGCGGACGGAAAAATTACCGCGGAGATAACTTCTACAGCAGTCGGCTCGGCTCTCGTCAGGGTTGACCTCGCCGATTACGCGTATGACTACGGCGTGTCGTTCGCCGCGACCTTCAAAGCCGACGACAGGACTCCGCCCACCATCGCGCGGTTCGACAGCAAGACGCTTGTGGACGGCGACTATGTGGACGCTCTCGGTCCTATCGTAATCAGCGTCGTTCTAGACGACCCCGGGGACAATGCGGTGGGAATCAACTTGGCGGACGCGGGCGCAATAACAGTCGCCGTGAAAGCCGTCGGCGGCGGAACGGTGAACGGCGTGACGAACAAGACCGGGTGCGACTCCGAATTGGACTTGTCCGACTGCGTGGTGAGCTGGGAGCCGTTTGTCAGCATGACTGCCGGCTCTTACGAAGTGACTCTGACCGTCAAAGACAGGAATGGGAATGAACAGACGCAGGCGTGGACGGTGGTTGTGGAGGGGAGCGCGGCGCTCAAGGACGTGTTGGCAGGCCCCGGCGTGTTCGATCCCCGGAGCGGACAGCCCATGACGATTTCGTTCCAGTCTTCCGAGGCGGGCGCGGTCGTGACTCTGGAAATCTATAACAGGTCTGGCCAACTGATACACCGGGATGTGCTGGTGGCCGACGCCGGATACAACTATTTCGAGTGGGCGGGACGCACGCTCTATGGCAATTTGCCCGGCAACGGTATTTACATTTTCAGGCTGACGGCCAATATGGCGGGGCAAGTGACTTCTCAGACGGGTAAATTGGCGGTGTTTAAACCGTAAACGGCAGCGCGCGAACGCGGCTTCCGGTCAACCAACTATACAGGGAACAGGTGCGACGACTTTGAAACTGACACTGATATCGAGAATGGCAATAGCCGCTCTGGCGGTCACGATTGCGGCGGCGGCGGGCGCGCGCGCTCAGGACGCCACCGCTCAGACCGACTTCTTCCGCGAAGGCTCCACCGCCCGCTCCTTCGGCATGGGCAATGCATTCGTCGCTGTCGCGGACGACATAGGAGCCGCTTATTGGAACCCCGCCGGGCTGGCCCTGCTTTCCGGCTCCACTTTCTCCACCACGAGGTCGACTCTCGACATCTTTGACCTTAACACCCAGACGCTTTCCTTCGCGGCTCCCGCCTACGGAGGCGTCGCCGCCCTCAACTTGGTTTACTCCTCCATCAGCGGCGGAATAGAGACCGAGTTCGATCCTATAACCGGCAGGCTCGTTCCGATCGGAACCTTCGAAGAAACCGATACCGCCTTCTCTATTTCCTACGGCAAGGAATATAAAGAGAATTTGTATCTCGGCGGAACGATCAAACACGCAATGCAGAAGGTGTCGCGGTTCAGCGCCTCCGGCTTTGGCCTAGACCTCGCCGCGCTTTATCAATATAACGACTACATTCGCGCCGGGCTTGTTCTTCAGAATGTCGGCGACATGGATATCGGCTCCGACACTATTCCGTTCAACGTCCGCGTTGGCGCTTCCATCGTCGTGCCTCAGGAGCCCAAACTCCTTATCGCCGTGTCTTACGAAACCGAATATTTAAACGAATCCGTGGCGTCAATTGGGGCAGAATATCGCTTCGCTGAAAATCTGACCGCCCGCTTGGGCGGCAACGAAGACGGCCTTTCCGCCGGACTTGGCGTCCGCTACGACAAGTTCCATCTCGACTATTCTTTCAATAGAAACGACGATTCGGGGGACGAAAACAGATTGACGGTCGGCTACTACGTAGAGTCTCGAAAGAAGGCTCCGGAAAAGAAGGGGCAGGAGGCTCAAGCGACCGCGACTACGGAGTCCGAGCAGCCGAGGACGACTCCGTCAAGACCTGAAAGAGCAAAGAAAACAGAAGACGCAGCCCCCGCGCCGGAGAGCGCTTCCGCGCCCGCCGAAGACGAACCGCCCAAACGCGGTCGCGGCAAAAAAGACGACGAAGAAAAACCGGCGGCGACGGAACCCGCTCCGGCGGCGGAAGAGACAGCCACAACGAGCGTCCCGAAACGAGGGACGATTTCCACGCCTGAACTGGTGGCTCAGCCGGAAAAGAAACAGGAAGCCGCAGTCGCGCTTCCTTCTCTGCCTTCCAAACCTGAAGTTCCAGCCGCTTCCGAAAGCGACATGAAACTTCAGCCTGTCGGCGGGGGAGATGGCCGCCGCGTCGAGCTTCCGGGGCTGGACGACCTGTTGGGCGAACCCGAACCTCCGGAAGCGAGGATGTACCGCGAGGAGCAGTCGAGAAGAGATGGCCGCATCGGCGAAGGCTCATTCAAACTCGAACCCAGATGACGCCGGCGCGAACCGCCCGGAGGAGGTTTTGTGGCTGACGCAAAAAAAACGGGTTCCGCAAACAGCCTAGTGTGGTATTTATGCGTCATTCTCACATTGGCCTCTGCCGCCGTAGTCGCGGCGTTCGGCTTTTTTTATGCGGCAAATCAAAACAACATAGGCAGAAGGGTGGTTCTCATTATGGGCGCGGAACCGCCTTCGGCTGATGCTAAGCTGAACGACGTCAGGCTGTGGCTGGACTCGTACTCGGATGCGCTTCCCGGCTGTCTCTGCGCGGTCGGCAGGCCCGCTCAGGAAGAGCCTATGCAGTCTATCCTGCTTTGCGTGGGTTTCAAAGAGGGCGAAAACGCCTGCGCTGCGCTCCCGGAAAAAATGCCCGGCGGGGTCACAGCGGCCGTGTCCTCGTTCTCCGATGCGGACACTTTAACTAGAGTTTTCTTCCTTCTTTCCCGTTTGGTTCCCGGCGACTGGATAAGTCCCCGGACGGACGCCCTGCTTCAAAAACCATAGACTTATGCAACTTTGAATATGCAAGCCGTATAGAGCAAGGCATTGTTGAAATTTGCCGACAGAATACATTTTTCATAATCAAACAAAGCCGATTTTGAATTGAACGAAGATCAACAAAATCGGCGTCCAAGAGTTTTTTGGGAAGAGGTGCGGGGAAACCTATTTTTGCAAAAAATGGTTTCCCCTCAAACTTCCTAACAAATTCAGTTGAGCATTGGTTTAAAATGCAAAACCGGGCCTGCGGCCCGGTTTTTTTAATATGATATTATGGCGTTCGGATGACCGTTACGCCTTTATATCAATGCCGGTTTCGCTCACATCCGCAATGTTAGCCAGAGGCTCGGCCTGTGCGCGCACCGCTTTATTGAATGCCGAAAGCAACTGGATTAGCGCCTCGCCTTGGCTTGAAAAAGACTTGTTCAACACCATGTTCAGACTGGTCATTCCCGCCGGTTCAACCGACATTGTAATCGCCTTCTTTCTTTTGCGCCGGATTTTTACGGTTTTCCCGGCGAATTAACTCTTCTCTGTTATGTGTTTTATCGGCAGTTTTTCGATGAAACTTTAGCCCGGCGCGAAAAATAGTTAGAATCATGTTATGTCGCGCTGCGCGCGGGAGAGGCGTTTTTATGAACGGAAAGGGCAATAAAGTCGCTGTGGCGATGAGCGGGGGAGTGGACAGCTCCGTTGCGGCTTTGCTGTTGAAAGAGCAGGGCTTTGAGGTGGCCGGGTTCCACATGAGTTTGTTCGACGCGGCGGAAGGCGGCGGCGCGGCTCCCGGCGCGTGTTGTTCAGAGGAATCTTCTT
>ERZ795059.379-NODE-379-length-59210-cov-10.310084_pt1 | contig 59210 bp, 48 predicted proteins | sample MGYA00375143_ERZ795059 | MGnify/ENA primary metagenome ERZ795059 (study PRJEB30188, sample SAMN05720168) | activated sludge metagenome | isolation source: Anaerobic digester | place: USA | collected 2015-01-07 ... | reverse complement strand
GCGAGGGCGAAGGGGCAGAGGGAGAGGGTGAAGGCGAGGGCGAGGGCGAGGGCGAGGGCGAGGGCGAGGACGAAGGCGAGGACGAAGGGGAAGTCTGGTATGTAACAACCGCTGGTTCAGGCGATGGCTCTTCGTGGGGAAACGCCTTTAGTTCTATTCAAGATGCCGTGGACGCAGCATCCGCAGCAGGAGGCGGCGAGGTCTGGGTGGCTGCGGGAACATACATGTCAACGACAAACCCAGCGGTCATGCTGAAATCAAACGTAGCCATCTACGGTGGTTTCGCTGGCGCTGAAACTGAGCGGGAAGAACGCGACTGGGAGACAAACGAGACTGTGATCGATGGTGCGAATACGCGCCGGTGTGTTGTTGGAGCGAACGAGGCTGTAATAGACGGATTCACGATCACGCGAGGTAAAGCGACAGGAAATGCGCCAGAGGATAAAGGTGCTGGAATATACAACGAGTCCTCCTCGCCGGTGCTAGCCAACTGCACTTTTACATTGAACACAGCCGCTACGGCTGGCGGCGGAATGTATAACACCAACTTTTCCTCGCCAGCTTTGACCAACTGCACGTTCACTGGGAACACTGTCACCAGTACCGGAGGCAAGGGCGGGGGCGTGTATAACAATGGGACATCTTGCTCACCTACGTTCACCGACTGCACCTTTACTGCGAATTCAGCTGGTGGTGGTGCCGGATTGTACAACGCATCTTCCTCGCCGACGGTGGCTAACTGTACGTTCACCTCGAATGCGGCTGCGCGCGATGGCAGCGGGATGAGCAACAATTCTTCCTCACCAACAGTTATCAACTGCATCTTTGTGCTAAATACGGTTACTCCGCACGCCGGTGGCGGCGGGGGCGGTGGCATGGGCAATTGGGCATCTTCTGCGCCAACAGTGACCAACTGTATCTTCATGTCAAACTCGTCCGCTGGGGGTGCGGGGATACACAACGACAACTCCTCGCCGGTGGTGACCAATTGCACTTTTGTCCTAAACGTGGCCAATCAAGGTGGCGGGGTACGTAACTGGCAATCTTCGCCGGTGCTCAAGAACTGTATCCTCTGGGGTAATACTGCATCGAGCGGGCCAGAAATCTATAATGACGCCTCTACACCAAACGTGACGTATTCCTGCGTCCAGGGCGGGTACACGGGGACAGGAAACATCAGTACCAATCCGCTCTTTGTGAGCCTAACCAACAACGTCCGCCTGCAATCTGGTTCCCCGTGTATAAACACCGGCACCGCGACCGGCGCGCCCGCCACGGACATCGACGGCACGGCGCGCCCGCAAGGCGCTGGCTACGACATGGGGGCCTATGAATCCATCGTCCACACGCTGATGTACACAGCAGGCACAGGCGGGTCCATTTCCGGGGCATCCACCCAGACTGTGAACGAGGGCGGGTCGGGCACGGCGGTGACGGCGGTCCCGGGCACCGGCTATCACTTCGACCGGTGGAGTGACGGCATACTCACCGCTACGCGCACGGATACCAACATAACCGCCGATATCAGCGTTACGGCGAGCTTTGCCGTCAACACGTACACGCTGACCTATACATCAGGCGTGAACGGCTCGATCTCGGGGACGTCGCCGCAGACGGTGTCCCACGGCGGGTCGGGCACGCCGGTAACCGCGGTCCCGGACGCACACCACCACTTTGTGCGGTGGAGCGACGGCTCGACCGACAACCCGCGCACGGACACCAGCGTGGCCACAAACATCAGCGTCACGGCGAGCTTCGCGATCGATTCCTACACGCTGACATATATGGCAGGTGCGGGAGGCACGATCTCCGGCACATCCCCGCAGACGGTAGACTACGGTGGGTCTGGTTCCGCAGTGACGGCGGTCCCGGATACAGGCTACCATTTCGTGCGGTGGAGCGACGGCGTGCTCACCGCCGCCCGAACGGACACGGGCGTGACTGGCGATATCGCGTTATTGGCGGAATTCTCCGTCAACACCTACACGCTGACGTACACGGCGGGGGCGAACGGCTCGATCTCGGGGAACTCGCCGCAAACGGTGGACCATGGCGGGTCGGGCACGGCGGTGACGGCGGTCCCGGACGCATACCACCACTTTGTTCAGTGGAACGACGGTTCGACGCAGAACCCGCGCACGGACACCTACGTAACTGCAAACATCAGCGTCACTGCGATTTTCGCCCTCAACACGTACACGCTGACGTACACGGCGGGCTCAGGTGGCTCGGTCTCGGGGAATTCTCCACAGACGGTGGACCATGGCGGGTCGGGCACGGCGGTGACGGCGGTCCCGGATACAGGCTACCACTTCGTGCGGTGGAGCGATGGCGTACTCACCGCTACGCGCACAGATAGCAACGTCATAGCAAACCTTGCGGTAACGGCGGAGTTTGCTCAGAACATCCTGCGGGTAAACATTGCCAGCACGGCACCGACTCCAGACGGTCTCACCTGGGAGACTGCGTACAAAGACATTCAGTCTGCCGTAGATGCGGCTACCGCCGCAGGCGGTGAAGTGTGGGTCGCCGCAGGCACCTACACGGTCACGACCGGTCGTGTCCTTGCGATGAAAGCCAACGTTTCGGTATATGGGGGCTTCGTAGGCACTGAGACTGCGCGGGATCAACGCGACTGGATCACGAACATTACAACCATTGACGGAGAAGATACACGTGGCTGTGTCAGCGGCGTTAACTATGCGACCATCGACGGGTTTAACATCATCAGAGGATCTGCAAACAACGGCGGCGGAATGTACAACTCGGGTTGCTCGCCAACTGTAGCTAATTGCACCTTTGCGTGGAACTCGGCGGTTGAGTACCACGGTGGCGGAATGTATAACACGGCTTCCTCGCCACTGATCAGCAATTGTACTTTCACAGGAAATGTGGCGGAAGGCAACGGTGGCGGAATGTTTAACGCATCGCTGTCCTCACCGTCGGTGACCGGTTGTACTTTCACGGGGAATGCTGCTACCACGTTACAGCGACTCGGTGGTGCAATCTTTAACGGGTCGTCTTGCTCACCCACGATTCAAGAGTGTGTTTTCACAGGGAATTCTGGCGGTTATGGCGGGGGAATCTATAACTTCACTGGGGCGGCCCCTGCGATAGAAAGGTGTACCTTTAGTGGAAATTCTGGGACCAATATGGGCGGTGCCATAGCCAATGTGGGTGGCTTGCCCACGATAACCAATTGCATTTTCGCCTCCAACACTACGCCCGGTTACGGCGGGGCGATGTCCAACGAGGGTAGTGCCGTAACCACCATTACAAATTGCACGTTTGTGGGTAACAGCGCGGCAACCAACGGGGGTATTCACAGTAACGGTGCCACAGTGGTCATCACTAACAGCATTGTGTGGGACAACCCAGTCCAGGAAATCTTTGGGAGCTCGTACGCCATTACTTACAGTAACATAAAGGGCGGTCGCACGGGAACGGGAAACATTAACGCCGACCCGCTCTTCGTGAACGCACCTGATAACTTGCGCCTGCAAGCCAACTCTCCGTGCAGGAACGCCGGTACCACGACTGATGCGCCTGCCACGGACATCGAAGGAACGGCACGCCCGCAAGGCGCTGGCTACGACATAGGGGCTTATGAATCCATCACTCACACGCTTACTTATGCAGCGGGCTCACATGGATCGATTTCGAGCACCACGCCGCAGACGGTGAACCACGGCGATAGTGGCACGGCGGTTACGGCGGTCCCCGACACCGGGTACCACTTCGTTAAATGGAGCGACGACTCGACGGAGAACCCACGCACCGACTCCAACGTGACCGCCGACATCAGCGTCACGGCGAACTTCGCCATTAACACCTACACGCTGACCTACGCAGCCGGTGAGAATGGGACAATCTCGGGGGCTACGCCGCAGACGGTGAACCACGGTGGTTCCGGTACGGCGGTGTCGGCAATCCCAGGCACAGGCTACCACTTCACCCAGTGGAGCGACGCTTCCACGGAGAACCCGCGCACCGACTCCAACGTGACCGCCGACATCAGCGTCACGGCGAACTTCGCCATCAACACCTACACGCTGACCTATATGACGGGGTCGCACGGTACGATTTCGGGGGCCACGCCGCAGACGGTGACCCACGGTAGCTCCGGCACGGCGGTTACAGCGGTCCCCGACACGGGATACCGCTTTCTGCGATGGAGCGACAGTCAAACACAAAACCCGCGCACCGACACAAACGTCACATCCAATATCACGGTAAACGCAGCATTCAGCAAGAATATCTTGCGGGTAGATGCTGATAGTGTATCCCCGACCCCGAATGGCCTCACTTGGGCGACAGCCTATGCGGACATCCAGTCTGCTGCGGACGCGGCCCTTGCCTTGGGCGGGGCAGACTTGTGGGTAGCCGCGCGTAACTATACCGCCTCAGAGAATCCGGTCCTAACGATGAGGCAGAACGTCCACGTCTACGGAGGGTTCGCGGGAAGCGAGACAACATTTAGCGAACGTAACTCGATTGCCAACGTCACAATCATAGACGGCGAAAACCTACGGCGATGCATAATCGGTGTGAACGACGGTACGCTGGATGGATTCACCATCACACGCGGATATGCATCAGGTAGTTCGCCGGATACGACCGGTGCCGGGATGTTCAATTCCAGTGCCTCACCTCTAGTGGCTAACTGCATCTTTACAGAAAACGCAGCCATGGGGAATGGCGGAGGAATGCAGAACTTGAATTCATCGCCGACAGTCGCCAACTGCATCTTCACGGGTAACTCGGCCGAAGGGGATGGTGGCGGCATGCACAACACTGGTTCATCACCGGTTTTGACCAACTGCATCTTTACGTCGAACTCGGCGACAACCACCGGCAGCAAGGGCGGTGCGATGTACAACGGCGAATCTTCCGCACCGATCTTGACCAACTGTACTTTTACAGGGAACTCAGCCATAGACCAAGGTGGAGCAATGCGCAATTGGAATTCCTCGCCGACAATCAAGAACTGCATCTTCTGGGCTGATATGGCCGCCAACTGGGCGGAATTCGCCAACAGTGGATCCACGCCCGTGGTCACGTATTCGTGCGTACAAGGCGGTCACACAGGGGCGGGGAATATCAGTAGCGATCCTAAGTTTGTGAGCGCCCCATCGAACGTTCGGCTGCAATCTAGTTCCCCGTGCATCAGCACCGGGACTGCGACCGGCGCGCCCGCCACGGACATCGAAGGAACGGCACGCCCGCAAGGTGCTGGCTACGACATGGGTGCTTATGAGTACATTGGCGGAAAACGGTGAAGCGAAAAGCTCATAGACACAACCGTTTTGTCATGATTCGTAATGAGACTAGGACCGTTTTCGCGGAGTTGTATGGCCATACGATCTTCCGGGAGATCGACTTTGTCCCTACCGCCCCCGCCGCGCGCGCAGCGCGCCGCTGGCGTCCGCAAACCCACCAAAGCCACAAACCCACTGGCCGGTCTGCATGCTTCGCCGTGGCCCGGCGCATCCGGGACCGCTTTGCCTTGCGCAGTGGGTTTGGTGAGTTTGGTGAGTTTCCCTCCAGTTTTGCTTCCTTGCAGATGGCCCTTCCAGGGGCTCCCTCCGATAGCGGGGACCAAAGCCGACGCTCGGAGAGTGGTTTTGTGGTTTTGTTGGGTTTCCCCTGCCAAAGGCCGCCTTTCGGCGAAGAGGGTGGAGGCGGAGTTCCACGGAAACTTCGCCCGGCGGCCGCACGGCTCGGCGGGACATCCGCGAATCCGGCGCACGTCCGGCCAGCCGCGCGCGGCGGCCCGCGCAGCCTCGGACACAGGGCTTCTGCTGTTTCCGTGCCCTTTGCCGTGGCAAACCCCAGAAACCCACAAACCCACTCCGGGCCGCCAACCGGTGGGTGGCCCTCTGCCGCGTTCGCGGCCATCGGCCCGTCCGCAGACCCCTCTGCAAGAAAGATGGAACAACGGGAAACAAACCCCCGAAACCCACCAAACCCACTCCGCCGGGAAAAGGAAAAGCCCGCCGCCGAAACACCCGCGAGGGCGTTCCGGCAGCGGGCGCTGTCCGGATGGGCGGCCTATTTCGCCGCGTGCCAGTTCGGGCCGTGGTGGGCCTCGACCAGGCCCAGGACCGGCGCGTTCGGGAACACGTCGCGCATGCCGCCTTCCATGGCGTCGCGGACGGCGGCCTTGGCGTCGGCCACGTCGGCGTCGGCCACGTCGAGCACGATCTCGTCGTGGATGCACGCCACGGGGGTCGCGTCGATGCCGCGCAGCGCGTCCGGCAGCCGCCCCAGGCTCGCGAGCATCACCTCCGCTTCCGCCCCCTGTATAATGTGGGCGGCGGCGGCAGGCAGCGACGCGTCCAGGGCGCACCAGCGCCCGCACGGCGTGCTGACCTTGCCGCAGTCTTCGAGGTCGCCGCGCACGCGGTCGTGCCAGGCCCGGATGCCGGGGTAGGCCCGGAAGTACGCCTCGCGGAACCTGTCCGCGTCCCCAACCGACATGCAGACATGGAACTTGGATTTGGCATAGCGAAATAGTGTACTAGTGCTCATACAGAACAGAAGCCCGAAGTTCAAGGGCTTCGAGAGGTTACGTGCCTCGGCGGAGACCTCCTCCGGGCGCTTGCCCATGATGAGCGACGCCGTGAGCCGATGCAGGTCCTGCCCGCGGTTCGTCGCATCCGTCAGGCGCGGATCCCGGCTGACCAGCGCGGCTATCCTGATCTGGACGGTCGAGAAGTCGGCGGCCACCATCGCCCGCCCCGGGCCGGGGACGAAGACCGCGCGCATGCGCGGGTCGCGGGGGATGCCCGCCATGTTCGGACCCGCATAGGAGAAGCGCCCGGTGGACTGGGCGGCGATCATGAGGTGCGGGTGCAGCCGTCCGGTTGCCGGATTAACTAGGGCCGCCAGCGGCTCCCCGAAGGCGGAAAGCGCGTGCGACAGCGCGCGCGCCGCGACGACGCGCCCCAGCGCCGGGTGGTCCGCGCCGATGGCGACGTCCTCCGCCGTGGTGGACAGCAGGCCGGAAGGTGTCCGTGGCCACGCCGCCAGGGTCTCGGGGTCGAGGTTGGCCCTGATCCACGCATTGACCTGGGCCGGGCTGTTCGGGTTGAAGCCTTCCCCGAAGGCGTCGCGCACGTCGGCCATGGCCGCTTCGAGTTCGCCCTCCCATGCACCTACGAGTTTGGCATGCGCGTCGCTGTCGAAGCCTATGCCAGCAAGTTCCATCCCGGCGACCACGGGCTGCGCGTCTTTCATCAGATTGTAGAGCCGCGTCCGGTCCCGGCGCTCGGCCTGCTCGGCCAGCCGCTCGCGAAGCCTGGACGCGGCCCAGGCGTCGCGGGCGGCGTATTCCACCTGGGCGGCAGAGAGATCGCCGGACCAGTCCCCCGTCCGCGCGTCCTTGTCCAGTTCGACACCGAGGCGCTTTGATGCGAGATCTTGCAGGCTGGGCAGGCCGTCGTTGTCTATGGAGTTCGCCAGCAGCATCGTGCAGTCCGGCGTGGCTGATTCGACGCCCGCGCGCTTGAGCACCTTGATGTCGAACACGCTGTTGTGCCCGGCCCACGGGCGCGCCGCCACCGGGGCCAGCGCCCGGATGTCCACATGATTCAGGTCGAACACGAAGACGTCGTCTCCCGTGCACACCTGCAACGTACGCGCGCGCGACTTGTACGGGTCGAGCGCGGCCTCTTTCTCGTTGGCGAAACGGGGCAGCGGCGTCGTCTCCGTGTCCAGTCCGGCCACGCCGCCGAAATCGCCGATGCGGGCGAGGGCCTTCTCCGCCGCCGCCGCATCGCGGACGACGGTGACGCGCATGTCGAGCGGCGGCCCGGCCTCGATCTCGCATTCCCGCTGCACCGGCTCCGGCGCGGTTCGGGCCGCCTTCGCTGCTTGCGGGGGCGCGCGCCGCTCGCCGCGTTGGCCGCCGCCATCCGGGCCGCGCTTCTCCGCGCGCCGGGACTCGGCGATCCCGATGCCCGCCTCCACCCAATCGCGCAGGATTCCCGTGCCGCCAGCGGCCCGCGCCAGTTCTGTCGGGTCCTTCGCGGCGAAGCGGCCCTTGGGGTAGGCCAGGCGGGCGGCATTCTGAAGGTTCGTCTCCCACCAGCCGATGGCATTCGACGCCCCCGATTCGTCGCCGTCCAGGGCGACTAGCACAAGCGGCAGCTCCTTCAAGCGCCGCGCGGTGTCCGCGTCGGGCCGGGCGGAAACCGAACCCAGCGCCGCCGCCGCGATGTCATCGGGCAACTCCTGGTGAAGCAGTATCGCGTCGAGGGCCGACTCGACGACCACCACGGCGCGGGCGTCGCCGCCCTCCGGCCCCGCCCACATGCACCGGCTGCTCGACCCGGTGATCCGCACGTAGCGCGGATCGTCCTCCGGCCTGCGCCGAATGGTCAGTGACACGACGTCGCCGCCGTGCACACCGGGGATCACCAGGCCCGGCGGTATCCATATATCGGGCCTTTCCCCGTCGCGGACCGGAATCTCCCATTCCATCTTCGGCGGCCGCCGGGTTTCAGGAAGCAGGCCCAGCCGCGCATTTTCGACCGTTTCGGGCGTCAGGAATCTCGTGTCCGCCAGCTTAGCCAGCGCGGCTTCGCCCAGATCGGTCTCGAACATGTTCTCCTGCGCTTCCTCGACAAGGTTGCGCGCCCGCTCGCGCCACGCCCCGGGCGGCGTCGCCGCTGGCCTGGGCGTCCATCCGTCCCCGTGGCGGCGCTGGCCGTTCCCGTTGCGCTGGCGCGCCACGCCCAGCGCCGCGCACGCCTCGCGGAAGCCCATTCCGCGATGGTTCCGCAGGTAGGCGATGCCGTCGCCGCCGTGGTGCGGATTCCTCCGGCACCAGAACGCGCCGCAGTCCCCTTTGCCCGGCGTCACCACGAAGCGGTCGTCGCCGCCGTCGCCGGTCTCGCGGCGGCAGAACGGGCATTGGCCGTGCCACTCGCCGCCGTTCGTGCTGGCCGCGCGCCGCAGCGCGAGGCCGTCCTCTTGCATAAGCTCCAGCAATTTGCTCATAATATCCTCCGTGAAGTTAGAAACCGACCGGGGTCTGGCAGGACCCCGGTCGGCTCGGATTGCGGTGGCAGGTTACGACTTAGACGGGTCGCAACAAACCTGCCACCGTTTCGTATTCGCGCTGCCCGTAACGGAAACCACATAGATGTTTTCCGGGCCAAACCGCCGCCGCTCGAAGCGGCTCAGCAGCTTGGCCAGGCGCTTTACGATGCTGCCATGGCCCGACATCCCCGACAGCACGGAGCCGGGAAGGTCGTCGGGGTCAAGGCGCGCGACCACTTCGCGCAGGGCAACCGGCTCAGAGCCGAGTTCCTCCCGCCATCTCAATAAGAAGGAATAGAACTCGCTCGCCTGCTCGTCCGCGCGCTCGTACACCGCGCGGCGGTTCTCCAGGAAGCCTTCGATGCCCGCGCTCGCGAGAATCGCTCCCGCCAGCTGGCACCAGCTCTCGTAGGACCCCAGCACCGGTCCGCCGTAGTCCAGGCCACGGTCGATGCCGCGCCGGGCGAGCGTGAGCAGGCCCTGGACGATCTCGGGACGCCGCCGCTTCACGTGGGGCATCAGCCGCTTGTGCCGGAAGTCGTCGCGCTCCCAGGGGCGGCTCGATTCCGGGTCCAACCGGCAGAAGACGCATCGCCTCGAAAGGTCGCCCCCGATGGAAACATTGTTCCCGTTGATGACGACCGGTGCGCTGCTGTCGTAGATCTCCACCCGGCTGTGCCGCAGTATCCGGTCCTGCCACACAGCGCTAGTAAGGTACGCCGCCAGCGAGGGCTGGTGGACCGTGAACTGGACGTTGTCCAGTGCGATGATGGGCGCGCTGGCCCGGAGGCACGACGTGATCAGCTTCCGCATCTCCTCGTCGCTGCCGTTCGACGCCTGCACCGGGACCTCGCGGCCCGTTGCGGTCACGGACAAGATGCTGGAAAGAAGGCCCTTGCCCGTTCCCTGCTGCGGCGCATCGATGACCAGCGCGGGCACGCAGCCCTCGATCATCGGCCTGATCGCCACGGTCAGCCAGAAGGCGATGTAGTTCGCCTTCGAGGCACGGTCAACGAACGGGAAGTCGCAGATCACGTCGTCGAGCGCGGCCAGCGCGGCCGCCACATCGTCATCGGTGGGCTCCTCCGCGACCGCGATCCGCCGCAGCGCCTTCTGCGGCCAGAGGTAGATCCCGGTGGCCCCGTCGTAGCCCGGTTCGACCAGCAGCCGTCCGCCCTCGACGAAGGTCGGCGTCTCGATCACGCGGTCGAGCCGCTTGATCGTCTCCGGATACTCGGGGAGGCTGAGCATATCCTCCACGAGCGCGTCACCCGGAATGATCTCGTGCACGCTGTCGCCCTTTACGGCGATGATACGGCAGCACCTCGCCACCACGCCGCGTAGGCTGGCCTTGGTGTGCGCCTCGATGCGCGCGCCCATCCTCCGGCTCCTGTGGATCCGGACAAGCCTGCCGTTGTGGACCGCGACCGCCTCCACCTTCTGGGCGGCCATCGCGTCGAGCACCTGCGCGGTCTGCTCGCGCAGCGGCAGCTTCGCCGAGATCGTCGGCAGTTCCGACGCACTATGTGGGGACTTATTCTCGGTCGCGCCTTGCTCCGGCGCGCCGCCGCCCGCCTGCGCATCCAGCGCAGCACGTTCCTGCTGCTCGGCCTCTATCATCGCCTGCCGCAGGTCTTCCATGTCGAAAGTACTATCTATCAAGTCGTCCTCCTTTGTCCCGTATGGGACGGAGTTTCCGGGCCGTTTGGCCCGGGCTGATGGGTGGCCTTCGACGCCATCGCCGAAGACCGAATCGCGAGGCGGCCCGATGGGGGCGCGCCTCGGCAGAAAGGGTGGTCGGCCAAACCCGCCGTGGGTTTGGCCCGCCCCCGATCTGCCCGGGGGCGTTGGGCACGATTCAATTTTCAAAGAGCGAATCCGCCGCGTGGCCAGTGTTGACCACTCGACGTGCATCCGTTGCTGCTTCCTCCTTTCCTTGCGGTGGATGCCGAAACCGCTTGCACTAACGCACCAGATGTTCTACAATGAAATTGCACGGTGCGCTGGTGCGCTTTGTAATTGCAAGTATACCTGATGCGCTTACGGCTTGTCAAGCCTTCGTGCGGACCGAGTTTCTGAGGAAAGGACTTTCGACGATGGAGACCTTCACAACGGGCATAGACTGGTGCTGGTATCGATTCCGGGAATGCGTCTTCGATGACGAGGCCGCAGCGATCCGTCCGGCCTCCGGTGCCGCCCCCGTGCGCTACAGCCCGTGGGACGAATACCGGCAATGGCGCGCCGATGGTTCAGCGGCGCAGCCTCCGTACATGCCGCTGCTTGAACTCGCCCGTGAGACGGAGGGCGCTCTGCGCCGGATGGTTGAATCGGACGGAACAGTTCCCCCCTCCGCCGATGTGATCAATCGGTGGTGCAAGTGGTTCTCCACTTACGGGATGCTCGGCCTGCTTCCACACGGCCTGCACCAAATCACACAGGAGGCCGACGTGGCGGCGTCCAGGAGAGACAAGGCGCGCGCCGACGGCGAGTCCGCTGTGCTTGTCCACTCGCGGTTTGGCGGGGATTGGCGGGAAATGCGAAGGACCGCGCCGCGTGCGGAAACCGGCGGCAAAGGTCCCGGCGGGCGCGTTCGGGGGCGTCATCTGTGGATCGACGTGCACGAGTACGGCGCTTATGGCCCCGGTGTCGAGCACTACGAAGGTGAGGAAGCCACGGACTACCTATCCGACTACTTCTCCCTTATCCCCGCCACCGATCTTGCCGAGCCGTTGTACCCCCTGCCGCTGACTGGCAGATTCTGGGCGTGCTACCGCGAGCCACTGACGGAAGTCTTCCGGGCGGTTCTGGTGCTCTACGACGCGGTTGCCAGCGTCCTGGGCGGGGAAAATGCGCAGGGTGGATGCGCCAAGCTGAACGGTCTGCTGGGCGAGACTTCGGTTCGATTGCGGCCCTCGGAAGACGGCAAGTTCGAGCTCTCGTACTCCTTCCCGTCGCTGCTCGCGTGCCTCGCCTGCATGGCCGCGCTCGATCTCGAAGGGCAGCGCCGAATATTCTCCTGCCCGGAGTGCCAAAAGCTCTTCACATCCAACGCCTACCAGAGCAGCTACTGCAGCACGCGCTGCCGCAACCGGGCGAACACGCGCGAGTTTCGATTGCGGCAGAAGGCGATCCGCCTGAGGGCGGGAGGCGCGTCCGACGACGCCGTGGCAAAGGAGCTCGGCGTTGGCAAAGACAGGCTCCGAGAGTGGTGGGCGCTGATTCAGCCCCGCAAGCGGAAGAAATAGTTCATCCGCGCGGGCACCTGATGGCGTCCCGGGCGTTGCGTGAGCCTTGCCGTTCTTGCGGGGTTTGTTGGAATGCACTGCCCGGGTTGGACTTGCCGAACGCCGCCGCCGGGCGTGTTGTGCGCTTGCACTGCGGGTTTTGCATCACCGAAGACCGCACCCCAGACTCTCCGGTCCCGCTCCCCACCCGCTACCCATCGTCGTGTTTCTTGGGTTGCGGCACATGACCTGCAAAACATGGGCTATGATCTCGATTCCGGCAAATGGCCGCGAGACTATCTGTGTTTGCTCGATTCCCGCGAGCCCGCGTGGTATCCTGTTTCGGCACAAGTCGTTTGGGGGAGACTGGTCTTTGGTTTGTCGAGTTATTATTGTTTTTAGCGATTTTCTTAAAATCCGTTGCCCGTAAGGGCATGCGGGTTCGATTCCCGCCTCGCCCACCATTTTTCCACTCTGTGGAAAAATGCCACGGCGTAGTCACAGCGGAGCGAAAGCGAAGCCGGACGAAGCCGGGCTATTTTGCCGCGAGACGCTTTTTCACTTCGTCAATAAACGCAGCGACACCCGTATCAAAGGCGTTTTGCCATTGCCTTGTGCCTGCCGCCGCGGCATGATGCTTGACATACCCCCGCACCGTTTCTCCGTTGGTAAACGGCTGGATATTGCCTTTGATCTTGACCCGTGCCTCAAACTCCACTGAAATGGTCGCAAATCCCGGGGTGAACCACGACCAGAATTGTTCAATATCCGCTTCGACCGGCATGGCACTGGCATTCGGCGCCGACGTACTGTCCAACACGGAGTATCCCGCTTCTCGAAAGGCTTTGGTAAGGGCTTCGCGAACCACATTTTCCACCGTGCGGCCTTCAGGAAGGAGAATGTCGCCCATGGCCATTCCGTAGCTATTGCGTTTTCTGGCAATTGCCCGGGAGGTTATCATTTTATCCTCAACCTCCCTTCCCCTGAGGGAGGGGACGGAAGGGTTGCGGGGCGCCAACTCGAATTTCCGGTTGTCCGTGACGCGCACAATCGCTATGACATTTCCGGAGGGCAGATTTTCCACTGATGAGCCGTATGGAAGACTGGGGTGCTCCTGCACATTCGCCCCGGCTTGTGCAGGTGCGGGATTTGGGGATTCGGCAACCTGTATATCAAGAATGCCCCGATTCGTCGCACACCCATTTCCAAATACGCTTGCCACTATGACGAAAGCCGCCATTGCCACCCAAAAGTACCGTTTTCCCTTCATTGTTTTGCTCCTCCTTAGTTCAGATGTCCCTCATTATTTTGGGCTGAAAACAAAATCCCTGTTCATTTCCAATTCTCCCAGAAAAACGACCCGGCTACGCTGGTTCGTATCAGGCCACACAGCACGAAAACACCATTGGTTGCCAATGGAGCCTCTGACCGCGGCTATATTGAAATTCACCCGGAATGGCGTATACGGAATGTTCACGCCATCCATGGCGGGATCCTTCGCCCAAGGGGCAAATCCATTCGAATCCTCGGACTGCGGAGTGTAACTAAAATCAATTCGCGCTCCGGAGGGGTTGGATCTGAAGGATATCCAAGGACTATTCGGATCGGGCGGCGGTGAAACAGGGGTCGTTTCCGGTTGAGTCAACGGCGCATTCGTTTCCGGTTGAGTCAACGGCGTATTCGTATCCGGGGGTGTTGGCGGGGTTATCTCATTTGGCGCAACTGAAGAGCTCCCCGGATTACTGTTAAGCGCCATTGTTTGTTTAAGGAATATTTCGGACTCTTCATACATATAAAGCGCCAGACGATCCAGCAAGGTATCCATGGCCCAGCTCATACACCGATTGCTGTAGTAACAGTTTTTAACGAAGGTTCGTTTCTTGCGCCAGCGTTCGCTCTTTTCTGTTAACAGCAGCCCTTGTTTGTCTTGGGCCACAAACTGCCAATTTATTTCTCCAACTGCAAACCGGAAATGGATGGGGAAAAATACGAATGGCTCAAGCAGGGGAAAGAGAATGAACTGGGGGCCAGCCATGGCCGGGTGAGCGCCTGCTCTGAAATACGTTTTGGTCAGTTTCATTATGATGTAATAGTCAAATCCTGGTTTTCCTGCCGCCAGTCTCAGTTTATTTTGTTCATACGCCTGTCCAAGCGACGTGTAATTTTTAACTTCCGCACACAGATTTGTGCTCATAAAGGCTTGATTGACCACCTCGGCTGCGCTTGCCGGATAGTCTTCCACCGGATACCCCGCCGTTCTATTAGACGTGGTGTCCACCACTAGTGCAATCCTGTGCGCGCCCGTTCCCTCGTTCTGCATCTCCCGTTTCCCCTCTGGGGGAAATGCGCGGGAAGGATGCGAAACGCTTGGGAGATACATAATTGGCGCACATGCGGCACAAAACAGCATCAGACCGGCTATGATCATTACTTTTGGGATTACTGCGAGGAATTTCATTGCTTGACCCTTTCTTTACTCAGTTTCCCGTTTCCCCAAACACTTGAGAAGTGATGGCGGCCCTTTGCATACTGCATATTCTCTGCGCAGAGTATAGTCTTCGTGCCAAACGCTGTCAAGGGGAACGAATAAAGAGAACAAATAAAGGGAGTGGAGGCAAGGGACGAGGGTAGTATGGCGGCCTGGGGCCACATTCTATCGTTTGGGACTCCAGAACAGTGCCAGAATGAGCGCAAGAGTGAGTTCCTTACGAGTTCCCTAGCAGGGTGCATCAAAGGCTGCCATTGGGGGACGTTCGCCATTCAAACGCCAGGACAACACATAGTACGGCGGCAGAACAGAGCGGCGATGCCCCTTTCACTTCTTGCTTTTTGCACACCCCTCTCGCGCTTATGTTCCCGAAGAAGACTCCAATACCATTCTTACTTGAGCTATTAGATTTTTGACGGTTTGATTGTTCGGCTCGATCGACAACACTTTAGTATAGGCCTTCAATGCGTCAGCGTAGCGTTGTGCTTCAAACGAAAAGGACCCTAGATTGTACCAAACATCCGCGTTGTCGGGATTCAGGCCGGCGGCTCGCTTCAGAACCGTTAGGCCCGCTTCAAATCTACCTTGTCTTGCCATCTCAACGGCAGCTTCGTTGAGCAAATAGGCCTCCGTTTCGGGTGCCAATGGAACCTTGGCATCGTTCAGCAATTGGTGGAACTCTTGGAAGGAGAGTCCCTCTTCCTGAAGCAACTCTCGTGTGACTGGCATGGCCCGGTTGTTGCCCGCAACCGCCTCCAGAAATGCAGTGAAAAGCATGCTTTGGGCTTCTCCCGCTCGTCCACGCTTGTACAGCCTGATTGCATTTCTAAGCTTTTCCATGATCACTTCCCCCCAGCTTTCATGATTTTGGCCAACTTTTCGAGGCATCGGTCCATGAGTCCGCGTTCGCGAATTGTCTTGTCCATTTGCCAAGTTGGCTTGTTCCTTAATTTCCTGCTTACCCAGCTATCAATCAGGTCTTCATCAGAAGCTTGTCTGTTGACCTCTTCATGTTTTGCCGGGTCGCGCACCTTGTCGAGATCTTGATCGTGCATTGTATATGGCTCCTTTTGCTGACTTTGCTTCCCAGCGGGCGCTGGGCATCGTGTTCTTGAGCGACTTCATCGAGATTCTCTCTGGCTTCGCCCAAGGTGGTTTCGATAGTCTTCGTGTCGCCTTGGTCGGCGGGGTGCAGTGCCAAGCCAACAGCGCCCCGCTGTCCATGTCCACTGCATGCTCGGTCTTGTGGACCAGATGCGTCGTACCGTCCTTCATCTTCGTAAATACGCGCGCCGGGGCCGTGGGGATGCTTCCAGTCCTTGTTGGACGCCTTATTCTTCCGGAAATGATCGCACCGGATAAGAGGCTGAAAAAGCTTGGTATTTTAGAAAAAGACGTCAGTCCCGGACAAGAACGATCTCAACGCCGTGGCTGTCTTCCAGGGTTAATTCTTCGTCGTCACTGTCATAATCGACGTCGTACTCGGTGTCATCGTCATCGATAGTGATAGTCAATTTGCTGTCAAAGATGTCCAGCGACCAGTCTCCTTCGACCTTGAGGGAGGGCAGGGCGGGAATTTTTGTTTCTTTGACGAATGTGCCATCGCTCTCGAAGGTCCAGATGACATCAAAACCGGGCAGGGAATATTTTTCCTGCCAATCCCCAACAATAGAGACGCTTAAAAGCAGCATGGGACATCCCGTCAGCAGAAGAGAAATCGCCACTACCCCGGCCACTTTCAGGAGAACTCCGCTTTTTCTCATACCCATATTCCTTTCGGTTTGCATTGAACCATATCCACCTCAACTGAATACTACCCTCCCCTTCTCCTCTCAGAAACATTATTACCGGATTCCAGAAGTCAATTCAACTCACAGGGAGACCTTGCCGGCCCATGGAACACGAAAAACGAAGACCCTTCCTGTTTTGGGTATTTCGAAAGTGCCGCCTATTGACAATCAGAAAGGACATTTGCGACAGTGTGCATACCGTGGCCGGAATAATCCGGCAAAACCTATTGCACAAGCAGGGGATGTATCATGATAGATGAACGCACATTGGAAAAAGAAGCCTTGGCGGAGATTGGGCGGCGGGGCATAGCGGAAACATTGTCCTATGTTGGGTCAAATTCCCGCTACTACCAGCGTGTTTTCAAGGAACTTCACGCCCGGCCCGAGGACTTTTCCGATCTGGATGCCTTCCGGCAGTTCCCCCTGACCACCAAACAGGATGTGTCGGGGAGTATTCGCGATTTCTGGTGCGTGGAGGAACAGCGGGTGGTGGATATTTCCACGACGAGCGGCACGACGGGGCATCCCACGCTGTATCCCATGACCTATGGGGATATAGAGCGGCTGGGTGTAAATGAATACCTGTCTTTTCGATGTGCAGGGTTAACGGAGCACGACACGGTGATTCTTGCTGTAACCATGGATCGTTGTTTCATGGCGGGGCTTGCCTACTATGAAGGCTTGACGCGTATCGGGGCCACAACGATCCGGGTTGGTTCCGGCCCCTATGGCATGCTTCTCGACTTTCTGGAACGGGTACGGCCGACAGCCATTGTATCCGTGCCGTCCTATCTTCGGAAAATCGGCCTATATGCACAAGAAAACGGCTTGGACCTGGCTTCCAGTCCCGTTAATAGACTGATCTGCATCGGAGAGCCCATCCGTGAACCCAATTTCTCGTTGAATCCCCTTGGTCAACAAATCGAGCAGTTGTGGGGGGCGCGTGTCTATTCCACCTATGGAATCACGGAACTGGCAATATCCTTTTGCGAATGCGATGCCGCAGGCGGGGGCCATCTTCACCCGGAACTGATTTATGCGGAGATTGTGGACGAAAAGGGGCATCCGGTTCCGGAAGGGGAGATTGGCGAACTGGTGGGAACCACCATCGGGGTTCAGGCCATGCCGATTGTGCGGTTCGCGACAGGGGACTGTTCGTTTATTCAGCGCGAACGTTGTGCCTGTGGGCGGTGGACGCCGCGGTTGGGACCGATTGTCGGGCGGAAGCGCCATTTAATGAAAATCAAGGGGACATCGGTCTACCCGGCGGCGGTGCAGCGTGTTCTGGACAGTCTGCCGCAGGTCCGGGAGTATGTAATGGTGGTTCGCTCGGTGGCGGCCTTGTCAGACGAGTTGACGGTCATGGTGGCATTACAGGGAGAGGCCAACACCGGGGCGGACCTTGTCCGGCAACACTTGCAGGCGGCGTTAAAAGTGACGCCGGTCGTGAAGGTGGTCAGCATGGAAGAAATCGAGCGGCTCCAAGATATTCAGCACTTGCGCAAGAAGCGCGTTTTTATTGACGAGCGGTGAATGGGCATCACAATACTGCGTTATGGCAGGAGAAGGTGAGGTGTGCAAAGAGGTATTTTGCGCTTCTATTTCACAGGGTATATACTATTTCCTCGGCCTCTTGATGGGATTATGTATTTTTTGCCATATAATATACCCGGAAAGGGATAATCACATTAGGAAGGTATTACGTGGAGGAAGCGGAGGGATGGATGCTAAAAAGTTTGGGAAAAAGATAAAGCTGGCCCGAATAGAACTGGACCTTACCCAAACCAGTCTTGCGGAACAGATAAATGCCAAACAGAAGAGCATCTCCCGCTATGAAAACGGGATTTCTTTTCCTTCCCTGGAGACGTTGGAAAAATTGTCGGAGGTTCTTAAGAAGCCTGCCGGTTATTTCCTTGAGAAATGAACTATTATGGCCGGGATGAACTACACACAGCCATGAATACGACGAGTGAAAAAATTGCCTTGGTGATTGGAGGGAGCCGCGGCATTGGCAAAGCAATTGCCGTGCGTCTGGCGCGATCCGGGTTTTCCATCTGGTTGACCTATCACAAGAATCATGAGGCGGCGTCAGCAGTAAAAGCCGAGATAGAAGGTCTTGGAAAATCGTGCACAATTATTCCCTTTGACGTTGCAAATTACGAGGAAACCCAGAATGCACTCGGCAGCCTCTGCGAACAGACCCCGCCGGACGTGGTGGTGTTTAATTCCGGGATAAGCCGGGATAATCTGCTGGTTTGGATGACGCGCGAGGAATGGGATAGCGTGCTCTCAACGAATCTTGACGGGTTTTACAACGTGATGCATGCCGTGCTTTTTCCGATGCTGCGTCAAAAGCGGGGACGCATTGTGGTGATATCATCTACATCAGGCCAAATCGGACAGTCCGGGCAGGTAAATTATTCGGCCTCCAAGGCCGGGCTTATCGGGGCGGTGAAGGCCTTGGCGCGGGAAGTGGGGAAACGCAATATACTGGTGAATGTGGTGGCGCCGGGCCTAATAGAAACCGACATGACCAGTGAATTGCCCAAAGAACAGATTCTTCCCTTGATTCCGCTCGCACGGTTCGGCATGCCGGACGATGTGGCTTCCGTTGTAAACTTCCTCTGTTGTGAAGAGCACATGTATATCCACGGGCAGGTCATTGGCATCAACGGGGGATTGGCGATTTAGCGATATGCACTCAATTAAACACTATGATCATATCGTGGTTGGAGGCGGCATCAGCGGACTCTCTCTGTCCCTTTTACTGGGGATGACCGGGAACAAGGTTCTTTTGCTTGAAAAGGGCAAAAACATTGGCGGGGCATTGTTCCGTTTCCGGCGCAACGGGATCCCTTTTGACACAGGGTTCCATTTTACGGGCGGTTTCTATAAAAACGGCATTTTGAACGACATGCTTACGGTCCTGGGCATCCATGATCGGATTCATCCCCTTGTGTTCAGTGGACCAGGAGCGAGCCGCTTTGTCTTTGAATCCGAACAAGAAGCATTTGACATTCCCGTGGGCATAGACAATCTAATTCCGGTTCTTAAGAAACGGTTTCCACGTGAACATGCGGCCATCGATCGCTATTTTGATCTGATCAGGCGTGTTTGCGCGAACACAACCGCCATGAACCTGCGCAAAACCATGATGCTGGCGGATACAATGGATGAGGACTTCGTCAGCCTGCAGGAGGTATTGGATCAACTGACGGGGAATGAGCTGTTGAAGGGTTTTTGTTGCGGTTACTGCATGTGCTATGGCGTGAAACCCAGCGAGATTTCTTTTGCCAATCACGCCCGGGTGGCCGTGGGGTTGTATGAAACCCTCGCGCGCGTAAAAGACGGCGGGGATGCCTTTATTCAGGCATTTCAAGAACGCTTTAAGGCATATGACATCGAGATACGCTGCAATACTTCCATTGAACACTGTATCGAGATTCGGGACCAACAGGTGCGTACGTTCCTTTTAAGCGATGGCGAGGAAGTCGCCGCGAAATTCTGCATTTTCACCATTCATCCTCAGGAAGTGCTCAAGATACTGCCCCGGGAGCATTTCTCCAAAGCCTTTCGAGATCGGGTTGACGCGTTTGAACCGTCCTTGGGATTCTTTTCGGCGCATGGCGTGGTGGAAGACTGCAAGCCTGACGATGATTTCGGACCTTCGATAGTCTCTCTCTATCCGCTTCCCAACCTGAATACGCTGCTTTCCCCGGAATATGACGGCCCGCAAGCGTTGGTGATGTTGCGAAACAAGGAATCCGCGGACGGAAAAGTCTACAACGTTGTTACCGCATTCGAACCCTCATTCCGCGAGCATGTAGCGCCCTGGCGGGACTCTTCCGTAGGGAAACGGCCAAAGGGATACCGGGACTACAAAGAACGCAGGATGAACCTGATTCATCAACGTTTTACGGAGTATTATCCGGAGTACAAAAATTCTTTCAAGATAATCGATGCGGCGTCCATGCTTACCTTTCGGGATTATCTGCATTCCCCCGAGGGTTGCGCGTATGGAATAAAACAGAAAATCGGCCAGTTTAATTTATTCGGCAAATTGCCGCTCTCCAATATTTACGTTGCCGGTCAAAGCGCGGTTATGCCGGGTATTGTCGGTGCAATGATTTCATCGTTTATCGTGACCAGAAGCCTGGTTGGAAAAGAAAAGTACGGCCAGTTCATTGAAGAAAGATTAGCACATTGAGAAGAGTAGCCATTACAGGAATAGGGGCGGTTTCTCCGCTGGGCAATACTGTCTCTGCGATGATTTCCGGCATCGAGCGCCGCGAATGCGCAACAGAATATATACCGGATTGGCAGCGCTACAAAGGCTTGCGGTGTCTAGTGGCCGCGCCCGTGCAGATGCAGGATGAGAAGCTGATTCCGCGTCATAACCGGCGGTCTATGGGGCGGCTGAGCATCTTTTCGGTACAAGCAACGGATCAGGCGCTCCTGGATTCAGGAATAGACCGCCGGCATTTATCCGGCGGGCGCCTAGGCTGTGTGATCGGATCGACCATGGGCAGCGCGGAAAGTATTGCGGAGGCATTTGAGACCCTTATTCCCAATAACGATCTGTCACAAATGACCTCCACTAAATTTTTCCAATGCATTTCTCATACCGCGGCGATGAACGTGGCCCAGTATCTGGGAATTACCGGGAGAGTGATGGCCACCTGCGCCGCATGTGCGTCCGCGATACAAGCCATCGGCGCGGGCTATGATTTAGTTCGTATGGGTGAGCAGGACATCATGCTGTGTGGCGGTGCGGAAGGGCTTCATCCAACGGTGGTGGGATCGTTCGACATTCTTTTTGCCACTTCCACAGGATATAACCAAACGCCCAAAAAAACACCGCGGCCCTTTGACGCCAAGCGGGACGGCCTGGTGTGTGGCGAAGGCGGCGGGATGGTGGTGCTGGAGGAATACGAATCGGCCAAGGCACGGAAGGCCCACATATACGCGGAGATTATTGGATACAACACGTGCGGAAACGGAAGCCATGTCAGCGAGTCCAACCGGGAGGCCATCGTATTTTGCATGCAGGAGGCGCTTAAAAGCGCGGGTATAACGCCTGATCAGGTGGACTACATCAACGCCCACGCCACGGCCACCATCCAAGGCGATAAAGAGGAAGCGGCGGCGGTCCGGGAAGTTTTTGGCGATCACGTTCCCATTAGCAGCCTGAAAGGGTATATGGGCCATACGTTGGGCGCCTCCGGCGCTATTGAATTGATCGCTTCATTAATCATGATGCGGAAGAATGTGATCTATCCAACCCTTAATTTGGATGAACCGGATGCGGCCTGCCAGGGCATTTTTCATGTTACACAGCCCATGGATAAAAAAATCGACGTGATTTTGAAAAATTGTTTTGCGTTTGGCGGGATTAATTCTGCTCTGGTGTGCAGAAGAGCAGACTAAGCCATTCCGAGGCATTTTAAGAATAAACCGTGGATATTTATTACGACACGTATAGCGGGAGATGGCAGTGATGGCTGAACAAGACATTGTAAATCTGGTAAACGGCGTATTCATGGAATCCTTTGAAATTCCGGGCGAAAAGCTCGTTCCGGAGGCGAAGATATTTACTGATCTGGGCCTGGACAGCCTGGATATTGTTGACCTGGTGGTCGCATTGCAGAAGAAATTCGGGGTGACCATGCGGGATGATGAACGTGTCCGCGCAATACGTACATTGGAGGACATATATAACTTCATTCAGATCCTGAAACAAGAGAACCGCAAATAATGCGATTCTTGAAGATTGCATATCTTAACCTGGCATTTTATGCGGCTTTTTTTGCATTTTCGCTGGCCGCGATTCCCGCCCTGACACTTTTTATGGTGCTTTGCGCACTTGTCTTTCCGCGGCGCTATGTGATGAAACGCCTCCGCCGGGTAATCAGTTGGTGGGGGTGGGTTGTAATTCACCTGTACGTTTTGTCGTTCTCATTAGTGCAGATCAAGCATGAAGGCATTGTTAAACGGGATGCCAAAGGTCCCTTCATATTTGTGTGCAACCACCGTTCGGTCTCCGATGCGTTTTACATGGCCTTGCTGCCCCTGGAGGTGGTTCAAGTAGTCAATGTCTGGCCGTTTCGCATCCCGATATTAGGGATTGTCGCAAAATTGGCGGGCTACATCAGTTTGTGGGAGACGCCTTTTGAGGAATTTGCGGCCAAGACCTCTCAATTGCTGCGGGACGGCGTTTCGATTGTCGCCTTCCCCGAAGGAACGCGCTCCCGCGATCAGTTGGTGGGGCAGTTTCACAGTGCGATATTCCGTGTTGCCCTGGAGACCAAGATCCCTATCGTGCCGTTGTGCATCACGGGGAGTGAAAACATTCCGCCAATAGGCTCGTTGTTATTACGGCCGGGGTGTATCCGGATACGGCAGCTCACGCCCATCGCTTGGGAAGAATATGGGCATATGAATCCATATACCTTAAAAAACCACATGCGCCAGATTATCATTGATGAAACAGCCGTGATGGAAAAATGAAATGCATGACATAAAAACAGAAGCTTAACCAGAACAGGCCTGGGTTTAGCCAAAAGGCCTTAAAAAAGTCCTCAACTTGGACACATGAGGGTGTTTTTGTATATATTTTTTTCGGGAGGTATTTATGAGTTCGTGCTTTTTACCCATACAACCTTTTGAGTTTTCCGAACAGGAGATTGCGGAGACGGTTCGGGAGAATCGTCTCCTTTCCATGGAAATAGAGTTCAGCCAGCGCTGCAATTTGCGCTGTCAGTATTGCTATTACGCCGACAAAACAAGTTTTGAGAATGGACTCACCCGTGAAGAAATTCATGACGTTTTACTCCAGGCAAAAGCGCTGGGGGCCAGAAAGATCATCATCCTGGGCGGCGAGCCGATGGTGTATCCCCATATCATGGAGACGCTCCATTTTCTTCGCACGGAGGACCTCTATGTTGAAATGTTCACGAATGGTTACCGTATAAGTCCAGATATTGCGCAGCAGTTGTTCGACATGCAGGTGTTCGTGGTGGTGAAAATGAACAGCCGTGCCGAACACATTCAGGATGCGCTTTCCGGAAAAAAAGGCGCGTACAAGAATATTCAGGAGGCTTTTAAGAATCTATTGCATGCCGGGTATCCAGGAGAGCAACCTCTTCTAGCGGTGAGCAGCATCATTTGCCAGCAAAACATAGACGATGTCCCTGCGATGTGGGAATGGCTTCGCGATCAAAACATCATTCCCTATTTTGAAATGATTACACCACAGGGACGGGCGCGCGCGAATGAGTGGTTGTATGTGGATATCGGACGTCTGGAAAAACTGTTTTACGCGCTGTCCGAACTGGATCGTGTCAAATACGATATTCACTGGGAGCCGCAACCGCCGCTGGTGGGCATAAAATGTCAACGGCATCAGTATTCCTGCCTGGTGAACGCCCAAGGATATGTCTTCCCCTGTGTGGGGACAAATATCCCCGTGGGGAATATCCGCGAGCGAAAGCTAGCGGATATCATCCGGGAGAGCGAGGTAATCCAGGATCTGAGGAATTACCGAAAGTACATAAAAGGCCCCTGCAGAACCTGCGAAAAGTTAAGCGAGTGTTACGGGTGCCGTGGAGCAGCCTATCAACTCACCGGAGACTACCTGGCCTCCGATCCCTGGTGCTGGCACAACGCCAACAAGCAAAATGACATTGTTCATTTGCCCGTGTCCGCGGATCACATCATTCCACAAAAACTATCCATGCGCGTGATTGACAAGCTGGAAAAAGTGAGTGAACGGATGGGTCAGGCATCGGTGAGCATATCGAATGACATGCTGTTTGTGCGCGAGGATGGAACGCTTGACGAGGCAGTGTATCTGGAACTGATAGCGCAGACGATTGCAGCCCTGAATGGGTTTAAAATGCTTGGCGTGAGCGATGCTTCGCAAGATGGCTATCTTCTGGGCGCCCGGAACCTTGAAATTCTCGGCGTAGCGGGGATTGGGGATCTTCTGACGATAACCGTAAATAAAGTCGCCCGTTATGGCGATTTTGGCATTGTATTGGGGCAGGTGTTCCGAGGCGATGAAATGCTTGCACAGGGCGAAGTGAAGATCTGGCAAAAGGACATGGAATCATGACCAGGACGGGTTCATGGAAGGCATGGGTTATTTTTCTGGGCATAACCTTTCCGGTAGTATGCGGCGCCTCCGATCCCAAGGCCATTTTACTTCGCATAGAACAGAAAATGTCCGAAGTCAAGACCATAGAAGCGGATTTTACCCAGGAAAAAATACTTGCGGCCTTCAAGCGTCCGTTGCTGTCCAAAGGGAAGATCTTCATTCAAAAACCACTCTTGTTTTCATGGCGCGTGGATGCGCCGGTCAGGTATTGCATGGTTATCAAGGAGGATTCTCTCAAACAATGGGACGAGGAGACGAAACAGGTCCAGCACATATCCTTGACGGATAAGCCTGGTTTTTCCGATGTAATTGCCCAGATAAAAATCTGGTTTTCGGGGGAATATTCTTCGCTGGTGAAGGAGTATGCGGTGAAGGTTCTTTCGGAAGAGCCGGCGCAATTGGAGTTTTCGCCCAACGCATCAAGTCCGGCCGCGGAAGTAATAAAGACAGTGCGTGTTGCGTTTGAATCGGATGAACGCTATTTGCGGGAAATCTATATTGAGGAAAAAGGCGGCGATAAGACGACGATCACCTTCTCATCGGCAAAACTGAACACAGCCATCGATCCCTCCGCATGGGAAGTGAAGCCTGATGCTAAATAGCCTTTTCGATTCAATAAACAGCCTTCTTGAGCGGCACAAGCTGTTTATCGCGGCTTCCATAGGAATCCTGATTCTTCTTTCCGTGGCAAATCTTTTTCGCCTTCCCTATGACAACACCATCGAAACGATGCTGCCGGTGGATCGCGATATTATGCGGGACATGCGCTTTCTGCGCGAGTCAGGCTTTTCAGACAAGCTTGTAATTTCCTTCGGGCTCAAAGACGAAACACACACCCTGGAGGATTTGCTCCACGCGGCCGGCCAGTTTTCGGATAGGCTGGAACCACCCCTCGTCAAGGAGGTGATTAGCCGGATATCGCCACAAAACATGCCGCAGGAAATGGCCTCTTTTCTTCACTATCTGCCGCAGCTTCTGGGCCCCGAAGCCCTCGATGCCATGTCAAAGAAAATAAATCCAAAGGATGTCCAAGACCGGTTGCGGTTCATCTATCGCCAGTCCTTGACCCCGGGCATTTCCTTCAGTATCCCCTATTTGCTGACGGATCCGCTGGGTGTGTCGTCCGGCATCGTAAACAATATTGGGAAGCTTTCCATGTCCCTCGGCTATGACGTGGTGGTGAAGGAGGGGCATCTCGTCAGCAAAGACAGCCGCCATACGATGATCATAGTCAAGACGCCGGTGATTCTCACGGAGGGGTTTGGCGCGCGGGATCTGGTGAATTATTTACAGGAAAGGATAAAAGAACTTCCGGAGTATGTATCCGCCGATATCATTGCCGGGCACATGCACACGGTGGGCAACGAGGATACCGTTAAACGGGATATCTGGCTCATTACATGCATAGCCACGACATCATTTTTGCTGTTGTTTCTTTTTGTTTTCCGTGATCCCGTGGCGGTGGGGATCTTCCTCATTCCTGTCGGGGCCATACTTGTTTCCATCAGCATCACGGGATTTGTTTTTGATACGCTGTCGTACTTTGTCGTCGGGATGTGCAGCGTCATCGCCGGCATCGCCGACGATTACGGGATCTTTGTGTATGTGGCGGTCCGGAAAAAAGCCGGCGGCCTGGAATCCGTCAAGAAGGTGTTCACGCCGGTGCTCTTGGGTGGCCTGACCACCATAGGCACCTTTGCCGTGTTTTTTCTATCCAGCATTCCCGGATACCGGCAGCTTGCGTTTTTGTCCAGTGTCAGTATAGCCCTGTGCCTCGTGTTCACCTTGTTCCTTCTCCCCCACTATCTGAGCAAGGCCAAAATCGTTGAACCGGGTAAAACTATGCCCCCGCCAGCGATTCCCATCAGATCAAAAAGGTATGACCATTTCGTGATTGCATTGTGGGTATTGATCCTGGCGGCTATGATGATCCAAGCCAAAAATTTACATATGGACAATGATATCGCCCGTTTTGACGGAGCGGGCCCAGAAGTGTTTTCCGCGGAGGATCGGTTCCACGAAACATGGGGGGGCAAGATCTTGCCTGCTATTCTGGTAGTTTCCGCCGGAACCCTTGAGGAAGCATATCAGGTCAATACGGAGATATATGAGGCCGCCAAACAAACGATCGGAGCGGATAATTTCAGCAGCCTTGCGGCCCTATGGCCGGGCATGAACACCCGGAAAGACAATCTCTTGCGCTGGCGGAATTTTTGGTCCCCGGAAAAAGAAGAGGAATTTAAAAAGCTGCTGTTGGAGCATGGCCGGGCCTTTGATTTCTCGGAAGATGCTTTTCAGCCTTTTTTCGAGCAATTGCATCAGACGCAAGATCTGACGGTGGAACCAGTGGGATTGGACTTTTTCGACCGGCTGAAAGACCAGTTCGTCGTTAAAAAACAAGGCGGGTACAACATACTGTCGTATTTCCCCGATCAGGCTGATTACATCGCGGCATTGTCGGCGGTGTGCAGCGGGCATCCGGGAACCTTTGTCGTATCGCGCAAGCATTTTTCCAGCGAAATTTCCAATGCCCTCGGTTCGGAAATTGTGTATATTGCCATACTGTCCGTGCTCTTAACCGTGGCGTTTACCTTTATCTTGCTGAGAGACCTGAAAATGACCATTCTGGCCATGGTCCCGCTTGTAACATGCATTGTCATGATTGCAGGGGCAATTCCCCTGTCCGGCTTGAAATTGTCCATGCCGAGTATCCTCGCCACGATGGTGGTGGTGGGCATTGTCACGGATTACGGCGTGTTTATCGTGTATTACTGCAAAAATCGATATGAAACCGGAACGTATTTGGCGGTGACTTTTGCCGCAGCCACCACGCTGATCGGGACAGGCGCCCTTCTGTTTGCGCATCATCCGGTGATGTTTTCCATTGGCATGACGCTCACAACCGGAGTATTTGCAGGATATCTCTCCAGTTTGATCGTGATTCCCCCGCTATACAGATGCTGGGTCAATGAAAAGGACCAGATGGTATGATGCGCACATGCATAACATTGTTGTTAACAGCCTTCATTACTTCGGGCTGCCACACCGTGCCGTTTCAAAAGACCCATTATATGCCACTAAAGGGTGTGGATCCGGCCCAGGTGCGCGCCCAGTTTATAGATCGGCTCCCGGCATCCTTTGAAACGATAAACTCCACGGTATTTGCCTATCGCTTCTTGAAAGTTTCTTGCTTGGGGCCTGCGCGCATCGATATAGTGAACAATCGTTTTACCGTGATTGGCATGAACCATGTTGGCGTAAAGCTGTTTGAATTGAATTATACGAATGGCGCTATTGGGGAGACCTATGTCTTCCCCGAGCTTCAAAAACATGAAAATTTCGCCAAGGGTGTATGCGAGGATATAGCAAGGATTTACCTGGACCTAGTGCCCCCCGAAACGGCACATATTGTGTTGAAAAAGCGCAAGGTCATTTTTCGCGCACACGCGGATGGCGGCGTGATGGAATATATCTTCGCAGGTCCGGACCAGTATTTAACGGAGAAACGGTTTTGTAAGGATGGCCGAAAAATCTGGTCTGTACGCTATTATGAATATACAAGCGACCATGGGAAGGTGTTTCCGGGAGGAGTAGTTCTCCGGCATTATGGATACAACTATTACCTGGTTATACGGTTAAAGGAGATACTTGAACATGAGTAAACTGACCAGGGAAATAAAAAATTACATGCACGATTTGAAAAGCCATCCGGAGGATGGGATTACGGCCTCGTTCAGTTTTCCCGAAGAATTCATCGGTTTTCGCGGGCATTTCCCGGGAAAACCCGTTTTACCAGGTGTGTGCAAGATCCAGGCGATACTATGCATGATCGAGACCGCCATGCAGAAAACGCCCAAGTTGAAGGAAGTGGCTTCCGCCAAATTTTTTGCTCCCATTACCGCCAATGAAGAAGCTTTTTTTACCGTGCGCATGATACCTCAAGGAGAGGACGAAGGCCGGGCCAAGGCGGTAATCCAACGGAAGGACAAAAAGATTGCTGAAATCCACCTGCGCGTATCGTTTTAGCGCATCCGAGGAGAGAACATGTTAAGACGAAGAACCGGCGGATATTTTGAGCGCATAGAAGGGGCGCCCGCCCCCATATCCATCCTGGTGAAACGGCGGGTGGCGTTAAGTGAAGTGGATGTGATGGGGATCGCCTGGCATGGCCGCTATCCTGTTTTTTTCGAAGAGGCGTGGCAAGCGATGGCCCGCCAGTGCGGATTGTCCTACCAGGATTTTTTCGAAGCCAACGTGCAAGCGCCGATAGTTCAGATCCATATTGATTACCACCGGCCCCTCCGGCTTGAAGAAGAATTTACCGTCCGCACGCTGATTCCCTGGTGTGAAGGCGCCAAGTTCCTGACGGAATACGAAATACGAGCGCATGACGGAACCTTAATCACCACGGGGTATACCGTGCAGTTATTCATTGACGGACGTACGGGAGAACCCTTGATTGCTTCTCCGGATCTTCTGGAAAGAATGCGCGCCCGGTGGAAGGCGGGAGAGTTTTCATGTCTCGAATGAACCCGGTCATAGTGGCCTGCGATATGACGACCGCTTATGGCGAAGGCATTGGGGCATGCTGGGACGGGCTCCTGTCCAACACACGCGCCATCCGGAAGGTAACACGGTTTTCCACGCAATCCTTTCACAGTTCAAAGGCGGGCATCGTTGAAGGGCTTCAATACAAGCAGGATGCCTCTCTCGCAGTGCAACTGTTAGAACCGCTTTTCCGAAAACATGCCGCCAAGATACCACCGGATGCGCTTGTAATCCTTGCCACCACTGTAGGGGAAATCGATCTCCTCGAAAGGAGTGTATTGGAAGGCACTGGCAATGCCGAATTAAGCCGTCCCGCACTACTGCTGGACAAGGTGAAGGGGTTTGCCGGTCTTGAAGACGATGGCATGGTCATTTCTAATGCCTGCGCCTCTTCCAGCACGGCCATCGGTTTTGCAGCCGGACTCATTGACAGCGGAAACCGTGATTGTGTTTTAGTCGTTGCGGTGGACGCGGTGACGGAATTTGTATTTTCCGGGTTCTCTTCCTTAATGGCACTCGATCCGGATACCGCTAAACCCTTCGACAAAAACAGGGCGGGATTGAGTCTGGGAGAGGGTGCTGGTTTTGTGCTGCTCATGAAACGGGAAAGGGCTGAAAAGGAAGGTCATTCCATTATGGGCGAAGTGGCGGGCTGGGCCGTATCGGAAGACGCCAACCATATGACCGGCCCCTCGCGGGAGGGCGTCGGGCTGCGTTTGTCTATACAAAAAGCCTTGAAAAAGGCAGGTTTGCCCAGCGGAGAAGTCGGCGCCATATCCAGTCACGGTACGGGAACCGTCTATAACGATTCCATGGAGATGAAGGCGTATAACGCTGTTTTCGCGGACCGCATGGTGCCGATCTATTCCATAAAAGGGGCTCTTGGGCACACGATGGGCGCCGCTGGCTTGATTGAAACAGTAATTGCACTTGAGGTTTTAAAAAAAAGAATCATTCCCTCCACTGTAGGATTAACTGATATTGATCCGGAGGCCGCTGGGTGGGTGTCATGTGAAAAACGCTCCCTGGACAAACAAGTGGTCTTGATTAACAACGCCGGATTTGGCGGAGTCAATGCAAGCTTGGTGATAAAACCATAAAAGAGTAAAAACATTTTATGCGAACAAACCAACAGGATAGACCCGGAAAGGAAGCATGCGGTTGGATCAAAGGGGATCACTGCGGTTGCGCCCTAAAAGGTCTCACGTGGCCGTTTACGGAGTTCAAGACGTTGACCGCTCAATTACTGCACGACCATATTCTGGCCTATCCCATTGAAAATTTTGCGCGGTTTGATGAAGCGTCCAGACATGTCACTCTTTCCGCGGCGCTGGCCCTTTATGATGCCGGCATTGCCTACGCGAAGGGAAAGAAACAAAATATAGGAATACTAGGGACGAATCCGGATGGCGCCCTGATTTCGAATCTTGCCTATTTCGAGGATTATTTAGCGGGCGGCAGAACGCTTGGCCGCGCGAAGTTCTTCATATATACACTTCCATCGAGTCCTTTGGCTGAAGCAGCCATCCACCTCGGTTTGCAAGGCCCGATGACGTATATGTTAGCGGCCAAGACTCCCCGGGAAACACTGTGGGCGCACGCCGGTTTATTGATAAAGAACGAAGAGGTGGAGGCCATGCTGGTTATCAGCAGTACTTCAGAAGCAACGGAATGCCGCGTTTTAACAGGAGAATATGCGTGAAGATACAACTTATTTACCCGAAGTGGCCGAAACTGAAGAATCAACCGGAATTCAATCTTCCCCCGCATGGTCCTGTGTGCTTTGCCGCTACGCTTCCCAGTGATGTGGAGATCGCGTTTTGCGACGAAAATGTTGACGATTTACAGATCGCGGATGATGCAGATCTGATTTGTATGTCGGTTATGCTGAGTTGTCAAATTCCGCGGGCGTGGGAAATTGCGGATCACTGCCGCGCAATGGGAAAAACGGTCCTCTTCGGCGGGATTGCATCGATGCTCCATTACGAGGAGACTCTTGAACATGCGGACAGTGTTTTTCTGGGTGAGACAGAAGGGAGGATGGAAGATGTCTTGAAGGATTTTCGCGAAGGACGCTTGCAAAAGACCTACAACTTCTTTCATGATTTTCCGGATACAAGACTCATCGGCACCGCCCGCAGGGATATACTCCACCGCGAACGGTACACGTTTCGCGGGTTGCAGATGGTGGATCTGGTGCACGCGTCCCGTGGCTGCCATTTCAATTGTTTCCCCTGTTGCACGCCATACCTGGGAGGGCGCCGTTTCCGCCCCCGCCCGTTCGACAATGTGGTGAGGGAAATGGAAAGCATAGAGAATAACCGTTTATTCATTGTGGATAATTCACTTGCACAGGATGATGAGTGGGAAAAGGGCCTGTTTAAAGCCATTGCACCCCTGAAAAAGAAGTGGGTATCGCATCCCATAAAAGATATTGATGAAATACTCGATTTGGCGGTAAAAGCCGGGTGCTGGTATGTATACCAGGCGATTATTGACACTTCCGATCATATCCGGAGCCGCATTATGCGATTGAAAGAACGCGGCCTCGGCGTGGAAGGCACGGTAATTCTCGGCATGGATGATCATGATGAGGATTATATTAAACGGCTGGTGGATTTTCTTATCGAAGTCGAGCTTGACATGGCGGAGTTTACAATTTTGACCCCTTTCCCGCACACGCCGATTCGGCAACAGTTGGCCGAAGAAGGACGCATCTTGCATAATGACTGGAAGCGGTATACGGGAGCGGAAGTGGTCTATAAACCAGCCAAAATGAGCATAGACTCGTTGCAGGAAATGTTTGAATATGCCTGGAATACCTTTTATGCGGACTTTAGCAAAGAAGTAAAGATGGGGAAAATGTATTATAAGGTTGTAGAGAAAGAAATGCTGGATGGCACTTATCGCAGCCCCCGGCTTGATCCACAGCGGCGCCGGAGAAACAATAAGCCATGAGAGTGTTGCTGATATCGGCGAATACCGCCAGCACGCCATACTCAGTCTATCCCCTGGGCCTGAGCATGGTGGCTGCCCGTGTGCATCAGGCGGGTCATGAGGTTAAACAGTACGACTTCCTGGCAAGCGGCAGATCGTTCGATGCACTGCAGCAGGAAGTGAACGGCTTTTCCCCGGAGGTTATCGGAATATCCATCCGAAACATAGACAATGTCAATCTGTTAAACGAACAACGCTACCTTGATGCGGTGAGCGATATCGTAATGAACCTGCGCACGGCGAGCCGCGCGAAAATCATTTTAGGGGGATCGGGCTTTTCGATTATTCCGGAGGCCATCCTGAATAAAACAGGCGCGGATTATGGGATAGTAGGCGAAGGGGAAGAGCAATTGCTGGTTTTTCTGGATAACGCCGTCCAAGGAAAATACCCGGAAGAGAAAATTCTGCATTCGGCGGAAAGACTGCCGGCCCATCAAATACCTTCCGCTTTATACGATAGCGGGTTGATGGAATTCTACCTGCAAAGCGGCCATGTCGCGTCGATCCAAACAAAGCGGGGCTGTACACAGGCATGTGCGTATTGTTCGTATCCGTTGCTGGAAGGCCACTCGATTCGGCCCCGGGCGTCCAAGGATATTGTCGACGACATAGAAACGTTACTTGAAAAACACAAGGCCCAGTATATTTTTTTCACCGATTCTGTTTTTAACGACAATCAGGGGAACTACTTGGCCGTTCTGCATGAAATGAAGAATAGAAAACTCGTTGTGCCCTGGACCGCCTTCTTCAAGCCTGACGGGCTGACGAAGGAATCAATTGCCCTGATGAAAGAGACCGGGCTTGCCGCTGCGGAGATCGGGGCAGACGCACCCACGGACGCCACGTTGAAGGGCTTGGGAAAATCCTTTTCTTTTAATGATGTTCGTTCGTGCAATGACCTGTTTTTAGACCATGAAATCGCGACCGCCCATTATTTTATGTTCGGATGCCCCGGCGAGACTCAAGAAACCGTGGCGGAGGGGATTGAGAACATTAAGGGGTTGAAAAAAACGGTATCCTTCATTTTTATGGGCATCCGGATCCTGCCGCAAACAAAGCTGGCCACGTTAGCGGAAACTCAAGGAATTATATCTGCTGATCAAGATCTGCTCGAACCAGTTTACTACATCGCCCCCGGAATCGATCCAACATGGCTTACCGACACGCTTACGGCGGCGTTTAGCGGGGTGCGCAATTGTGTGTTTCCCCCGGATTCCCTGGATGACAGCCTGGCATTTCTTCATAAGCTGGGATACACGGGTTCGCTTTGGGACATGCTCATTCCAAAAAATTCTACTCGGGGGCACAGACGGAAGTGATGCCGAAAACGCCAAACGATATTTCGCGTATCTGGGCCGTAATACCGGTCTTTAACAACAAGGATACGGTGGTGGATGTTGCCCGCCAGGCACGGCATTGGTTGGAACATGTCGTGGTGGTGGATGACGGATCAACGGACACGGACGTTGAAAAATTGTTTTCCGGGGCGGATATAACCGTTCTCAAACATGAACGGAATCTTGGCAAGGGGGCGGCATTGTGCACGGCCTTGAATTATCTCCATGGCAAGGATGCGGTGTATATGCTTACCCTCGATGCCGACGGCCAGCATGATCCCAATGATATCGAGCATTTTCTCCCGCTGCTCCAAGAAGACGATGGAACCATTATTCTGGGAGTCCGGGACTTTAACGCGCCGAACGTTCCAAAGAGCAGCCGGTTCGGACGCGCTTTTTCCAATTTTTGGCTGCATCTTGAAACCGGACAGATGGTGGAGGATTCCCAAAGTGGATTTCGTGCATATCCTGTGAACTATCTCGCGCAGATGAAGCTGGAGGGCCGGCGGTATGATTTTGAGGTAGAGGTGCTCACGCGCGCGGTATGGTCCGGATTAACATTGAAACAAGTTCCTATTCGCGTGTTCTATCCCCCGGCGGAATTGCGGGTAAGCAGTTTCCGCCCGGTTCTGGATAATGTACGCATCTCGTTGATGCACATGCGCCTGGTTGGCCGGCGGCTCATACCGTGGCCACATCCTAAATTAATCAAACGGGGCCGGGCAGGAAATGCGATAAATTCACTGATGCATCCCATTGCTTTGTTGAAACGACTGCTACGTGAAAACGCCACCCCCTTGGGATTGGCCGTTTCCGCCGGCGTGGGAATCTTTATGGGAACGCTTCCCCTGATTTTCATGCATATCCTGGCGATTGCATATGTAACGGCCCGTTTGCATCTTAATGCGGTAATGGCGCTTGCGGTACAGAACCTCTGCATGCCGCCCTTTGTGCCGTTAGCCTGCATTGGTGTCGGACACTTTGTGTTGTACAGGCAAGGATTCGATGATGTGACATGGCGAACGGTTGTCTTGGAACTTCCGGATCGCCTGTTGGAATGGCTGATCGGCTCTCTAATCCTGGCCCCCGTATTGGCCTCTGTCATGGGAGTTATTGTATTCATTTTTGCACGGTTGTTTCAGCGAATGTCGATGGGGCAGACCAATGGATAAAAAATCGCCTGAATTTCAAGAAAGACACCGTGGAAACGCGCTGGGTTTCTGGATTTTTGGGTTTTTCCTCAGGATTTTTGGACTGCGGGGCGCCTATGGCTTTCTGCACTTCGTTTGTCTCTATTACCTTCTTTTCGACCGGCCTGCGGTAGCCGGCGCGGACGCCTACATTCAAAGGCGGTTTCCCGGGGGTGGTTTTATCCGTTCCAGGTGGCGTGTATACCGTTTATTCATCAGCCAGGGGAAACAGCTTATCGATCGGTATGCCGCCATTGCAGGACTTGTTCAATTTAATATCAAGGCGGAAGGGGAGGAACAGTTAGCGGAATTGTTGCGTAACCGGAAGGAAGGGCTTATTTTATTAACCGCCCATATCGGTAATTGGCAAGTGGCATTGACTACCTTGAGGAATTTGAACCGGACGGTGCACCTGGTGATGCGGCCCGAGGATAATGAGGCGGTTGCGCGCGCACTAAGCCTAAGCAGGGAAAGCGATTTTATACGCATCATTTCTCCGGAAGCTGATCTAGATGGAGTATTTCAGATAATGAACGCGCTGAAGCAAGGCGACGTAGTATCCATTATGGGTGATCGGAAGTACGATTTTGACGCGATTGACGTGTCCTTTCTTGGCGCTATGGCCTATTTCCCATATGGAGCGTTTGTCATTGCCGCGGCAGTTGGATGCCCGGTGGTAGTATTGTTACCGGCAAAGCTTTCACACAAAAAATACCTTATCGATGTGCACAACGTGTTGCAGCCTTGTTATAGCGGCGCGGCAGGAAAAAAAGAGTCGTTGCGCCCCTATGTACAGGAATTTTCCAATATTCTGAGCAACTATGTTGAACACTATCCCTATCAGTGTTTTTTATTCCATGATGTCTGGAGAAACTAAAGAGAGGAGTGGCGATGGACGAACATAATGAACAGGAACTGGCGGAAATTCGGAAAGTGTTGAAAGAGCTTCTGGTGACTAATCTGAATCTCGAGGACATAGAACCGGAGCAGATCAAGGACGATGAAATTCTCTTTGGACAAGGCCTCGGCCTTGATTCGCTGGATGCCGTGGAAATTGTCGTTCTCCTGCAACGGAACTTCGGTCTGGAAGTAAAAGACATGAAGGAAGGCAAGAAGATATTTTATTCGCTGGACACGCTTGCGCGGTATGTTTTGGAAAATAGAAAGCAATAGCCATGAGCCGCGGCAGCATGGTCATTTCTGGAATGGGAGTGGTTTCTGGCTGTGGAAACAATGTCCATGAAACGTTGGACAATTTTTCCACGGGATGCAGAAAAGGCGGCCCGCCTTCATTATTCAAAACGGACTTGCCATACCCGGTCTTTGAAGTTCCAGGATTTCAAGCAGGCGATGGCACTGTCATGCGCACGTTCGAACTTGCCGTTGCCGCGGCGAATGAAGCGATTCGAGAAAGCGGGTTGGAAAACACCCTGCTGGCGCATCGGGTGGGGGTGTGCCTTGGAACCACCGTTGCCAGTCAATTGAATGATGTGGATTTCTACCGCGCCTATCGCAATACGGGAAGCGCGCCCATGCATTCCGTGGATCGGTACTTGAATGGAAATCTGGCGGGGGCCATTCAGCAGAAATTTCATTTGTCCGGTCCGGCCTGCACGGTGGTAAACGCCTGTTCTTCGGGAACCGATGCCATCGGGGTGGGGATCTCGTGGTTGCGCGCGGATATGTGCGATATTGTGATCTGCGGGGGGGCGGATGAACTCAACCGTGTTCCTCTTTGCGGCTTTGGGTCATTGGGAATAGTAAGCGATTCTCTGTGCAAGCCCTTCGACAAAGACCGGTCGGGGCTCAACTTGGGGGAAGGGGCGGGCATACTAATCATCGAGAAAGAGAACGTTTTACGAAAACGCGGACGGGAAAAGGAATTTTGCATTTCGGGTTATGGATTGGCGGCGGACGCGTATCATCTTACGGCGCCCAGGCCAGACGGCAGCGGGCTGGAAGCTGCCCTGACCCATGCCATGAACGAAGCGGGGATTTCACCGGGACAAGTGGCGTTCATCAATGCCCACGGCACGGCCACGCGGGATAATGACAAAGTCGAAGGCGACGTCTTGGCACGGGTGTTTGGTTCCAAGGTGCAGTTTCTTTCAACGAAAGGATATACCGGGCACACTCTGGGCGCCGCAGGCGGATTGGAAGCTGTATTCACGGTGTTGGGCTTGCGGGAAGGCTGGATTCCTCAGAGCATTGGTTTTGAAAACGAGGATGACGAAATAGGCATTGCCCCGGTCCGCGAAAAGACTATCATCAACGGAAACTATGCCGTATCCACATCGCTTGCCTTCGGTGGAAACAATTCCGCGATTGTTATCGAAAAGGAATAACGCAATTTATGAATATTGCAGGAATAGGAATTGTATTTAACCGGGGCCGGGGATTGCCTGCGCTGGAAAAGGCTCTTGAAGAGGGTTGGGTGCCCCCCACCGCTTCGAGGTATTCCGTATCGGACGATTTTATTAAAGACAGGGTGATACTGAAAGAGATGCGCCGGGCGGACACTTTCAGCAAGATGGCCTGCCTTGCGGCGCATGATGCGGTTGCGGATAGCGGGTTGAGCGTTGCGGGAAAGAGTTCTCTGGGGATTATTCTGGCGTCTGCTCTCGGACCCTATGTGACTACCTTCAGGTTTCTCGATGACATCCTCCAATATGGGGACGCAAAGGTGTCTCCAACAGTCTTTTCACATTCCGTTCATAATGCCGCGGTGTCGTATATTGCCTTGTGCCTGCAAAGCCGCGGTCCCACGTTGACCATCACCCAATTCTCTCAATCATTTTACCAGGCGCTTTTGCTTGCGGAAGCATGGATGCTGGAAGACCGTTGCACGCATGTTCTGGTGGGCAGTGCCGAACAATGTGATGACATCCTGGAATATGTATGCCGCCAAAAAATCCATCTTGCGGAGGATGGAAAAATTGAACCGTTTCTTTTTTCTGAATCGCCAAAAGCCGTTCCTGGCGAGGGCAGCGTTTTTTTTCTGCTGGACAAGCAAGAAACTTCGGGAAAATATGGAAAAATTTCGATACACGGCGATAATGGCGTTCAAGGCTTGGATATGTATCTGCTGGAGTGTAGCGGCCTGACGGGAGATGAGGCTGTGTATCGGAACGACGCCAAGGCAGGGCCGCTGATTTCCAGTTACACCCCCCTTTTCGGAAGCATGATGTCGGGGATCGGTTTCTCATGCGCGGCGGCTGCCCTTATGCTGAAAAACCAGCGATACTATGCCGCCCCGGTTCAGAGCAACCCGCATAATGCGCCTTTATGCGGCGGGCATCAGTCAGCCCCTCTTAATACGATACGTTGCATTTCATATGGATGTCATAATGAGAAAATGGAGTTCACCCTAAAACACGCCCATGGTTAATACGAAACAAATTGAGGAAAAACTTGTCCAGCGCGTTGCCGCCATTTTGTCCACGGATGCCGTTAAAGTAAAACCCGAAACACCCTTGCATACGCTGGGCATGGACTCGCTGGGTTTTGTGGAACTGCTTGTATTCATTGAGAAAGAATTCAAAATTAAGCTCATGGAATCCGGACTGGAACGGGAAGATTTCAAAACCATCCGGGCATTGGCGCAACGCATCAGCAAGGTTAACGAATGAAACGGTATCTCACGGGCATTGACTGGATAGTCCATTCGTTGGATTATGCCGGCAAATCGCAGTGCGGCGTCGGTAATGCCTCTGAGATTGTCCTTGAGTTGAACGGCCGCCCGGATGCGGAGGAACTCCAAACCGCATTGGTTGGTTTTTTGCAGAAGTTTCCTGTAGTGAATGGAGTTCCTTCACGCGCCTTAAATTTGTGTCCCTATTGGAAAATACCCGCCCCCGGGAAAATGCTGCCCATTCATGTAACCACACGGCATCTGGAAGAAACAGATGATCCGTCGTTATCCATGACTGCACAGGTGAACACGCCGTTTGAAAACAAAAGGACCCATTTGGCTTTCTATCTTCTTGACACTCCTGAACGTGCCTTCTTGTGCATGACGTTTGACCACCGGCTCATGGATGCCAGAGGCGCGGAGGCATTCCTCGCCCTGTTTCAACGATATTATGAAAAAAATGACCTCCCGCAGGTGGTTTTGGAAGAACCTTCACATCTTGATCATTGGAAAGAAAATTTCCTGGCGGGCCAGCAGGTAAATCGGTTTTTCCTTGGGCTCTCGAAGGATAAGCCCCGCATCCTACCGCTTCAAACCCATAGCCGGGATTGCCGTTTTTTGTCTGCTTCGTTTGATGCCGTTCAATCCGCCAGAATTGTAGAGATCGCCTATGAACAGGCGGGATACCTGATGCTTATGCCTTTTCTGTTGGCAAAGACTATCCAGGTTATGCATCGGATAGTTGATTCCCGGAACACGGAGGGCCCGGCGTACCTGGTGCCGGTTTCGGTGGATACCCGTCCACAGGATACGGTTAATAAGGAAATATTCTTCAATTACGTATCGTTTTTTTTCTTCCGTGCCGGGGTTGAATCCGCAGGCGATTTTCCCGTGCTCTTAGAGAATATCAAACAGCAGATGTACGGCCAGGTGAGTGCCAAACTGCCCGAAGCGCTAACGAAAGCGAGCCTGCTGCTCCGCATTGCCCCACTGCCCATGGTGAATTTCTTCCTGCGGCGCATGTCAAACAAAAGTTTCGCGTCCTTTTCTTTTTCGTTCGTGGGCAGTGCATATGATTTGCCCAATTTCATGCGGGGAGAAGTGCACAATATTTTGCATTTCCCCCGTGTGCCGAATCCGCCGGGGATCGGTGTTTTTTTCACGCAATTCAAGGGCAAACTCAACGTCACGCTGTCATATTTTGACGGGATGTTGTGCAATGACGAGGCGCTTCAGATCATTGCAGAACTCAAGGCGATTGCAAATGCAGCCTGAAACAATACCATGTGATGTGCTGGTGGCCGGCGCGGGTGTTTCCGGATTGGCCGCCGCCATCGCCGCCTCGGAAAGAGGCGCCAAGACACTTCTAATTGAAAAGAATGATTATATAGGTGGCACGGTGATTGCCGGAATGCACCGCTATCTCTGCGGGCTGTACGGCACAGCGCCTTCCAAGACCCTCAATGCCGGCCTTTCACGGGCGCTTGTCAGCGTATTAACGAAACGCAATGCGGTCAATGGGCCGGTACGCCTTGGAAAAGTGTATGGGTTTCGTTTCAGGCCAAAAGATCTGCTCTGTGAGTTTAATGCCCGCATCCAAATGAATAAAAAAAATCTCAAGGTACTCCTGGAAACTCAACTCTATGCTATAACAAAAGAGAAGGAACGCATACTTGCCCTCTATGCCACTGTGAATAACACACCGGTCTGCATCGAACCGAAGGTGGTGATCGATGCGAGCGGTGACGGCGCAATTATTATGCTAAGCGGTGCAAAATACCAGGTTCGCCCTCCGAGTGGGCGTCAACTCGCCGGATTCAGTTTTCGCGTGGCCGGGATTAAAGGCGGCCGTGAAATGCTTGCCATTAAAGTTCCATATCATGTGAGATTCGCGACATGCATGCCGCTTGAAAAGAAAAATGAATGCATTATCCGGATGAATGTTCCCTCAGGCGCGGATACCGGCGAAATACAGAACGAGGCGAAGCGTCAGATGCACCGCTTGTGCCGCGTGCTGCCTGAATTCAACCATGCCTATATTGCCGAGTTTTCACCCTCGGTAACCGAGCGTGAAGGCCTTCGTTTACAGGGTGAATACACGCTGACGGCAAAAGATGTCCTGAGCGCACGGCACTTCGAGGACGGCGTGGTCAAGAGTGCATGGCCCATCGAATTGTGGACTGCCGAACGGGGCCCCCAGTATCGGTATTTGGAACCGGGTGCGCATTATGAGATTCCGTTGCGGTGCCTCAAATCGAAGCAAATAAACAATCTTCTGGCATGCGGACGGTGTATTTCTGCAACGCATGAAGCTTTGGGTTCGGTTCGTGTTGCCGGAACGTGTATATCCTTGGGTGAACAAGCGGGAATAACTGCGGTGAAATTATGCGAATCATATTAGTTAAACCTTATCCGGAACTGTTAATTGCAAAGCGGCTGCAACAGAGTTTTTTGCATCTGGAGCCGCTGGAACTGGAGATCGTTGCAGGGGGGATTCCAGCCGATAATGACATCCGAATCCTGGATCTGAGTTTGGAAAAGGATCCGGTGAATGCCTTCTCGGCCATGATACAAACGTGGAGGCCGGACCTTGTTGGATTTGGCGGATATAGTTCCAATGTGGGCGTGGTGAAGCGCCTGGCCGGTATGGCCAAGCAAATGCATCCAACGATTATCACCGTAGTCGGCGGAATCCATGCCACCCTGTTACCGGCGGATTATGCCATCAGCGACATCGACATCATTGTGCGGGGTGAGGGCGGGAACACCCTGGGTGAGGTTGTGCGCCGGGCAAAGGCGGGGGAACCGTTGCATATTGACAACTGTGCCCTTTCGCCGAGTGATCCGGAATTTTCGCATAAGGCGGAGCTCGCTCCACCCGCCTATCCGAAACCGGAGCAGATCCCACGGCCACGCAGGGATCTCGTCGACCGGTCACGCTATTTTTGCGTATGGTCTTCAAGTGACACGCCTAGGCTGAAAACGATGTTCCCTCGGGTGGCCAGCCTGCGGACCTCCATCGGATGCGCTTTTTCGTGCTCGTTCTGCGTCATTCCGCATCTGATGAACGGAAAATATTTGCAGCGCACACCAGAAGACGTGGTGGATGAAATCGCAGGGATCAAGGAAGAGTACATTTATTTTGTCGATGACGAAATGTTTCTGAATCCAGTGCGAACCCGGAAAATCGCGGAACTGTTGATCGAACGCGGCATCAAAAAAAAGTACACGAGTTGGGCGCGCAGCGACACTATTGTGCGCCATGCGGACGTATTGCGGCTCTGGAAAACGGCCGGGTTGGATACGCTGTATGTCGGGCTGGAATCAATGGACGAATCAAAACTGGATGAGTATAAAAAGCGGGTGCCGGTGGAAACCAACCAAAAGGCCATTGCCATGTTGCGGGAGATTGGCATCACCTTGCACGCGTCTTTCATTGTGCATCCCGATTTCAGCGTAGAGGACTTCCGGCGTTTGGAAAAGGTCGTGCTGGACGTCTGCCCGGCCGAAGTAACATTTACCGTCCTCTCGCCGTCGCCGGGAACTCAGTTCTGGCATGAACACAAGCACGAATTTATTTGCGATCCCTATCGTTTTTACGACTGCATGCATTCGATCTTGCCCACACGGCTCCCGCTGAAATTATTTTATGCGCATTTCAGCCGCTTAACTCAACTCGCATTGCGAAATAATCCGCTGCGAAGAAACAAAATCAAAATTCCTTTGCGGGATTTGTTCCGTGCGATTGTGTATGGAACACAATATATTATCGCGTTGCGCATGATTTACCGCGACTACCCCATGGAAACCAAATGACCAACATTGTTGAACGCATACGCTTGGAGACACGGGAATACCTGGCCAGTCTTGCCATTGCGGACGGCGGCCGCAGGATCACCTACGGCGATCTGCTGATGAGCGTGGATGAAGCGGGCGCTGTGCTGAAAAAACTGGGGGTCCAGCGGGGTAAGCGCGTGGCGCTGTTGTGCGACGACAGCATCGAATACATAATTATGAGCCTGGCGGTGTTGCAGTTGTCGGCGGTCATTGTACCGGTTCCTTTTGCGGCATCCGTGCAGGAAATCGAGACGGTGCTCCGGGAAATGAAGGTCAATTTCTTGATTTTTGAGCTAGGGCCGTATAAAGCGGCTGGGGCAAAGCGATTAAAGGCGGCGCGCGGCGTGGAGCGGAAATTCTGGTGTCTGGAGCGGCCTTCGGCAGGGAATCCGCCGGATGAGTTCTTCCGCATGAACCCGGCGTTCATCCGTTTTTCCTCAGGGACAACCGGGGCCAGCAAGGGGGTAGTTATTTCCCATGAAGCGATTGTTGAGCGGACCGATGCGGCGGACAAGGCACTGCACATCCGGCATGAGGATGCCATTTTGTGGGTGCTCTCGATGAGTTTCCATTTTGTAGTATCGATTCTATTATTTTTGCGGCGCGGGGCAACGATTATCCTGGCGGGGAATTCGTTCCCTGCGAGCCTGCTCACAGCGATTCATGAATTCCCGCCGAACTTCATTTATGCCGCGCCATTGCACTATCACCTGCTCACGCGGCTGGATGCGGTTCCGCCGGAGGCGCTGTCCAAGGTGCGGATTGCGGTCTCCACGGCGATTACGTTGCCACGGAAAATAGCGGAGGAGTTTCACGGAAAGTTCGGGTTCCAACTCAGTCAGGCGTACGGCATCATTGAAGTGGGCCTGCCGTTTATTAACCAATCGCAGGCGGCCTCGAAACAATGTTCTGTCGGAAAAATCCTTCCGGATTATCACATTAAAATCCGCAAACAGGATACGGTGGGGGTTGGGGAGATTTTCCTGAAAGGGCCGGGGTTCTTTTGCGCCTATTTTTCGCCGTGGAAAAGCGCAAAGGAAGTTTGCCGGGGCGGCTGGTTTAATACAGGAGACATCGGGCGGCTGGATGCACGGGGAAACCTTTTCATCCTGGGGCGCTCGAAGAATGTTATAAATTTCAACGGCATGAAGATCTTCCCGGCGGAGGTGGAAGCGGTGCTCAACCAGCACCCGTTGGTACAGGAATCGCTGGTGTACGGTGTGAAACACCCGGAGTATGGCACACTGCCCCTGGCGGATATCGTGTTGCGGCCAGGGGGCGAAGATCGCTTCTGTGTGGACGCCTTGCGCAGCTTTTGTTACCGGCATCTGGCCAAATACAAAGTGCCCAAGGAATTCCATTGTGTTCTAACTATTTCGAAGACGCTGAGTGGCAAAGTAAAACGAACTATTACCGATAAACAGTAAACTGGGGTTTACCAGGGACGAATACCTATGAAATCAGGCTGGAGGAAAGGATGTTGGATGGGGCTATTTGTTTCCATTTGGTGTTGAGGAGGAAAACAAAGAGAATGGGGATTTGGCGCCGGACGCAGAGATCGTTTTATTGGGGCTGACCCGAACGAATAAAGAGCGCGGTGATTTGTGTTGGCCGTCGGATGCGGAGGGAGAGGGGATTTTCGGTACAGGAGAGGTCGCCGTCCCAGCGGAGGAAAGTCCAGCCGGGGGCGGGTACTGGATTGAGGCAAATAACGGTGTTGCGGGGGTACTGATGGAGGATGGGTTCGGGACCAATGGCGCCGTTCGGAGAACATTTCACGGCTCCGCTGCCGAGGGTGGAGATCCGAAGAAGGGTTTCATTTGCGCCAGGAAGGGTTTTGGCAAGGGAATAGAAGAGCAATGGGCCTCCTCCGAAGCCTCCCAGGAGTATCGCGGCAAAAATAGTAAGGTGGATTCCCCCGGCAAGGCGCACAATTCTGGACATAGTCCTTCTCCCTTCATGAAGGATGGGCTCACTCTCTCGATACATCATGTCCAGACATGACATACCCTTCTCCATCCACTGTCACAACGCACATAGTGGCAATTCTCACACTCACTGCCGTCTGGAGCATGCCCCTGCTCCGCTGCAATAATGCCTCAGCCGCGCATGTTTTCCACCATCTCTTCCCTAGTTACTTATAGCGTAAAGAACACCTTGCATGGCAGATACACTTTGCATCAGCGCTACTGGCAGTCTTCCACTCGCATGATACGATTAACCCACTGTATCGGAAAGGTTTTGGGTTGTCAAGAGAAAATTTGTGGTGGAAAATTTGTGGTGCGGTTTAAGGGTTAGCCGGATTGTCAAGGGAGAGGGCGGGCGGGATCTCAGCTAGAAAAAGAGGGCTGCACAACCGCGGAGGAATATCATGAGGAATAGGAAGATAAGTGCGCATCCGAGGCCGCAGCAGCATCCGGAGTCATCGCGGTATCGGCGTTGGTAGTGGTAGGCGGCTTGGGTGAAAGGAGTGTCTTCGGGAGGTACCGGGGCCGGGCGCCACTCCGAGGGTTCAGGTTCGGTGTATTGAGAGGTCGGTTCCTCGTTGAGCGGTTCGGCATGGACATCAATAATGTCGCCGGAACCACCCAAGGCTTCAATAGGCTGTCGGCATTGGGAACAGACAATGATCTGCCCAGGGATGGGTTCAGCAGCGAGTAAACTGGCGCCGCAGTTGGGGCATTGCAGCAGTCGGGTCACGCTTCTCCTTTCGTAGCTGGAAAAAGTGGATTCATTATGGCGAATTCATGGGGTGCGGGTAAAATCAATCGCGGGAAGCGTCCGTTTGGGCGCTTCCCGCTGCTATAAACATTCAATTCCTTTTCTTCTTTCTTTTCACAAGAAAAGAGCAAAGAAAAGCGGATTATTTCTTGGGCGGCACGAGATTCTTGGCATAATCACGGTACGACGGAGGCAGATCCATGTAGACATCGGTGGCCAGCCAGTTGTATTTGCCGTCCATGAGGTTTTTGGCAATCTTCTTGTACATTTTGTTGTGATTGCATTTGACGGCGCGGAAGCTCGCCGCGATCTTGGCGCGCGCGTTGGCGCAATAGAGATCGCAGAGTTCCTGCGGCGTCTGGTCGCCGGGATTAGCGGCGATCATCTGCTCGGTGAAGGAGAGGGTGGCCGCCATGACGAAGAGTTCGGTGCCAACGTCGACGAAGTTGCCCAGAAGGATTTGCTCAAATTCAAGCTTGGCCTGCCATTTGCCCATGGTGTGGAAAAGGGAGCGGGCGAGTTTCTTGCACGTCTTAGCCGCAAATTTGAGGTGGTCGCGGTTCGCCGCACTCAGATGTTTCACATCGAAGTTGATGCTGGGCGGCATCCAGGTCTTGGGATACCAGCCTGCGTAGAATTTCATCGCCTTCATCATGAGAGAGAGGCGGCCTTCTTTCTGGCCCTTCTTCGGCATCAGGATGGGCATCACCAGCTTGAAATGGGTGTCCATCGCTTCACGCGCCATGATCAGGTGCATGATTTCCGACGAGCCTTCGAAGATACGGCCAATGCGCATGTCACGCATCGCGCGTTCGACCCAGATGGGTTTTTCGCCGCGATTGTACAGCGATTCGGCCATTTCATAGCCGCGCCCGCCGAAGACCTGGAGCAGGTCGTCCAGGGTGTACCACACGCGTTCCGTGCAGAAATACTTGGCCGCAGCGGCTTCGAGGCGGATGTCCGCGTTTTTCTTATCCGCGAAGGAGCAGGTCAGGTAGACCATGGCCTGCATGGCGTACGTATACGAAATGAAATCAGCCAGTTTTTTCGAGATAGCTTGATGCAGGCCGATGGATTGACCCCATTGCACGCGTTCTTTTGCCCAGCGTGCAGCATCAAAAATGAAGCTCTTGCAGCCACCCGCACCCGCAGCCGGCACGCCAAGGCGCCCGGTGTTGAGGGTGGTCAGGGCGATTTTCAGGCCCATGCCCGGCTTGCCGATCAGGTTTTCCTTCGGCACTTTGCAGTCAGTGAACCGCAGCCAGCCGTTCGACAGGCCTTTCAGGCCCATAAACTTGCAGCGGGACACCACTTCGACGCCCGGCCAATCGGTTTCAACGATGAATGCGCTGATTTCAGGAATCTCCACATCCCCAATCTTGCGCGCGCCGGACTTCGCCATCACGACGATGATGTCCGCATCCGGGCCGTTGGTGGTCCACAGCTTATCGCCATTCAGAATATAGTTTTGGCCGTCCTCCGAGAGCGTGGCAGTCGTGGTCATGCGGGCGGGGTCGGAGCCAACATCGGGCTCAGTAAGCGCGAACGCGGAGATCTCCCCCTTGGCCAGACGGGGCAGATACTTTTTCTTCTGCGCTTCGGTCCCAAAGTCTTTTAGAGGCTGCGGGACACCGATGCTTTGGTGCGCGGAAAGCCACGTCACCGTGCTCTGGCAATAACTGCCAACGAAACCAAGCATGCGGGCATAGTTCGTGACTGACAGACCAAGACCATCGTAGTCTTTTGAAATTTTCATGCCAAAGAGGCCAAGCTCAGCGAGCTTTTGTAACGCCTCTTTGGGATACTCACCTGTTTTGTCTACTTGGATCGGGTCCAGGCACTCTTCGAGCACCTTCTTCGTCTTCTCCATCAGCTCATCGCCGATTTTCTTGTCCTCCGCCGGCTGCATCGGAAACGGATGCACCAGATCCCAACGGAAATTGCCTTTGAACATTTCTGCGGTAAAGCTCGGAAACTTCCATTCCGCTTCGCGAGCATCTTCCGCCAATGCCATTGCTTTGTCTTTTTCTGCGTCTTGCTTTTGTGCCATGGCTAACCACCCTTGTTTAAAAGCCCAAGTTAAAAGTTATTTACCTACCGACAGGTATACATTCTAGCACGGGGAGACATAAGGATGTCAAGCCTTTTCTATAACAATTTTTAGGGCATGTTTTTACGGATCTGGCAGAATCCTGGAAAATAGCAAGGGAGTAGGGGGCGGGAGGGTTAAGAATAGCCCCCTGATGAGCCAAAGGAAGCGGATTTATACGGAGAAAAAGAGTTTTTTTTCTTTTGGGTTGTTCACGTGCTACCCTGATAGCCAATTTTGGACAAATGGAAACTCAGCCATGTGGTATGGATTATTGATTGTATGTTGTTCCTTTCCACTTTTTAATATGGCGGACACGTGGTCGGGATTGGGTTTGATTTTGAAGGGGGCGGACATGGATACGCCTCTGGGGGAATTTTTGCAGCGGCATCCAAGGGCATACAACAGTGATCCGGCGGAAATGAACAAGCGGGTGGATCCTGAGGCGTTAAATATCAGCCTGGAGGAACAATTTACCAGGGATCCGTTTTTGAAATTGTGGTGTCTGGCGAATTACGGGTTTAAAGAGGGCAAGCTGTATGAGTATTCGGTGCTGTGGTTTGATAAGGCAAGCAAAATCGATGCGCTTAAAAATGATTTTTTTTATGCATGCGTGACGCGGCACGGGGCGGGGTTTCGGCGGGAAGCGATGAAGGGGAATGAGGGGAAGCCGAATGAATATCTCGCGCCGGTGTTAGTATGGCGGAACCAGACTTCTGCCATTGTGGTTTCATGCTCCACGTATAATGATGAGAAAAAGGGCCCGCAGGGGTCGTTTACCTATGCAATGTTCCCCCCTGGCGATCCGTTTCTGGAAAATCAGTTAATCGGGAAGAAATTGGATGCGGGGACGTTGGATCGTGCGTTTGAAAAAATTACGCCTGCATTGGAAAAAGCGGTAAAAAAAGTTGCAGAGGGCAAGAAGCATTCTATTTTATAATTAACCCGCGGCAAGAGCGAGGAATATCCCATGGAAGTTAAAATTGTTCAAAAAGTAATGAAGGTAAATGATGAACTGGCGCAGGGGGTGCGGGCGCGGCTTGCGGAGGTAAAGGTGGCATGTATCAATATGATGAGCGCGCCAGGTTCTGGGAAGACCTCGCTGATCGAAGCGGCGTTACACGCATTGAAGGGATTTCCGCGTATTGGGGTGATTGAAGGCGATCCGGATACTACATTAGACGCAGAGCGGATTGCGGCGTGTGATGCCCCGGTGGTGCAGATTAACACGGATGGCGGATGCCATCTGGAAGCGAATCTGGTGGGGCGCGCATTGAATGGGTTTGACTTGCAGCAATTAGACCTGATGATTATAGAGAATGTGGGGAATCTAGTATGTCCGGTGGGTTTTGATTTAGGGGAAAGCAAGCGCGTGGCGGTGGTGAGCGTGACAGAGGGGCATGACAAGCCGGCCAAGTACCCGAAGTTATTCAGGAGCGCGGATCTGGTGGTATTAAACAAAATCGATTTGCTGCCCTACGTGGATTTCGATATAGCGCGGTTCCGGGGATTTGTCGAAGGATTGCAACCGGGCGTTCCCATAGTGGAAATCTCCTGCCGCACGGGGGAAGGCGTGGAGGCATGGTGCGAATGGCTTCGGAAGACGGTCGCCGGAGCATGATATGGGTGAGGCGCGGGTTCATGCGCGGGTTCAAGGCGCAGTCCAAGGCGTCGGGTTCCGTCCGTTTATCTACCGGATAGCGCGGAAACATCAGCTTACGGGACATGTGATGAATGTGCCGGACGGGGTCATTCTTGAGGCGGAAGGTCAAAAAACCTCATTGGATGCCTTTCTATTGGACCTTGAGCAGGAAAAGCCGCCGCTTTCGCTCATTGATCAGATCGAGGTACAGTGGATCAATCCCGTTGACTCAACATTGTTTGAAATCCGGCACAGCGAAGGCGCGGGCGATCCCGCGGCGTTGATCATGGCGGATGTGGCCACGTGCGCGGACTGTTTGCAGGATATCCACAATCCGAAGGACCGGCGGTACCGGTATCCCTTCACGAACTGCACGAATTGCGGGCCCCGGTTCACGATTTTACACCGGCTTCCGTATGACCGGATGAATACAACGATGCGCGGATTCGCGATGTGCCCGGAGTGTCAACGGGAATATAACGATCCGGGGGATCGGCGGTTTCATGCACAGCCCACGGCGTGTCCGGCGTGCGGGCCGCAATTGGCTCTCTGGGATGCGGAAGGCCGCGAACAGGCAATGCGGGATGAGGCACTGCTGGGCGCGGCGCAGAGCATTCGAGAAGGGCGCATCGTGGCGGTGAAGGGGCTGGGCGGGTTTCATTTGGTAGTGGATGCGCGAAATGAAGAAGCCATCCGGCGCTTGCGCACGCATAAGCACCGCGAGGAAAAACCATTCGCACTAATGTACCCAACACTTGAACAGGTTCGCATGGACGTTGAGATATCGGAATTGGAACAGCGGCTGCTACAGTCGCCGGAATGCCCGATTGTGTTGATGCACCGGAAGGCCGGCGGAATCAGCGATGCGGTGGCGCCGGAGTGCCCGAGGCTTGGCGTGATGCTGCCGTATACGCCGCTGCATCATTTGCTGTTGGAGGCATTGGGATTTCCGATTGTGGCCACGAGCGGGAACCTGAGCGAGGAACCGATCTGCACGAATGAACGGGACGCTCTGGACCGGCTGCACGGTATCGCGGAAATATTCCTGGTGCACAACCGGCCCATTGCACGGCATGTGGATGATTCGATTGTGCAAGTGGCGGCGGGGCGGGAAATGGTGTTGCGCAGGTCGAGGGGATATGCGCCGCTTCCGGTAAAGCTCCCCCCCACTCCCGAACCGCTGGCAGCCTTTGGGGCGCATCTGAAAAACACCGTGGCCATTGCGAAAAACAGCAATGCGTTTCTAAGCCAGCATATCGGCGATCTGGAAACGCCGCGCGCCTTCGACGCATTTTTAGAGGCGGCGCAGGCATTGGAAACATTGTACGATGCGAGACCAATTCGTGCGGTGTGTGACCTGCATCCGGATTATCTCGCTTCCAAACATGCCCGCGGCCTAGGCGTGCCTGTAACAGAAGTGCAACATCATTACGCGCATGTGTTGGCGTGCATGGCGGAACACGGGCTCACAGGGCCTGTGCTCGGCGTGGCATGGGATGGGACGGGATTTGGTCCGGACGGCACGATTTGGGGCGGAGAATTTTTACGTGCCACGCCCGTCGAGTATGAACGCGTGGCGTGGCTGCGAACATTTCATCTCCCAGGAGGAGATGCGGCCGTGAAGGAACCACGGAGATCCGCACTGGGGATTTTATATGCCATAGACGGGGATGCCGCATTTGATCGAAAAGATCTTCCGCCATTAACCGCTTTTAGTGAAACGGAGCGGAAGACCATCAAACGAATGCTGGCGCGAAACCTAAACTCGCCAGAAACCAGCAGTGCGGGACGCCTCTTTGATGCTGTGGCGGCACTGGTGGGACTGCATCCCCGAACCCGATTTGAGGGCCAGGCCGCCATGGCGCTGGAATATGCCGCACACAGATCCACCGTCTCCACACCAATAGCGAATATGAAACTAACCCCTTCTAAAAAGGGCATAACCGCGGATTGGGAACCAATGATCCGGGCCATTATTACAGCGAAACAGTCCGGAACCCCCATTGACAATATCGCCGCCGGTTTCCATGCCGCCCTGGCGCATGGAATTGTTGACGTGGCCAAACACATCGGCCTAAAGGACATAGTACTAAGCGGCGGATGCTTCCAGAACACCCTGTTAACGGAATGGACCATACAACAACTTCGCGAAAACGGGTTCACACCGCATTGGCATCACCGCATCCCCCCCAACGACGGCGGCATCGCCCTCGGTCAGGTCTTCTACGGCACACAGCACATCATAGACTAACCGCTTGTCGAATTCCCCCAAATCAAAATATCTGTCATGCTCTTTCTCCGTGTTCTCTGTGTCTCCGTGTCTCCGTGTGATAATTTATCTCACATGGAGATCAGGAACCGGGTATTCTACTTTTCGCTCGGTCCTTTGGCGGAATAAACACCGCACAACTCACGAATAAAAAAGACCGTCAGGCGTATCTGAAAAGAGCAGGCAGTAAGAATCGCCAAAGGCAACAACATCACAAAGGTCCAATTCTAGTTCATTTCGTAATACACTACTGCACAGGGTGGGAACATTACTTCGACTGATTCCCACCGGCGTGACTTTTCCCGAAGACATACCCCGCAAGCAGGGTGAATAATGGGATCAGCCCAGTTAATACAACCGTCTGAAATACACTGGTGCAAGTTTGTGTATGGGCTTCCTGGAGTTTTGTCCAGAGTTGGAGGATCTTTTCTGGATCCTGCGGTTGGGCCTGAGGCGTTGTCGAGGACAACAATTGCGCAGTACTTTGTAATGTTGGCAATGTGTGCCACCATATGAATATAAACGCAAACACAGCCAAACAAATCACCCCCAACAGCACTGCCATCTGAAACACTCCAGACCATTCGAGAAAGGATTGTGGCTTCGGAATGCCTACCTCGGGCACTTCCTTAACCAGATCATCAATGGTGTCTATTTCCCCAAAGAAAGTCTTGGATTCAGGGTCTACACCCTTTTCACTAGAGGTTATGCCTGCATCGTGTTTGATTTCATCACTTGGCATGAGTGGATACTCCCCTTTTGTTCAAGGTTGCCTGTCCAATTCAACACACAACACCTCATTGTACACGAAAGCGGTGAAAATTAGGTGAAAAGAATCTCCCGTTCCACTTTGTCGGTATTGTCGATGATTTTAAGTCGCTTTTGAGAACCGGGGGTCATCACTCCCAAATGATAGAGATGATTGTATAGGGCCAGAGACCGGCGAATAACCTCCCGCTTACTGGTAGAGGTTCCTTTCGCTATGTTTTCCAACATCTCGCTCACTTCCTCTGGAAACTCAACCGTCATTCGTTGCATATTCTACACTCCTTATTTTGCATTATTCCGCACAAACCATGCATCATTTACACACAAATTATACACAATATTTGTGCGTTTTCCAATCCATTGAGAAAACTGCTGGATGGCATTCACTTTCCAAAGTTAATATAAGTTCTTTATTTATAGTATTTTAGACTTCTTGTCAGCCGTGTATCACCGGCGTTTGCCGGGGAGCCAGCGTGAGAGAGTATGGCGGACGGGAAGTTGGGCGTCTTGGATGTCGGCCCCTTTCATCTGGGTGTTGGTAAGGTCGGCCCCTTGGAGATTGGCCCCAGCAAGGATGGCGTCGGTGAAATCAGCTTCCTGAAGGTTGGCTCCCTGGAAATTCGCGCCGGTAAGATCGGCGCCAGAGAAATTCATTGCGTGCAAATCCATGCCCGCGAAAGAAACCTGACGTAGATTGGCACGGCGGAAATTGGTTCCGGTAAGCTGTGCACCGAGCAAATTAGCCTCACTGAGGTCCGCTTCCTGGAAATCCACGCCGGAGAGATCCATGCCGCCAAGGTTTGCCTTTGTCAGGAGCGTTTTGGTGCAACGAGTTTTCTGAAGGTTCAGCGAGCGCAGATCGGCGGCGCGGAGATCGGCATTGTGAAGGTCAGCGCCATGGAGGTCCGCGCCTTCCAGCAATGCACCGGAGAGCTTGGTGTCCTGCAAATTGGCGTGGCACAATTTGGCATTCCGGAAATCGGCGCCGTGAAGGTTGGTTCCGGAGAGATCGCAGCCACGAAGGTCCACGCCGTGAAAATCGGCGTTAAGCAGATCAGCCCAAGAGAGATCCGCTTTTTGCAGATTTAACTCGCTCACACCGCTGTCGCGGCGCCAGGCATTCCAGACACCCACACCCTGTTGGAGGATGGTTATGGGACCTCCGAGCACCGCACCCTGTTTGCGGGCGTGATTCCGAAATTCATTGGGAGGGCGCAACGCGCCGGTAAGATTTGCCCCCTGCATTTTCGCGGATTCCCACCCGGCGACTCCCTGGACCACAGCCGCCACGAGCAGGGCATCGTACAGTACGGCACCGGTGATCGTTGCATCCGTCAAATCCACCGCAACAAGATTTGTTTTCTCCATGACCGCATTTGTGAGGTTTGCATTCCGCAGGTTGGTGCATGCAAGGTTCGCGCCGCTCAGGTTGGCCCCTTGAAACGAGGCGTTTTCAAAATTGGCCTTCAGAAAATCCGCACCATGCATCTGTGCGTTGTCCAACCGGGCATTTTGGAAGCAGCAGCCTTGTGCGGAAACTCCCTCAAGCAGCGTGTCCTGAAGATCGGCGGACACGAAATCGGCCTGTTCCAGGCGTGTTTTGTGGAGGTCAAGACCGCGAAGAATCGCTTTGTTAAAACAGGCCCCGGTGAGATCCGCGCCTATGAGGTTGGCGCCTTCGAGATTGGCTTCGGTGAAATTTACGCGCTCCAGCTTCGCATCCACCAGAATGGCCTCCCGCAAGTCCGTGCCGCGCATATCAGCGTTGTGGAGGCTGGATCGGCGCAATTCCACGTTGCGCAAATCCGCGCCATGGAAACACATGTTGCTCATAAGTGCGCCGATCAGATTTGCGGCGCGCAGGCTGACGCCTTCAAACGATACGCCGCCCAGGCGGGCCTCGCGGAAATCGGCTTCATCGAAAATTGCGCCTGAAAAAATAGCCTCACGGAGGTCGGCATATTCCAGTTTCACGCGGGTCAGGTTGGCTGCGGTGAGATCGGCGCTATGCAGGCGCGCTTCGCTGAGGTCTGCTCCCGTCAATACCGCCCGGCTCAGGGTTGCATTATTCAGGCGCGCGCCTTTTAAATTCGCGCCTTCGAGATTCGCGCCGCACAACGTCATCCGGTCGAGATTGGCCCCGGAGAGGTCCACGGCCACGTAACCGCTGGGCCCCCGCCAGGCATTCCATGCCTCCGGGCCTTGACGCAATATTCTCAGGCATTCCTGATCCGCCATGACGTTTCCTTTACACCTACCCTGCGATTATACAAATGCGGCAAAGTCAGGTAAAAAAACATTTTCGGATTGCGGGAAAAGGGTTTTGGAAAATGCTGGTTTTGAGGATCGGTCGGATCAGTCCGATCGGTCCGATCGGTCCAATTAAAGAGGGTTTGCCCAAGCCCCAATTTAAACCATTCTGTGTTCCACCCTTTGCAATTGAAATTATCCGGGCGTTAGAGTAGTTTGGTGATGGAAAAGCGGCGCAGTTTCAGGAAAGGAACAAGCGTGAAGGAAGAGGTCCGGCAGATACAGGCGGTGTTGGCACAGACGCGCCGTGAAGTGGCAAAAGTGATCATCGGTCAGCAAACGGTGGTGAATCATGCGTTGATTGCCATCTTTTCCGGGAAACATGCGCTGGTGGAAGGCGTTCCTGGCGTGGCAAAAACACTGCTGGTGCGGACCCTGGCCCATTTGCTCGGCTGCACCTTTCAACGCATCCAATTCACATCCGACCTGACGCCGACGGACATCATCGGCGCGAATGTGTTCAATCCAAAACTGAACGATTTTACCTTGATTCGGGGCCCCATCTTCACCACGTTTCTCCTGGCGGACGAAATCAACCGCGCACCCGCCAAAACACAGTCGGCTCTATTGCAGGCCATGCAGGAGCATCAGGTCACCATTGATCGGCAGACCTATCCGCTGTCCTCCAACTTCACCGTGTTTGCGACGCAAAACCCCATTGAATCCGAGGGGGTTTATCCCTTGCCGGAAGCGCAAAAGGATCGCTTCCTCCTGAAGATTCGCATGGATTGTCCGAATGAAGCGGAAGAACTGCAGCTTGCGGAACGCACCTTGACCAAGGACGCGCCGGAAACCCTTCTGGAAAGCGGGGTCATTCAGCCCTTATTGACGGCGGAGCGGCTGGCGGAATTGCGGAACGCATTGGAAGCGATTGAGGTGCATCCGGAAATGGTGCGATACGTGGTGGCGCTCACACGGTTCACGCGCAATCACGCCAGCATCAAAGTGGGGGCCGGTCCGCGCGCGACACAGGCCCTGATTCTATCCAGCCGCGTTCATGCCGCGATTCAGGGGCGTGATTCAGTTAGTGCCGAGGATATCCAGCGAATGGCCTTTCCCTGTCTGGAACACCGCATCATCCTAAAACCCGAGTTTGTGGATAAGGGCCTTACCTGCATCGAAGCCGTTCAGCACCTGCTGCATAACGTCCCTGTTCCGCGATAAAGGTTTATGCGGCGGCCAAAACCCACTTCTTTTTGCTGATCATCATGGGGCCGACCATGCAGGAAGGATAAACAATCATGTAACGCACTCTATGGTGGCGGAAAAGTTGCAGGTAACACTTCTTGACATACGAGTTGGTTTCAATTCCACTTTCGGGCAACATGGGGCTTCTCCTTCTGGCTGTTCCATCCGCTGTTCAATTTCTGGCTGTAGATAGAGCATCCCCCATGCCAAATATTGAAATTTTTGTAAGTTATTACTTTGGAATGGCTTAGATAAGTATAAGCAAAGAATTGGAGATGTACGGAAATGTGCAGGAGGATGCACAAACATGGTTTTCAGTACAAATTTGAACCGTGTTGGCGGATAACATCAGGGCGAGTTGATATTGACAAATTAGCCATTGGATGGCTAAAATTCCATTATGATACAGCGGAATATTGAGCATAAACTGCGGGAAGCCTTGGCGGATCGGCCCGTTGTTCTGCTAAATGGGGCACGGCAAACGGGCAAAAGCACGCTTGCGCAATGGCTATCTCAAAAGGGGCATCCCAGCCGGTATATTACACTGGATGATGCCACGATGCTGGCGTCCGCGCGCAATGACCCGTCTGGATTCCTTTCCGGCCTGGAAGGGCCGGTGATTTTGGATGAGGTGCAACTGGCGCCAGGGCTTTTCCGTGCGATTAAGCTGGAAGTGGACCGGAATCGAACGCCAGGACGGTTTCTTTTGACGGGTTCGGCCAATGTTTTGTTATTGCCGCAATTGTCCGAGTCGCTGGCGGGGCGAATGGAGATCCACACACTGTGGCCATTTTCCATGGGTGAGTTACACAACCGCCGGGAACACTTTATTGAAACACTTTTTTCTAAGGGCACCCTGCCCCAAGTCCGGCGGACATGTTCCCGGCGCGAACTATTTGCAAAAGTGCAGACCGGAGGCTTTCCTGAAGTGACGGGGAATCGTGATGCGCAGCGGCGGGCGGCATGGCTGGGTTCGTACATTACCACCATTCTTCAGCGGGATGTTCGCGAATTGTCCAACATCGAGCATTTAACCGCCATGCCCCGGCTATTGTCGCTGCTCGCGTTGCGCTCCATGACGGCAGTGAACTATTCAGAAATTTCCAGGACGCTGGGATTGGCACAGAACACCCTGAAACGTTACCTGACACTGTTGGAAACCGCTTTTCTGATTCAGACCTTGCCGCCATGGTCCGAAAATCTGGGGAAACGTCTGGTGAAAGCCTCTAAGATCGTTTTGACAGATACCGGATTGGCTTCGTATTTGATCGGGGCGTCACAAGAAGATTTAGCGCCGGAGCATCCCATGACCGGGCCCTTACTGGAAAATTTCGTGGCCATGGAGTTATTCAAGCAAGCCACTTGGAGCAAGACAATGGTGCGTTTATATCATTTTCGCACACAAAATGGTCAGGAAGTGGATATCCTCATGGAAGATGCCGCAGGCCATGTGGCGGGGGTCGAAGTCAAAAGCGCAGCGGCAGTTTCGCCAAATGATTTCCGGCACCTCCGGTATCTCGCGGAAATTCTGGGGGACCGGTTTGTTCGCGGCGTGGTGCTCTATACAGGCGAGGAAGCCGTCCCTTTTGCGCCGAAATTTTGCGCGTTGCCTGTTACCGCACTATGGGATATGGCTTAATACACACTACTTGGTGAGGAAGCGGTATTTAAAGCGTCCTGCGGGGGCAGTATCGCCACTGAGGTAGAAGTCCTGGACATCACCGGGGTTCTGGAGGTTGTCGGTCCATTTGAAATCAAAGGATAACGGTGTGTCACTTGTGGGAAGGCCCAGTGCGGCGCGGGGGATGGCAAGCTGCAGTTCATTGCCTTCAACGCGCAGAGGAACTTCAATGTTTGGCACGGGCTCCCATTGCCATCCACCGGTGTTTCGTTCGAGCATCGAGACCGTGGGGCTTTTTACCTGGTGGTTTACGATGAAGTCGTAACCTTCCCAGCCGGTGGAAGGATTTTGATCGGCATCAATAAGCAGCATCATCCAATGATTATCCGTGGAAGGCGTGATAGGTTCACGGGTGCGCGCATAGAAATACAGGTTGGCGCCGTCGCGGGCTGCTTTCACCACAACAAAATCATTGCGGCCGGTGGTATTGGTGTAATGGAGGCGGTCTACGCCGGCGAAATCACGTGGGAGCGTATCGCCATAGGCATCGGTGTACTCCGGCCCCACCTCGGCCCATTGGGAGAATGGCCCCTTGATGTCGATGGTTTTGGCGGGGGTGGCTTTCGGCAACGGTGGAACGCCTTTGTAACGGCGCACATTCGCAATGAGTTGATAGTAGTAATTATCCTGGTGGGAGGATTTGGACAACTCCGTATCGCGGCTGAATTCCTGGCTGTACTGATCGCAGAAGATAATCGGTTCGCCTTCCACTGCGAACTTTCCAGCGATCCATTCGTTCCATCCGGTAACCATGACGAAGGGGGGATTCAGTTGGAAGGCGCGGCCCCACTGTTCCTGAAAGTTGTAGCCATAATTCACCGATCCAGGCTCGATATGCTGCTGGCCGTCATGAAAGCTGCGTCCGCGGGCATCGCCCCGGCTCATGTTCGTTACCTTGCCGTCCTCGGCGCGCAGGTTTTGCGCCACGGCCACATTGACCTGTTCGGGGACGTTGGGATCATCGGTGAATCCATAGGGCTGAGGAAAGGTGGCTTCCCAATGCCAAGCGTACGGCGTATTTTTCATTTCGAACGGCCAGTGAGCCCGGCGCAGGGTAAAGAAGTCCTTAACCTCCGGGCTGGCTTTTTCCGGGTCGCAAATCATCAGGGGCTTGCCTTGCCAGTGAAACCACAGATCCGGATACAGTCCCGGTTTGTATAAATCGTTAAACAGTTCGTCTGCGGTGGCTTTGGCTTCGGTGTTGACCATGAAGACGAGTTGCGGGGTTTGACCGCCCTCTTTGCGCACTTGCGTAAATACTTCACAGATTTTCATGTAGACGTTTCGGAAGGTAACCCGGTTCGTGGTGTCGAAAATGAGGGTGTCGATGCCGGCATCCGACAGGAGATTGGCATGACGCCGAATAACCCAGGGATCTTCCGCATGGTAATACCCAAACAAGGGTTCCCCCCAGAAATGGGGACTGTTTTGCGGTCCCCAGAGAGGCGAATCGGGCTTTTTGATGGCATCCGGGTCGGCGCTCAGAATTTTGGATACATCAAAGGGGCCTTTTTCGAAGGGAGGCCATTGTCCTGTATTCAAAAAGTAAAAAATGCCGACGAATTTTCCAGGCTTCGTGGGACCAGCTTCATCGGGAAGAGGCAAAGACCGGCCCAGACCGTCCACAGCAGGCCAGGGGATTCCCGAGCAGGTGGGAGATTGTGCCGCGGGAGATGTCGCACTATGCGCTGGTGCGCTGAGCGTTAATATAAGTGAAACGGCGCATACCAGAATCGGCAAAAAAGAACTATTGAAACTATTACTCATGTCGTCTGCCCTTCTTTTGGGTTATAGCCACCTGAAAACCTTGATGGAGAACATTTTGACACAGGAGGATGATGGAAGTCATGTGTTTGGGGTTTGGGAAACGAGGGGGGAGCAAACGCGAAACTGCAAACGCGAAATCCTCCTTCGTCACGCGAAGCGCGTAACTACGGAGGACACGTGGGAAACGAGGGATTAGAAACACAGACTTACACTGACCAACCCAGACTAACATGGACAATATGGACTTCCATGGACGTGATGGACCCGCCTACGCCCTATGGGCTACGGCGCGGCAGGCCCGGCTTTACAAAAAATAAGATGGTTGGAGTGGGATTTAACCACGGAGAGCAGGGGGAGTACGGAGAGGGGCCTTTGCCCCGGTGAAAACAGCTCTCAGCTATCAGCTATCAGCTTTCAGCTCCAAGCTATCAGCTATCAGCTATCAGCTATCAGCTTTCAGCTCCAAGCTATCAGCTATCTCTTAAATGCCAAGACATCGTTTACTGAATTTAGTGCCAGGACATCGTTTACTG
>ERZ795059.377-NODE-377-length-59268-cov-10.647662_pt1 | contig 59268 bp, 44 predicted proteins | sample MGYA00375143_ERZ795059 | MGnify/ENA primary metagenome ERZ795059 (study PRJEB30188, sample SAMN05720168) | activated sludge metagenome | isolation source: Anaerobic digester | place: USA | collected 2015-01-07 ... | reverse complement strand
GTTCGACTCGCCGAAATCCTTGTACTGCGGAACCACCACCGCCGCCGTGAACGGATGCGCGTGCCGCCAGAACATGCCCACCGGCGTCATCACCGCGAACTCGATCCGACGCACCCATTGCTCGACCATCGCCTGTTCGAAAGCCGTTTTTCCGAACATGGGCGGGGCAGGGTGCAGGCTCTCGAAATACCGGCAGATCGCCACCGTCTCCGAAATCGTAGACCCGTCATCCAGCTCCAGCGTCGGCACCTGCCCCAGAGAATTCCGCGCCAGATGCTCAGGCGACTTGTGCTCCCGCTTCATGATGGCGATCTCGCTCATCGGAACCGAGATACCCTTCTCCGCGAGGAATATCCTCACCCGCCGCGGGTTCGGCGCAGGCATCGGCGAATTGTACAATATCATGGGCGTTCCTCATTTCTTTTGTGCAAGGCGTAAGCCCGCCACTTGGCTCTAGCAAGCGTGACCCCCAAATCCGTGACCTCAAGTCAGGTCGACGTGGCAGGGCGCAGCCGTTATCAGGCGATATCGGCTCGGGAGTTCACGGCATGAAGCGCACCATCCTCGCCCTCGGCATCGCCACGCTGACCGCCTGCAGCAGCACGCCTCAACCCGCCGAAGCGCAGCAAGCCTTCTCCGCCAACGGCAAAACCCTCCGCCAGCTCTACGAACACCTGCACAAGAACCCCGAACTCTCCTTCCAGGAAAAGAACACCTCCGCAGTCCTCGCAGCAGAAATGAAGCGCCTCGGCTTCACCGTCACCACCGGCCTCGGCGACGCCTGGGTCAAAGCCCGTGCGATGAAGGGATACGGCAAGGTTCAGGACGGCGTCGGCGGCTACGGCTTCGTCGCGGTTCTGCAAAACGGCCCCGGCCCGACGCTGATGATCCGCACCGACATGGACGCGCTCCCTCTCGTCGAGAAAACCGGCCTCAGTTACGCCTCCACCTTCCGCGACACAGCATGGAGCGGCGAAGAGTCCGGCGTCATGCACGCCTGCGGCCACGACATCCACATGACTACCTGGATCGGCACGGCGCGCGAGCTCGTCGCTCGCAAATCCGAATGGAAGGGCGCGCTGGTCATGATCGCCCAGCCCGCCGAAGAGATCGGCCTCGGCTCGATGTCCATGCTGGAAGACGGCCTCTTCACCCGCTTCCCCAAGCCCGACCACGTCATCGGCCTCCACGACAACGCCGCTCTCCCCGCCGGCGCGATCGGTCTCGGCTCAGGCTATGTGATGGCCAATGTCGATAGCATCGATATCACCGTGAAAGGCCAGGGCGGCCACGGCGCCTATCCGCAGGATACCAAAGACCCCATCGTCGTCGCAGCCCGCATCGTCACCACGCTGCAAACGCTGGTCTCGCGCGAAGCCGATCCGCAGGACAGCGCGGTCGTTACGGTCGGCGCCATCAATGGCGGCTTCAAGCACAACATCATTCCCGACGAAGTGAAGCTGCAGCTCACTGTCCGCTCCTTCGCCGACGCCACGCGCGACAAGTTGCTGCAAGGCATCGCTCGCATCGCAAAGGCCGAAGCAATGGCCGCAGGTCTTGAAGGCGACAAGGCGCCCACCATGTCGGTCAAGACCGACTATACGCCCTCGCTCTACAACAACCCGGAGCTCACCGCGCGCCTCACCAACGTGCTGACCAAGGAGTTCGGCGCCGACAAGATCAACGTGGCCTCGCCAACCATGGGCGGAGAAGACTTCGCCCGCTTCGGTCGCACGGAAGAACGCATCCCGATCATGCTGCTCTGGCTCGGCGCCGTCAGTCAGGAAAAATACGACGCCTCGATCCAGCCCGGCGGCAAGCCGCTTCCGTCGCTGCACTCGAGCGAGTTCGCGCCCGACCCGGACCCGACCATTGCCGCGGGCGTCCGCGCCATGACAGTCTCGGCGCTGGACCTGCTGGGAAAGTAGACGTGGGTAGGTAGAGCCTACTCGCCCATCTTCCTGGTCTGCTTCTTCTCTTCCCGGAAACGCAGGAAGGCGAAGATCGCCGAGCCGATACCGGCCAGCGCCGCCAGCACCGCAAACAGCGGCTGCACGCCCTTCGCCCAGCTGACGATCTGGTCGAACTGTTGCACCTCGACGACGATCACATCGCGATAGGCATCCAGCGGCTCGGCATCGAGCGAGCCCGAAGCGTAGCCGAAGATTTCAAGGATCAGCGTATGCTCGCCGATCTCGGTCGGCGTCACGCGCCAGGCCCAGCGATTGAGCACTTTGCCCGACAGCTTCTGCCGTTCGACCGTCTGCGAGGTAATATCAAAGCCAACGCCCGTCAGCTGCGCAGATACGATGTCTGAGAGATCGACATCGCGCTCGACGATCGTGCCGGGGAAGCCCTGCAGCGCCTCCTGTCCAGCGTTCTCGTTTTCAGTCGCGTTGATCACCAGCGAAACATCAACGGCCTTATCGAGCGCCAGTTTCTGCGGAGGCCGGTTGTAGGTCACCTTCCGCGACTTGAACTGAGCTTCCAGTCCGGCAGGAGCGGCCATCACGGTCGGCGCCTGTTGCACCGTCACGGTAGGCTCCGGCGGAACGCTTCTGGCCTGCGGCGCGGCAGCGGGTTCCGCTGGCGTTGCGATGCGGGCCTGCGCTTGCGGCGGCGTTTGCGGCGGCGCTGGCGCTGGGCTTTGTACCTCGGCAGGCGCTTCAGCTGCCTGCGTCTGGGCCTGAGCGGGAGCCGCCGGCTGTGCTTCCAACTGCGTCTGCAGTTTCGGTTGCCCCGGCAATGTCGGCAGAGGTGGCAGCTTCAGTTTGCCATCCAGCACCGTCGACAACGAGGGTTTAGCTGGCGTGGTCGCCGGCGTCTCGACAGGCGCAGGCGCCGGTTCGGCCGGTGTGGGCGTCTCAGGTGTCGTCGTTGCTGGCTCGGCTGTCGCGGGAGCCGGAGCAGGTTTTGCCGGTTGCGCCGGCGTCGGCGCTGGCTTGGCAGCTGGCTTGACTGGGGTCGTGCTCAGCGCAGCGGGCGGATTGGCCTCCGCCGGCTGTGGCGGCGCTTCTGCAACGACGATCTCCGGTTCGCGCACGATCGGGGCCTGTGGTTCACCCACGCCACCCGTCAGTCCGCCACCGAACTGCCCGAGCGCCCATACGCCTCCGGCCAGCACGGCGATGATCGCAAGCCCGATGACAATGGCGTTCCGCATGCAGCTCTCCTGAGCGTCAGCTCGGCAGTCTAGTCGGCTTCGTCTTCAAATCCATCGTCATCAGCATCATTTGCTGATGCGGGAAGGGCCGCCTTCGGCGCAGGCGGAGCCGCCCCGCCGCGCCTGGCCGCCTCATAGAAGGCAATCGCCGCAGCGTTTGAGACGTTCAGGCTTTCCATCTGCGAGCCGATCGGAATACGCGCCAGCCCGCTGCAAGCCTTCGCTACCCCCTGACGCAACCCCTCGCCCTCGGCGCCCATCACGATGGCCAGGGGCTCTGGCCCCGCAAACGCCTCGTCCAGCGTCTGCGTCGCCGTTCCATCCAGACCGATAACTTTCCAGCCCGCATCCGTCAGCGCATCGATCGCGCGCGACAGGTTCACCGCGCGGATCTCTTCCACGATCTCGATCGCGCCCGTCGCAGCCTTCGCCAGCGCGCCGCCAAGGGCAGGGGCGTTGCGTGTCTGCATGACCACGCCGCCAACCCCGAACGCCGCCGCCGACCGGAAGATCGCGCCAACGTTCTGCGGGTCAGTGACCTGATCCAGGATCACCAGCGGCTTCTCGGCCTGCATGGCTGCATCCGAGATATCCGTTCCATCCAGAGGCTTGCAGCGAACCGCCAGACCCTGGTGCACGGCGCCCGGCGGCAAGCGCAGGTCGATATCCTTGGGCTCCATCAGTTCCATGAACTTCGGCAGAGAACGTGCGTCCAGTCCGGCCCGCTCGGCAGCGTTGGGGCTGACATAGCCCTTGCTGATACGACGCATCGGATTGGCCAGCGCAGCGCTCGCCGCGTGGATGCCCCAGATCCAGACCTCGCCATGCTCCTCGAAAGAAGCCTCGCGCCGGTCATTGCCTTGCGGGCGGGTATCCCGGCGCTTCTGTTCAAAGCGGTTCTGGCCGCCCTTGTTGAAACCGCCGCTTTTGCCGCCACCTCCACCCGGCTTGCCCGAAAAGCGCTGGCGCTGATCGCCGCCCGGGCGAGAAGCCGCCCGTTCGCGGTCCCATGGCTTGTCGTTTTGATTCCCGGACAGATCGCCACGATCTGCTCCCGCGTCGCGTCCCCGACCGGGCGCGCCGCTGCGATCCCGGGGGGCGCCATCGCCGCGACCTCCGAAATTACCTGATTTTCCGGTCTTTTCAGACCTGTTGCGTGGACGATCCTTCGTCACTATAAGACGCGCTCCCAAGTGAGGCCGGGCTTCGTTTCGGTCTCATCCGCTCCGGCGTCAAGCCGTAGCTTCGTCGTGACTAGGTCGGCGTGGAAGGGTGGGAGAGTGGTTAAATCCACGAGACTGTAAATCTCGCGCTTAACGGCTACACTGGTTCGAATCCAGTCCCTTCCACCACCGATCTTCCGACCGATCCGACGTGATCCAGCGTGAGACGGCTACCCACTTGAAGTTGCTATCGAGAACTTGCCCGATAGCGTCTCAACGCATCGGGGACCGTCCCGACCTACCCGGGGTATTTTGGGGTAGATTTTGGACAATCTACCCCAGCCAATTTGGAATCTACCCCAGTGGCTCTGAACGACGCTCTGATACGAAACGCGAAACCGAAAGAGAGAGACTACAAGCTCTTCGACAACGAGGGTTTGTATCTTCAAGTCACGACAGGAGGCGGGCGTCTCTGGCGTCTCAAATATTTCTTCGCAGGGAAGGAGAAGGCGCTCGCGCTCGGTCGATATCCAGACATCAATCTTGCCGAGGCGCGAAGGAAGCGAAACGCTGCTCGCGAAGCGCTGGATGAGGGGCGTGACCCCGGCGCGGAAAGAGCAGCAAGCAAGCGCGCGACGCAGGAGGCGTCTGAGCATCTCTTCCGCGAAGTTGCCGTCGAGTGGCACGAAGCGCAAAGCGGACGCTGAACCGATCTCTACGCTCATCAAGTCATGAAGCGCTTCACGGATGAGATTTTTCCAATTCTCGGCGATCGCCCTGTTGGGTCGATCGAGCCGAAGGAGATGCTCGCGGTTCTTAAAGTTGTCGAAAAGCGGGGCGTGATTGAAACGACGCGTCGTCTCCGATCTGCCTGCTCGTCAGTTTTTCGCTTTGGCATCGCTTCTGGGTACTGCAGGTTTGGATCCTGCCGCGCACCTCGGAGATGCGCTCAAGTCGAAACCCAAAACGATTCATCATCCCGCGATCAGGGCCGATCAAGCCGGCGCATTTCTTATTCGTTTGGGTTATCACGACTGCGCAGTCGAAACCCGTGTCGGTATTGAACTTGCCGCGCTCACAGTTACACGAACCACCGAATTGCGTTTCGGCGATTGGGCAGAGTTCGAATGTCTGGATGAGCCAGAACGCGCCATGTGGCGCATCCCGCCTGAGCGCATGAAGATGAACGAGGAGCACCTGGTGCCGCTCTTGCGGCAGGCGGTGAAGCTGCTCTTGACCTTGCCCAGTGCGTCGAGGCGGGGAGGGAAGCTCTTCCCCAGCCACGGCGGGGAGGGAGTCATGTCGAACAACACGATGCTCTACGCCATCTACGACATGGACTACAAAGGCCCGATGACGACCCACGGCTTCAGGTCGCTGTTCTAAATTGAAGCGAATGAGAGTGGTCTTTCGACAAGGACTGGATTGAGCGGCAGCTCGCGCATGACGAGCGAGACGACACGCGGGCAGATTACAACGCGGCACAATATCTCCGTCAGCGACGAGAGATGATGCAGTGGTGGGCGGACCATCTTGATCGGCTGCGCGCCGAAGAAATAGGTCGAAGGCGCATAATGCGACAACGCGCGGAATTCGCGGACGAAGCTGCTTAGCTGTCGCGCTTAAAGGTCAAGTGTTGCGTTGACCGATTGAACTCACCGTCAATAGCGGACATTCGCGATGAGGGGCGACCGTTCGCATCCGCACGGTCAGTCCGGCTTGAGAAGAAAATAAGCCCGCGCTCAGGAAGTGCTATCAACAGCTCAAGCCGTTAGCCCGCGAACGCCGTGTCTATTTTATCAGCGGGACAACACCGGTCAGCAGCGCGGCAGCAATGATGACAATCGTGAGGAGGGAGACATAACGCAGTGCAAATCGCTGCAGATCAGCCAGCTCGATGTTGAGCACAACGCATTTGAGATAGACCGCAGCCACCAGCGGGCTGAGGCCATGCATCGGCTGGCCGAGCAGCGCAGCGCGCCCGATTTCTTCCGGGGTGATTCCGTAGGCGCTGGCTGCATCTGCAATAATTGGCAGAACACCGAAATAGTAGGCGTCGTTGGACAGGAAGAACGTGCCGGGAACGCTAATGAATGCGGTGATGGGCCCGAGCGCTGGACCCACTTCGGGCGGCAATATCGAGACGATGCCGTTTGACATCGCCGTGATCATGCCGGTTCCTTCAAGAATACCGGTGAAGGCGCCCGCGGCAAACACCATCATTGCAACGCTAAGCACATTGCCCGAATGCGCCAGCAGTCGTGCGCGCTGATCGTGCATGCGGGGATAGTTCACCAGCAGTGCAACAACCACGCCGACAAGGAACAGAACCAGGAGCGGCGCAAGTTGCAGCACCACGCATGTCATCAGTCCGACTGTCAGAAGCGTATTGAACCAGATCAGCTTTGGCCGCTGCGATGCCTCATCGACCTCAAGGTTCGGTACGAGCGGGTTGGCGATTGTGGCCACCGCCAGATCCGGCAGGCCATCACGAGCGATGCGGGCGCGTTCGCGGATCCCGAAGTACCAGGCTAGGCCGAACATGAAGGCAAGGCCCACGGCAATGGTCGGCAGCATGGGCAGGAAGATGTTCATCGGATCGACGTGCAGCGCCGTCGCGATGCGTGCTGTCGGTCCGCCCCACGGGCTCATGTTCATCAGTGTCGAACAACCACCGCCAATGACCCCAAAAATCAGCGGGCTGATGCCCAGCCGTCGATAGACCGGCAAGAGCGCCGATGCCGTCACCATCAGCGTCGTCGTTCCGTCCCCATCGAGCGCCACAATCGACACAAGCGCCGTGTGCCCGATCGTTACCTTCAGCGGATCGGTCCCCGCCCAGCCCACAATCCGCGTTACCAATGGGCGGAACAACCCCGCATCAATCATGATCCCGAAATACAGGATCGCGAACATCAGCATGACGCCGGTCGGCGCGACCTTCGTAACACCAGCGGCAACGTAACTGCTGATGTCCGGGCCAAAACCCAGCAGCAGGGCGAACAGGACCGGCACAAGAACCAGGCCGACGACGGCTGTCGTCCGCTTGGTCATCACCAGCGCCATGAAGGTCGCGACAAGAGCCAGGCCGCTGAGTGCAAGTGTCATGGGGTGGCTATGCGTCCGGTGCGTCGTGGATATCGCGGCCCAGCAGCGCCACGAAATACTGGCCGGCGTGGGAGTCAGTATCCTTCAACGATCCCTGGATGATCGGTCGTGGGAAGGAGATTTTGATCACGCGCAGCGGATCGTCATGGAAAATCTTCACGATGTCCGCATCCACGCTGTAGACAGCTGCAACGCCCCGTGGCGTCAGAAGCGGGGCCTGCTTCAGCCGCGCATAAGCATCGTCGTCGGCGCAGAACACATCGATCGTCACCCAGAACGGGCCTGCATTCTTGGAGCGCACATAGCGCGCAACATCTTCAAGCTTTGGCATCACGGCCCCCGTTGGACAAAGCTTCGAACTTCATGCGCACAAGCTCGAGTGGATCGTCCACATGAACGACATGGTTCAGCCTGAAGGCATAAGCCTGACCCATCTCGACTTCTGCGGGTGAGAAGGGAAAAGCAAAGCTTGGAAGCGGATCGGACGGATCAAGCGGATAATGCAGCAGGTAGGGGTTGCAGTACTTCGCAATCTCCGTTGCCTTGGCCTGTTCGTCGGCCTGCACCAGGACCATGATCCCCGTTTCAAGCGGACGCTCCACCGAGGGGGGAGCCGCGTTGATGCGGAGCGCATTCCACCCGTAAGCGCGAATATCCATCACATAGTCGCTGTCCCGATATCCGAGAACAGAGCCAATTCCTGATCGCAGATGGTTCTCCAGAGACCCCAGCCACTCATCCAGCCGCGCGAGCAGTTTGGGATCGGAAATGCCGACAAACACCATCGTACGAAAGCCGGTCGGGCCAGACCCTTCAAGCTTCATTGTGTAAGGCTTTTGTTCAAAGCTGGATCCGGTGACGCGCACGCGTCGTTCATCGATCTGCTGATACTTGGCCTGGCTGGCATCCAGCACGACGCCGGGTTCCGTTAGCCGATATGGATCGGAATTCTCATAGAGGAGGTGGGCGGAAACAGACCTCACCGAGCAGGTGTTGGTGGGATGCAACGGGTCCACGATAAAGTCATCGTGCCCAATGTCGATCAGCACGCCGCCGCGCCGCGTGTTGTCGGTGCAAAGCCCGCCGCACTCTGCAATCTTGGCGGCATGCCAGCATTGTGCGGCGGAGAAGCCATTCATCAGCGGCACGGCTGCAAGCACGGCCGTGTCCGTCGCCCGTCCCGCCAGAATGACGTCAGCGCCCCGCTTCACGGCTTCTGCAAAGGGCTCGTACCCCAGCAACGCCACGATATGGCTGCAAGCGTCGAGGTCGCCGCCAGTCAGCGCTTCCATCGGCGGCAGAGCGGTGATCCGGCCCGCATCGAGCTTCTGGACGAGGTTTGCGCGATCCTGTTCCGAATAGATGAGGCCAAGATTGAGCGTGAGGCCTTCTTCGGCAGCAATCTCTCGGCAGATGTCTGCTGTCCAATCAACGCCGCTGTCTGTGCCCGATGTACCGCACGACCCGACCAGTACGGGGATACCAAGCTTGTCGCGCGCGAGCATGAGGTCGCGCAGGTCACGCTTGATCGCCTTGCGCGTCATCTTGGAAACGCCGGCCCCGAGATAGTGAGGACCGGAGTCAGTAGAACCGGCATCCACCGCAATCGCGTGCGGCTGAAGCGATATCCCACGCTCCAGCGCCTCGGCCGGACAGCCTGAGCCGAGCACACCGCTCGGCACGAGAACGCGACACCTGTCCACCTGCAACTCCTTGTTCCGTTTTCGTGTCCGATCGGGTCGGCTCGGTTGTGGGACGCGTCTAGTACGTGACGTTCAGAGTCACGCCGACCTGCTTGGGTGGGCCGTACTGGACGAACTGATATCGAGCCCCGCCACTGGCTGTTTGCCAGGTACGGTACACTTCGTCCGTCAGGTTGCGACCCCAAACCTGCAGGGATAGGTCGTCATTGATGTGATAGATCAAGTTTGCGTTCCAGAGTGTACGCGGGGCACGGTACTCGTCGAACGCGTTGATGTTGTTCTCGAACACATCGCTCTGATAGTCCGCCGTCACGCTGAAGCGCAGCCACCCCCATGAGGCGCCTTCTTCTGTCTGGAAGCCGATATCGGCAACGACTGCATTCTCGGGCGTACGGCTGAGACGGTTTCCGATGCCATTGGTGAAGACAGGCGTGCCGTCAGCCAGGAAGGCGGAAGTCTGTATGAAGCGAGTGAAGTGTGGGTCGAGATAGGTGTAGCGCAGCGTGGCGTCGAACCAGTCAACCGGCGCAAAGGTGATCTCCGTCTCGACACCCTTGATCTCGGCGTCGGCGCTATCGATTGTAACGCGCGTGCCGGCAGGGCCTTGCGAGGCGTCAGGCACGACCTTGATCGTCTGGAAATTCTTGTAGTCCATCTTGAAGATTGAGATGTTTGCGCGAAGCGTATTGTCGAACCAGTCCGACTTCACGCCGATCTCGTAGTTCGTGGTTTCTTCGGGCGCTGTGGGTTCGCGCGCCAGCGCCGCCGTGGTTGGCTGTTCCTGGAAGGCGCCGGATTTGAAACCGGTCGAGATCGTGCCGAACACGAAGACATTGTCGCTGATATGATAATCAGCGCCGACGCGGTAGGTGAACACCCCTTTGTCGAAGATGCCGGGGTTTGCCGAAGTGTCATAGCTGACTGTCGGGGAGGCGATCGAACCCGTCAGGCGCTTTGCAGAGTATTCCTTGTTTTCCTGCGTGAAGCGTCCACCTGCGAGCAATCGCAGTCCGTTGCCGAACGTGTACTGTGCCTCGCCATAGGCGGCATAGCTCTCGTTCTCGGAATCGCCGAAGAAGCGGTTGATGGTCGTCGGCGTCGCGCTCTGCTGCGACTCGCGCTCACGATGGATCTCGTCGCGGTTGTAGAAGAGGCCGGCCACCCATGACAGCGGGCCATCCGAGCTGGAGGTCAGGCGGCTTTCCAGTGAATATGAATCGGCTTGTTCGGGCGCGGTGATCTGGATCCCCGAAACAATGACGCCATTCGCGGCGTTGCCGGCGGCATTGGTGCTGTCGAGATCGTTTGCGAAACTATAGTCGAGCGTCCGCCAGGCGGCTGTCGTTGTCCAGTCTGCAAAGCCGAGCACAGGCGTGTTGTATTCCGCGCGAAGACCGCCAGTGGTCGATTTCGTGTAACCCAGATGGTCCGGATTTGTTGTTGTGGGATTGTCGAAGTCCTTGTACCCGCGCCCCGGCGTGAAAGGCTGGTTGACGACGTTGAAGCGCGAGCTGTCTGACAGGTTCTGGTCAGCAACATCACCCGAGAGAAGCAGGCTGGAGCCATCCTGGAAATCGCCAAGCAGCTGCGCGCGAGCTGACAGCATTTCTTCGTCGTCTAGCGGACGGCCATCGGCAGTCTTGCGGAAGCCGTCATTCTTGACAGAGCCTGCGACGACCCGCGCAGCCCAAGCATCGCCCAGCGGTGTGTTGTACATGACGTGCGCGTTCTTCTGGCCAAAGTCACCGAAGGTCAGTTCCGCCGAACCTTCTATGTCCCGACCGGGTTTTGCGGTTACGAAGTTGACCGAGCCGGCAGCGACGTTCTTGCCCCAGAGCGTCCCCTGTGGTCCTTTCAGGACCTCGACGCGCTCCATGTCGTAGAAATCGATGCCGAGCATGGCAGCGCGGCCGAGATAGACGCCATCCAAGAAGGCGACAGAAGAGGGATCTCCACCCGCGCCCTGGTTGCTGCTGCCGATGCCACGGAAGAAAGGACGGGGCGCTGATTTAGGGAAGGTGTCGAAGTTGACGCCGGGGGTTGCCTGCATCAGTCGCGTGAAATCGGTGATGCCCTTTTCCTGCAACATCTCACCGCTGAAGGCTGTGATGGTGACTGGAACGGATTGAAGATTCTCCTCGCGGCGTCTTGCCGTAACGACCACTACGTCGGTTCGATCCTGAACCGCAGGCGTTGGTGTTTCCTGCTCAGTGGCTTGTTGCGCATAGGCCAGGCCACAAAGATCGGCCGAACAGAAGGCGACGGTAGCAAGCAACATCGCTCGCGATGCGAGAATCCTCATGGCAATATCTCCCTGTTCGGGGGAGAGCCCCCGATTATTCCCGCTGATTTTGCGGGCTGTTTTTTGGAAACCGCGCAGCGTGCGGCCCGTGAGGGCGTCGATAGCGCGGGTGATCGCCCAGTCTGAGACAAGTTTTTTACATCGCGGACCAGATTCTGGTTGTAGCGTGTTCTCGCAGGCCACGGTGAAGGGCCGTACAAAGGAGGGCAGGTTGGATAACGACGCGGGGTATGCGTCGGCAGAGCGGCTCGTCCTTGCTTACGCCGGCAACTGGATCGCGGCCCTGCCCCCGCCAGTTCAGGAAGAAATGAACCGGCGTATGAGAACGCGTGTGTTTGCGCAGGGCGATACCGTATCGGTCGTCGGTTCATCCGCAGAGCACATGCACCAGGTTGTAAGCGGAACACTCAAGCTTGTGGCCCAACACGCAAGCGGCGAAGAAACGCTGCTCGCATTCTATCTGCCGGGAAGCTGCTGGGCTGAGACCGCAATCGTTGCTGATCGCCCGCTGCATCACACGACCATCGCGCTGACAGAGGCGTCGGTGGCCTCCTTATCGCGCTCCGATTTCTGGGACCTCTACCGCCGGCATTCGGAAATTCCAGAAGCCCTGTGCCGGAAGTTCGCGGTGTCATTGTCACGCACCGTGCGCAATCGCGAGCTTCGGGAGTCGTTGCCTCTGAAGCAGCTGGTCCTGATGGCGCTACAGAACCTGGCAGACGTCAGCTCCATTGCGTCTGAAGAGGGGTGGCGAAGCATAACGATCCCGCTGACGCAGACCGATCTGGGCGCCTGCTTCGGCGTGACCCGGCAAAGCATCCAGACCGTGACGTCCGAACTCAAGAGCGACGGCGTCATCCAACGTAACGGCCGAATCTGGTTGGTTCGTCGCTAGCAGATGAGACTGCCTACCAAACGGATAAGTGCTCTCGGCGAACTGTAGCCACTCAGGCAGGGGACGTCCGTTCATTCCCGCGTAAGGCGACCACCTTACTCAAGGATTGGATTGCCGAGCTACCGGATCGCTTGCGCCAGCCGTTCAACCAGTCTCCCAACCTAGGGGTCGCAGGTTCGGCTCCGGCCAACGCGATCAAACTGGCCAGCCCCTCCGGAAAGTTCTCAATCCCGAATGGGCTGGCTGTAGTTCGGTTCATGCGGAACTGCTGTCAGCGTCCTTCCTTCACCAGATAGGCGATGTCGTTCGCTGTCGTATGGCTGATGTCCGGCGCCCAGCCTGGAAGTACCTCTGTAGCGTGAACCGTCCCCATGATCTGCCGGCACCGCGCATGCACGCCGCTTCGCAGAAGCAGGCGGTAGAAGTTCACACCTTCGTCGCGTAGCGGGTCGCACTCGTTTACGCTGATAACGACCAGCGGCAGGCCGCGCACATCCGTTTCGCTGGCGAAGGATGGCCAGGCGAGCGGATCGCGTGACTGAAAGGCGTCGATACCATATGCGTACGCCATCCGATTGTTGGATACGTCGATGAAAATGCCGCCGTTTTCATAGGTTGAAGGATTTTCGGGCAATGGCCACTGGCCGGCAATGAAGGGGCACAGCGCGTAGATGCCCTTGATGAGGCTGATATCGCCGTCGCGCCTTAGTTTCATTGAGGTTGCAAGCGCGAGATTGCCACCGCCGCTGTCGCCGCTGATGATGATCCTGGAGGGATCAATGCGCAGCACCTCCGCATTCTGATGGACCCACCTGAGCCCGGACACGCAATCATTCAGTCCTGCAGGGTATGGCAGAACCTCCGGAGCTGACGATGGCAGCAACGAGTTTCTGAAATCGACCATCGCTACCGCTACGCCTTTTGCCGCGATGATCCTGCCCCAAGCCTGATAGTTGTCGTCGAACGCCGAAAGATAAGCCATGCCACCGCCGTGGGTGTAGTAAACGCAAGGCAGAACCTCATCGCCTTGCGGCCGTATGAAGAGGATGTTGACGCTGTTGCCGTCCGGGGAGGAGATAAAGGTCTCTGTGCGGATTGTCAGGCCCGTGGACGGTGCGACAGCTTCGGTTCCGCTGGCCTTGTAGAGGTTCTGTTCAATCGCAAGTGCAGCGCGGCCCTCCGGACTATTGAGTTGCGCGAGCAACTCTTCACGGCTCGAGACGTCCGGCGCTGGGGATTGGCTCCACGTGCCAAAACTCGCCTTGATGCGCGGATCAATGCGGGGATCTTCCGAAAGTTTCGTCACGATGGGACCTCGATCTGGGAGCGGGAGTGTTTCGGGTGCGGGTGGAATGCTGCACGCTGTCAGCACACCACCCGTTGTAACCAGCGAGAGCGTTGCCGTTCCCGCTCGCAATAGTTCGCGGCGATTGGCGGTGAATGGTGTGGTCATGCTGTCGCTCCGGACGTTCTAACCGCGGGGTTGGAGATGGTTGGCGGCTGGGTTTCAGAAATGGTGACTCAACGAAACGCCGATCTGTCGCGCCGGCTGGTACTGGGTCACCGCAACAGAACCGAGCAAAGCAGACACGATCAGAACGTTCGATTTTACCTGCTCGTTCGTAACGTTGAGAGCAAACACGCTGAACGTCCAACGGCCATCGTCAGTCGCGTAGATTGCATTCAGGTCGAGCTTGCCTACGTCGTCCTGCGCGGAGATCGGCGTGTTGAACTCGCTGAAGTAGAGCGTCGACTTCCAGTCATAGCGGGCGCCAATTGTAAGTGCGGCCTGCGGGAATGGAATCTCGTAGTAGATGCCCGAGCTGGCGCTGAACTCCGGCGCCTGAGGAAGGCGGTTTCCAGCGAGATCGAGCACGCCCAACGAGGGTCGGGAAGAGTCTGCGGTAACGAACTCGTCGAATTTTGCGTCCAGCCAGGCGCCAGAAAGATTGAGGCGGAGCTGATCAGTAGGCTGAACAACGATCTCGGCCTCAAAGCCGTTCACCGTAGCTTTGGCTGCATTGGAGAGAGTTGAGGCGGCGCCGATCACCTGGCTGACCTGCAGGTCATCGTAATTCATCCGGAAAGCAGCGAGGTTGGCAGTCAAACGGTCATCCAGGTAAGAGCCTTTTAGGCCGATCTCCATATTGGTGTTGGTTTCCGGATTGACCGGAGGTGAGAGCGAGCCGGCCGCGAAGCCGCCGCCCTTGTAGCCAGTTGAGTACTTGGCATAGCCGGTGAGGGCTTCGCTGAAGTCTTGCGAGATGCCAACTTCGTAGGTCAGGCGGTTCCAAGACTTCTCGTCCGCATTGACGCCAACGTAGTTATTGTATTCGTCCAGCGCCTTCTTGTCGTACGAGTACCGGGCGCCGGCAAACGCCTTGAGCCCCCAGTCGAACTCGTACTGACCGCGCGCAAACGCTGCGTACGATTTCGTCGTCACCTCACCCCCGAGATTCACGGGAGCGGGAAACCCATCGATCGGAACCGAAACAGTCTGCCTCAGGTCCTCGTCGAAAACGTTTGCTCCGAGAATGTAAGTGAATGGCTCCGCGGGGTCTGATGCGTAGAGAAGTTCGCCATAGTACTGCCGCGCCTTGTTACGGTAACCAGTGTTTGTGAACTGAACCGCTGTTCCGTCGCCGTCCTGGTTCGTGAAATTGTCGCTTGTATTGTAAGACAGCGTAACGGTGAGATTGCCTTCACCAAGTGAGACGTCACTGACCAGGTTTGCAGTTGTGGACTTGAGATCGCGGCTTCCCTGATTGGCATAGGCCTCCCGTTTCTCGGGGTCTCCGAAGGGCTGCCCTTGAATCTGGACCGGCAAGGGGATGCTGGGATCCGGTGTGCCTGTCACGAAGCTCGCAGGTCCGTTGTCGCCCTGGCTGAGATGCTCGACGAGAAGGCGTGTCCGGAAATCCGAGCTTGGACGCCATTCGAGTTGTCCGCGGACGGCTGCTGCGTTGACTTCGTCCAGTCGTCTGGGCGCCGAACTGCTGGGACGGCCAGGCCCATTCACACCTGGATTGATGTTGCGAGTGTACCCTTCATTGTAATTCTGCTGGACGGAAAGTCGGCCAAGAAGCTGGCCTTCCAAGTCGAGCGGACCGGTGATGTACGCGGAGCTGCGCAGGAAATATGGATCGAAGCCGGTCGAAACGTTGAGGCCATGATCGTAAGTATCCGAAGGCCTGTTTGGGATGATGTTGATCGCGCCGCCTGTCGCGTTCCGCCCAAACAGTGTTCCCTGGGGACCTCTCAGAACTTCGACGCGGTTCACATCCAGAAAGGAGCTCACTGCCAGGCTAGCCTGACCGAGGTAGACGCCATCGGCATGCACAGCGACGCCTGCGTCCGCGCCAGCGCCAACCTGCGAGTTGCCGATGCCGCGAATGGCGACGTTCGCATTGGTCGAGTATGTCGAAATCTGAAGGTTTGGCGTCAGCTGAGCGAGGTCTCCAAGCGAGGAAATCTGCGCTTCTGCAAGTGCGTCGCCGGTAAAGGCTGACACCGCGGTTGGGACGTCCTTTACCGTCTCTTCTCTGCGCGATGCCGTCACTACGACTACGTCGCTCCGGTCCGAGCTAGCCGAATTCGCCGGCTGCTCGGTCGAGACGGCAATCACCGGCTTGGGCTCGGCTTGTCCAAACGCGTGCGGCGCAAAGACGATTGAAAGGCCGGACACCCCAGCCATCAAAAGGTAGGTACGCATTTAATCCTCCCGTCGGGTCCTGTGGACCTCTCAGGTCGGAAAAATTCTGCGAAACCGCCTTGTGCAAAAGGACAGCAGTGTTCAGCTGACCCGGCGAGATGGGGACCGTCGCGTTCAAAAATGCTGCTTTGAGCGACCGGCTACTTTGCAGAAAGGCCGGTTACGCGGACATCCGCTCGGCAAGCAGATCAATTCTCTGGTGCACGAGCTGGTTCGGAACACTCCAGGCTGCAAGTTCGGCTCCGGAACGTATCTCCTCCGGTGTCCGTCCGGTGGCCTTCTTTATGAAGCGGCGAAAGCTGCGTGCGTCTGAGTAGCCCAGCTGCACAGCAACGGCGTCTACGCTGTCACGATCGTTTCTCAGCATCGCGAGGCCGGATTGCACAATCGCCTGCTGGCGCGCTGCGCGAAAGCCACCATGGTCGCGTTGCATCCGCCGCCGCAGCGTTGACGGGCTGACGCCGGCCTCGCGCGCCATATCTTTGACCCTCAAGTCGACACCGCCGGTCTCGCCGAACGCAGCGGGGATCATGTCCTGTTCAACGAACGCAACCCAAGATCGCATCAGGTGGCGATAGTCCCGGTCAGCAGCGTTGCTCCCGCGCGGCATGCTCAGCGCCGAGATCGGCATTCTGAGAGCCGATACCGCTCCCAGACGGACGGGCGAACGGGTCGCCCAATGGCGCCCCTTGAGATTTACATGCTGGGGATCACGCGTCTCAACGGCGCGGAGAGGAAGTGCGTACCCGAGAAAGTGGCTCAGCAGCATAAAACTGAAGCTTACATAGCAATCCTCAAGAAAGCGCGGTGACTTCTCGTGCCGGCCGCTCTCGCAATGAACAACAAGTACCGCGTCTTTCTCCTCCAGGCTAAGTGCCAGGCGAACCGGTGACGAGGTGAGGTTATAGAGTCGCGTCATCGCCGAAATCGCGCGATCCAGAGTCGGACAGCCGAGGATGGCGCGCATCGCGAGTTCGCCGTGCCCTAGTCTGATCGGGCTTTGTCCGAGGCCATGCGCTTCGTCGTCAATCGATGTGCAGATATTCATGTAGAGCAGGGTCAGCTGAGCCGGGGTGACGCAGTCGCGATCATCCCCGTGGCGCCGGTCGATCAGGCAGTTCGCGTACAAAGTGTCGCGCGAGATTCCTTCGGATACCGCGCCGAGCGTTTGGCGCTCTACCCAAGACAAAGGTATTCCAGCCTCAAACATGCCGGTGCCTCACCCCCTTGCGTGCAGATTCAAGCACGGGCGGGCTGGAAAACAGACACAGTCCTTTGCGGAGCGCAAGTGCACCGCCCAGTGCGGTGTCGTCGGGTGAGCTTGCGCGGTACTGAGCCGGCCGGACTAATCGGGCCGGGGTCGACTCGCCGACGCTAGCGGATCAGAGCCGCCTGCTACGACCATGCCGAGCGGTAGGGGCAACACGCTCGCGCGCCCCGCACACCGTGCCAGCTGGCTAGTGCACGCCCTGTCTGCATCGACTGGGATTCGTTCGGACGCTACTGCAGGATCGGCCGTGGCGTTTCCGTTGACGGAAGGGCTGAGCGATCCCTCCGTGAGCTTTCGTCCCCGCCCCCGACCTAGTTCGCGCTGCATCCCACCAGAGATGCAAGAGGCAGGGGTCGGCAGTTCCATTCTCTTCATTGAGGTCATGGATGTTGGGAGAGGGGGGTGTCAGACCTACGCTACCCAGTCTCTCGCTAGGCTGAGATTATCGACCGTTGGAGACACCCCAATGGCGCGAATCTCGTACAAACGCCACCGCTTCCCGGCAACGGTGATTCAGCACGCAGTGTGGCTGTACTTCCGCTTCGCGCTCAGTCTGCGCGACGCCTATGCGGCTGTAACCGGCTTGTTCGTTTGGCGCGCTGCAAGCAGAACTGCGACTAAGCCCACTGCGGACGTTGCGGCGCCTGCCAGCGCCACGGCTGGATAACCGAGACCTGCGGAGATCACGCCGCCGCCCAGTGCTGCGCCGAAGGCGTTGCCGAGATTGAACGCGCCGATGTTCATCGCGGAGGCGAGGTTCGGCGCCTCGGCTGCTGCGGTTAGCACGCGCACCTGCAGCGGCGGTACGAGGGCAAAGCTCGCCACGCCCCAGAAGAAGATCAGAACCGCGCTCGCCGCGGCATTCGTCATCAGCGCCGAGAAGGCGATCAGGATTACCGAAAGGGACGCCAGCGTGACGATCAGCGTGCGATTGACCGAGCGGTCCGCGAACTTGCCGCCCAGCCAGTTGCCGGCGGTCAGGCCAACGCCATAGGTGACAAGCATCGCGGTGATGAAGGGGAGCGATGCGTGCGTCGCGTCCCGCAGGATCGGCGCGATGTAAGTGAACACGGTGAACATCGCGCTCGATCCGATCACCGTCAGAGCCAGCGCACCGAGGACGCGACCACGCCCGAGCACGCGCAGTTCGGCGAGAACATTGCCGCCTGTTGGCGCTGGCACGTTCGGCAAGGTCAGTCGCAGCGCGGCCACCATTGCAAGGCCCAGCCCCGCTATACCCCAGAACGAGGCGCGCCAGCCGAGATGATCGCCCGCCCATGTGGCGAGCGGCACGCCAACCACGTTGGCGATCGTCAGGCCCATGAACATCGAGGCGACAGCGCCGGCCTGCCGTTGCGGCGGCACGAGGCTGGCGGCCACGATCGAGCCGACGCCGAAGAAGGCGCCATGGTTAAGAGAGGTAAGCACGCGCGCCGCCAGTAGCATGCCATAGCCATCTGAAACGGCCGCGAGCAGATTGCCGACGGTGAAGATGCCGGCGAGACCGATAAGCAGCGTGCGGCGCGGTACGCGCCCGGTTGTCAGCGTCATCAATGGCGCGCCCAGCATGACGCCCAGTGCATAGGCGCTGATCAAAAGCCCAGCCGTGGGGATCGAGACGCCAAGGTCGGTCGCGATCACGGGCAGCAGGCCCATCGGTGCGAACTCGGTGACGCCGATACCGAAGGCGCCTACGGCGAGAGCCAGCAGGCCAAGATTGAGTTTCATGGTGGTCGTCCCTGGATGGTTCAGGCCAGCGGTGGGTTCAGGCGCGTGAATCCGGCCTGCTGGCGGTAAGGTGTGTGCGGGTAGGGCGGCAACAGGTCGCTGGCCGCATCGAGTGTTGCGATCTGCCCCGGCGTGAGCGACCATCCGACCGCGCCAAGATTCTGGCGAAGCTGCTCCTCATTGCGTGCGCCGATGATCACGGATGAGACGGTAGGCCGTTGCAGCAGCCAGTTGATGGCGATCTGCGGCGCCGTCTTGCCGGTTTCTGCCGAAACTTGCTCGAGCGCATCGATGACGCGGTAGAGATATTCGGTCTCCACCGGCGGGGCGAACTGCTCCGTATCGTGCAGGCGGCTGCCGGCGGGGATCGGGCGGCCGCGGCCGATCTTGCCGGTCAACCGGCCCCAGCCGAGCGGGCTCCAGACCAAGGCGCCTATGCCCTGATCGGCGCCAAGTGGCATCAGGTCGGCCTCGTAGGCGCGACCGATCAGCGAGTAGTAGACTTGGTGTGCAACAAGGCGCGGCCAGCCATGGCGGTCGGCGATGGCTTGCGCCTTCATCACTTGCCAACCGGGGTAGTTCGAGACCCCAGCGTAGCGGACCTTGCCTGCCGTGATCAGCCGATCGAGTGTGCCCATCAATTCTTCGGCTGGCGTCGAGGCGTCGAATGCGTGCAGCTGAAGAAGATCGATGTAATCAGTGCCCAGCCTTTTCAGCGCATCCTCAACGGCGCGGATCAGACGGGCGCGCGAAACGCCCCAGTCCTGCGGGCCATCACCCATCGGCAGGCCGGTCTTGGTGGAAATCAGCGCCGCGTCGCGCCGACCTTGGATGGCCTCGCCAAGGATCGTCTCTGACGCGCCGTTGGAATAGACGTCAGCGGTGTCGAACAGCGCAAGGCCGGCGTCGAGGCAGATGTCGATAAGGCGGCGCGCCTCGGCGGTGTCGCTTTGGCCCCAGGCGCTGAATAGCGGCCCCTGACCGCCGAACGTGCCCGTTCCGAAGCTCAGCGCCGGTACGCGCAGGCCAGATGATCCGAGTTGGCGGTATTCCATCATTCACCCACGAGTTGATCTTCTGGCGCATAACTGGACGCTGGGTCGCCCCTGCGGTACCGCCTGCTGACGCGAAGGATTTTTGCAATGGACGCAAAGATAGCAGCCGGGGCAGATCGCGCCCGCGAACTGGCCCTGTTCGTCGCCGTGGTCGAGCAGGGCAGTTTTTCCGCCGCTGGTCGGCTTCTGGAACTGAGCGCATCTGCCGTCAGCCGTTCGATCGACCGGATCGAGGAGCGGCTGGGGGTTCGTCTGCTGCTGCGTTCAACCCGCGCGCTGTCGCTTACGGCGGAGGGGCAGGCCTATCTTCTGGCGGCGCGGCGCATCCTGGCGGATCTCGATGATGCCGAGCAGCAGATCGCGGACCAGGGCGCGCCACGCGGACGGTTGCGCGTCAGCGCCGCGCTCTCTCACGGGCGGCTCTGCGTTGTTCCGCTGCTTGGCGAGTTCACCGCACTTTATCCTCATATCCTGGTTGATCTGGCGCTGACTGATGCGTTGGTGGATGTTGCCGCAGGGCAGGCGGATGTTGCCATCCGCTTTGGTCCGCTTGCCGACAGCAGCCTCACTGCCCGCAAGTTGGGGGAGACCGGCCGCGTCATTGTAGCGTCACCCAGCTATCTGGCGCAGCACGGAACGCCGAGCATACCCGAAGACCTCCGAAGCCATTGCTGCCTCAACTTCAATTTTCGCCGGGCCGAACCTGTCTGGCCATTTCGGCAGAACGGGCAGGATTTCACACTATCGATCGGGGGGCGGATCGAGGCGAACAATGGTGAGACACTTGGTCAGCTGGCGGCGCTCGGCGTAGGTGTCGCGCGCGTTGGTTCATTCAGCGTGGCCTCAGAGATCGCCAGTGGCCGCCTGGTTCCGATCCTTGAGGCGTTCAATCCCGGCGATGTCGAGCAGATCCACGCCGTATTCGTTGGCGGCGCCAGCACGCCAGCGCGGGTACGTGCATTCGTCGATTTTCTGGTCGACCATTTGCGTTGATCGCACAAGCGAGGCGCGCTTCTGGTGGACGCCTTAGAGGCCGGGGCAATGCGATTGCCGCAGCATTGCAATGTCGACCGTGTCCGGCATCCGGGCGCGCGAGCCGATATCGAATCTACTTAGCGACGAAGTTATAGACGTCAGTGTGCGTCAGGGCCTTTACCTCGCGCGATGATCCTTGCAAGCAATGATACGAGTTCTCCGACGCGGGTTACGTCCATCTTTTGGAAAAGATGTTTGATCTGCGTGCGAACTGTCTCGATCGAGACGGCCCGCACAGTCGCGATCTCCTCGACGCTGCGACCGTCAGCCAGCAACACTGCAACGTTGGCTTGAGCTGGCGAGAGGTTGAAGAGCAGCTGCAAGTCGGTCTCGCGTATGTGCGGCGCGAGATCTGGATCTGTCACGGTGATCAGCAATCGCGCGCCGGGAAGGAAATCGAGCCCCAGGCCACGAATGGGCACAGGGCGCAAGAGAAGTGGTCTGCGTCCGCCCGCGCGTTTGACTGCGATATTCTGGATGAAAGCCGGCATGGTTCTGCCTTGCGCAGCCTGACTGAGCTGGCCCAGAGCCTTGTCGCTCTCGGCGTCTGATGCCCACAACTTGCCCGCACGCAGCCCAAAGGTATCGCCGAACATGCGCTCGGCGGCAGGTGTAATTGCGACGGGACGCCCCTCGCTGCCAAGCATGATGAGCGGGATATCCAAGCTCGCAGCAAAATCGTTGATGCTCTGGGCGCGGACGTTCCGTACCTGATGGGCCAGGCTGAGCGTGCGATTGGCGATCGGCATTAGATCCGCCAATAGACGTTCCTCATCGGGCGGCACGGGCCCCCTGACTTCCGATCGCGCCAGCGAAAATATCCAGGACTGGTCCGCGACGGTCGATCGCCATCCAGCGAAGAATGCCATTCGCTGAGGGACATAGAGATCGTGATAGATCCCCTCTCTCATGCGCCGCTCTTCCGGTACAGCCAGATGATCAAGGTAGAGCTTGCCGGTAGGCTCGAGGTTGACGGTCGCCGCCCGGTAGTCCGTTTCAATCCATCCGCCGGCATCATAGGCGTTGAAAGCCGCCATCGAATGCTCGGCGGCTACAACCTGCAGCTCGTGAATATTCGCATGGACAAGGCAGAAGTGATCGAAGCCGAGATCCTCGCCAGCCCTGTGCAGCGCATCTGCAAGATGTTCGGGCTGAAAGATCGCGGCCTCAAGGCGAGCTGCGGCCTGCTCCAGATATGTCATGGCCAGATCGCCCTCACTGTCGCGAGCGTAGTTTACTGACTTCAATCAGGCTCCTTATACTTGCTGGAGCACTTGTGTGCGAATGGCGAACGCGGCGGAAACCTGCGGCAAATGCTGCCGACGACATGTCATGAAACGATGCAGTTTCCCGCTATGAATCTCGATAAAATGTCAGCTGACCTGAGCGAAGCTCTCTGACGGAGTCCGCCGCTTGGGCGGGTGGCGTGCGCAAAATGCATCAATTTCAGTCGTAGATCCGCTCCCAGCCCGGAGTTTGACATGGGAAGGCATTCCTTTGCGGGAACGATTTTGGAGAAGCCGGAGCCATCTCTATCCGCGGTCAATTTCGACCGTTCGGCGGGACGTGAATACGAGGATCGCCGAGTCGAGCAGGAAATCGAGCAGCATCATCAGGCAGATCAGAAAGAAGAGATCGGTCGCAAATCCCTTCACCAGAATGAAGAGAAGCAGGCACGGCACGATCGCGCAGGCCAGCAGGAGATTTGTCCAGAGCGAGGCGCGCGTCGGCAGGGCGGTTCGTAGCAGTTCAGCAAAGAAACAGAGCAGGGCGAACGTGAGGAAAATGGTATCCAACGTCATCCGCCAAACTTCGCCGCTCGCCATGGTGACGGAGAAGGCTTCCCGTTGTGTCCACGTCGGATCTGCCCCACCGAAAATAAGTGCGACCAGTCCATAGGCCAATGCCGGCAAAATCATCACGGGTACGAAGCGCAGGATGCTCATCCGATTTGCTCCCATGGCGGAAACATCGACGTCAGGATCTTGGCGATGCCAATTGCGGCCTTGCTGACTTCAACCTCACATCGATGTCGGTGTTTTGCAATCTGCGGTGTCGGGTAGATCGGCTAACAACGGGCTTGTTGACGTGCGCCAGGACTGCACAAGCAAGCAAATGAACAACGCCCCCAGGACGGTGTGAGCGCCAACCACCCGGAAATGAGAAGCGCGCGACTCAGAGCTGGCTCTTACGTTCCCAACGGCCACGCAGCGAGAATGGCATTGGCGACGGATTGGTGATCATCGTGCAGACCGTGACCGCCCGGCATCTGTACCGGGTGCATAACAGGAAGGCTCACCTTCGTGCAGATCGCATCATGGTCGTTCTCGCCATAGAGGCACACGGTGCGATGGCCCTGCGCGGTCATCTCCGTGAGTTCGGGAATTACAGGGCGCGCGCCCGGCGTTTCCAGGCCCGCACGTTCCAGCAATGTGACCTGAAAAGGAGCGGTGTCGCTTGGCGACATCAGCGCGACCCGATCAATGCTGCGCCGCAAGTGTTCCGGCAGTCGGTTGACGAGGAAAGGGGCTACGTCGGCTCCGAAGGAGTAGCCGACAAGGATGACGTGCTGGGCGTGATATTTCTCCATCACCGCAGACATCGCCTCACCGAGTGCTTCGGCGGCCTCTTCCGGCGTTCGCATGGTGGAAAAATATTCGCCGGTATCGAACCCGACGGTCGGAACGCCAGCACGCGACATGGCTTCGGACACTCTTGTATCGAACGGCGCCCATCCACCATCGCCGGTCATAAAAATTCCGACTGTTGCCGCAGTCGTGGGGCCGACGTCCGGCGCATGCAGGGGCAGCGCGTCAAACGCGGTGTGGTGGCCAGTTTGTGATATGGCGACAGTAGCTGTCGGCGGTTCAGCAAGTGACTGCGGGGCGGTGAAGGCTGACGCGATCAGTGTTGCGATCACGAAGCATGAAGACTTGAGGGCTCGCATGATGAAAGCCTCAGTGCGTGGGGGTGGAGTGTTCGAGACTACGCAATGCGGTCGTGAACTGCGGCATCCAGTTTTTCTCGACCGAGAAGCCGTGGCCGACCTTTGGAAGCATGATGATCTCCGCGTTGCCTATACGCGAGACGAAGTCATGCGTGGCCGACGCTGAAACATCCTGGTCGATCTCACCTTGCAGAGCCTTCCAGGGTATCTGCATAGCGGGGACGGGTTCATAGATGTAACCTAGCTTCGGGTCGGTTTTGGCGTGTAGCCCTTCACCCGGGCAGAGCGGTCGTTGCGTCTTGAGATCTGGTGCGAAGCCGAGGCTGAGCCCGCCGGAGAAGTCACCTGGATGCGATTGAACGAGTGCGCCATAGACCGCTGTTGCGCCGGATGAGTAGCCGATCAGCAGCGGCACGCTTGATTTGAGATTGTGTCCCTGCGCGAGGCTTGAGGCCGTGGCCGCGAGGTCGTCGGCGATCGCTATGCATGCTTTGCTCCCGCCATCGCGGTCTTTCAGGTATTTCGGGAAGTCGATGCCAGCGACCAGATAGCCCTGCTGGGCGACGGCCTTTGCCATCGACACGACGCCAAGGTTCCAGCCGCCATCGCCCGACAGAAACAGCGCCACGCGACCACTCTGGGGGGAACCATAAGTTGCCGCGACCGGTATGGCTCTGCCCGTCGGCGCTTCGGCAATTGCGGAAGAGGTTGCGACCGACGCCAGGGTCAGAGCGGCGAGGACGGATGCAAGGGTGGGCTTCATGGTGCTGTCCTCCAGATTGGGACAGACTAACGAGCGTAATCGACCGTGCGCTGACACCCACCTTGCAAATCTGCAAGGTTGACGGGTCAGGTGAGCAGCCCTCTGACCCCGCCGCTGGTCAGCAGGGCTACGTCCAGCATTGCGCCGGCCACCGACGTTCCGGGGAGGACGGCGATATAGAGCGGGCGCCAATCAGGTTCGAACTTATCCTTGTAGGCCCGGAGCCCTCTGAAGCCGTATAGCGCCTCGCCCTCTTCATACACCACCGCGCCGACCCGGGAGAAAGCAGGGGCCAACCTATGCGTGTCGAGTCCAGCCAGCGGCGCCATGCCCAGATCGAAGCTGCGATAGCCGTTGGCTTTGCCCCACTCGATCAGGTTGATGAACAGAAAGTCCATCACGTTGCGCGGAGCGGCAGCGCCGTAGCGCATCAGGTCGATTGAGAGCTCCCGTTTATCTGATGTCACCCACACGTTGGCAAAAGCAACGATTGCACCCTCATGCCGGATCAACGCTAGCGGAGTGGCGTCAAGATAGGCAATGTCAAAGCGCCCGAGCGAGAATTGCTTCTCGGCGCCTTCGTGCTGCGATAGCCACTCATCGGATATCGCGCGGAGTTGCTGACCAAGAGGTGCGGCCGCCCCCGGCGGCAGGAGTTCGAACGTTACGCCTTCGCGCTCGATCCGGTTGCGCCCCTGGCGAAGGCTCGCGCGCTTCTTGCCTTCGAGCGAAAACTCTTGAAGCGAAACAATGGCGGTCTCGCCAATCTTGCGGACCGTCAGCCCGAGATCGACAAGGTCGGGCAGCATGTCTTCCGTGATCGAGTAGAAGGCCGGTCTGGCGCCGTTCTCATCCGCGATTTCCATGAAGCGCCACAGCAGGTCGCGACGCTCTGATGGTTCGCCATAGGGCTCTCCCATCATGATCCAGCGACCGCCACGACGGCGGAACATCAGGAAGCTGTTTCCGGAGGGAGAGAAAATGAGATCCTTGTCTGCGAGCAGGGCCAGGTGGGCGTCTGAGTGGCCGAAGCCGGGGCGAGCGATTATCCGCCGAGCACGTTCCACATCTTCCGGGGAAGGATGGCCGCGCCAACGCGATCCCGGAGGAGCGAGGAGGGACCAGGCAGAAACAAGCAACGTGATGATTGCAACGCCCGCCGCTGCGCGCAGAAAGCGCGACGCCTGCGCGTTTTCCAGGAACGTCCACCACAAGTCGTCGGAATAGCCGACGCGGTTGAATGCAACGAGCCCCAGCCATCCAGCTGCTCCAACCGCGCCAACAATAGCGATGAGCCAACCAGCGCTAAGTGGTTGGGCGAGAACACGCGATTTGCGGGTGAAGGCGCGACGGCACGGCCACAGCGCAGCCGCAACCAGCGCGAGAATGATGGCTTCCTCGAAATCGAAGCCTTTGAAAATTGCGAACACAGCCCCGGCAGCCAGAAGCGCCAGCGCTCCAAAATATGCGCCTTGAAGCCTGCGCCAGAGGGCCGCTGCGACCACCATCAACAGGATGGCCGTCAGGCTTGCAAGGAAGTGCGAAGCTTCAACCAGGGCAAGTGGCGCAAAGGTTGAAAGGGCTTGTAGCCGATGGTGGAGGGCAGGCGTCGCGCTTGAGAGCAGCAATACGATGCCGCTACCGAAGGCCAGTACCGCAAAGATTTGAGGTGCAATTTCGATTGCCGCTGAGCCGATCCGGCCAGCGGCTCGGTGGGACGCAGAGCCTTTCGGCATCACGATATCCTGGCCCAACAGTGTCGCGGCGATGCCAAGTGGCGCGAGGGTATAGAGAAGACGGTAAACCACCAGCGCTGCGGCTGCGCCCGGTGCGTGTTGCGACACCGGCGACAGGGCAAGGATTGCGGCCTCAAAGACGCCAAGCCCGCCCGGAGAGCCGGAGACAGCCCCCAACAAACCGGAGGCAATAAAGACCGCCAGGAAAGCGGGATAGCTCCATCCCCCATGATCGGGCAGGAGAACGTAGAGGACGCCCGCCGCTGCAGCCCAATCGCCGATCGCAAACAGGGTTTGCAGCAAGGCGCGCGGCAGATCGGGCGTGCTGACCTTGGCGCCTGCGATGGTGACAGAGCGCGGTGGGCCGCCGGCTATAACCAAAAAGACTGCCAGCGGTATCAGCAACAGTCCGCCAGTTAACAGCCAGAGCCATAGAGGACCAAAGCCGTGCTTGGAAATGTCCACTGATCCTGAAAGCAGACCGAGACCGGCGGCAGTCGCCGCGCCCACCATGACAGCAAGGCCTGTCAGCGCCGACACGGTTGCGACCTCTCCGGTCGTCAGCAGTCCGCGATAGAGCCGTCCGCGCGCCATTGGGGCGGTCGCAAACGAGAACCCCAGCGAGTTGCCGAGTGCATAGGCAACGAAGGAGGGGCGCCAGACTTTTCCAATACTGAGATCCTTGCCAGCAAGAGAGGTGGCCAGCCGCTCTCCACCGACAAGGCAGGCGTAGGACAGGATGACCAGTCCTGCGGCCATCGAAATTTCACCCAGTCCGATCAAGCTCAGGCTATGTGACAGTGACCGATAAGTGCTGTCGCCCAGCTCGTTGTGGATCGTCCACACCGCGATCGCGAACAGGAGGGCGGCGACAAGCGGCGGCGCCCAGCCGGGAATCTGCAAGCGTGCTCGGAAACTGCTGATGAAGTCGCCAATATGTTGCGAAATCGACTGAACCATCGCGCCCTTCCTCCGGCCAAGTTCAACAGCTTGCGGGATTAGAGGCAATTGGCTCTTCGCGGGGAGTGCGGCCGATGCGGCTTCCACGCAACTTCCGGCTTTGACGGGTAGGCGGATGCTCATGCAACTTCCCCAACGGATCGGCTGGATCGGGCCAGATCAGGTCGCATGTGTCGCGCTGCAGAACGCCGTAGCCATGACGCGAGACTTACAGATTTGAAGGGAAGAGTGACTTGCCAAAAAAAGGGAACCGCCAGACACCCGGTGGGACGGTGGTGTCTGGCAGTCCGTTGGCCGGTCTTTCCCGGCGGCTGGAGCCTCACTCTCGGGGGCGGAGAGGGGCGGATAAAATGGTCGGCTCTCTAAGTCTCCGGCACCTTAGATTCCAAGAGCTTTCGAGGTCTCGGCGTTCATCCGACCTGTGACCTTGAGCTTGTGGTCACGCTGGAAATTTTCGACCGACGTGATGAAGGTCGCGCTGCGCTGGCCGTCGACCGGTCCGGAGTAGAGGTTCATTGATTTCAGCTTTTGCTGCGCGCTCCGGTAAAGCGCCTCATGACGGTTGGCTTTGGTAGCGACCGGCTTGGCCGACGCGGCCGCAGCCGGAGGGGCGGTGGTGGCTGTCGCCGCGGGGGGCGCTGCTAGGGCGGGGGCAACCGTCAAAGTGATGGCGGCGACGCCGAACAGGACATGGCGGATATTCATCTCGGCTCTTCCTCTGTTTGCTGGCAGCGGTTCGTTGCTGCGATGGGATCACTCTGCGCATTGTTTCTGACGCTATCCTGCCGGTTGCCCTACATTCCTGTCAGTTTGACTCGCCTCTGCGTCAGGCGTTTCGCGCGAGGACCAGCCTGGCTTTAAGCCCGGGTGCGTTGTCATCCAGGATCACTCGTCCCCCATGGAGGCGCGCACACGCCTCGACGATCGCCAGGCCCAGGCCGTGCCCCTCGCTGTCGGTGCTGGGTGAGACGCGATGAAAGCGCTGGAGCGCTTCTCCACGCTGGCCCGCAGGTATGCCCGGCCCATTGTCCGCGACGACGATCTCGACGCCGTCAGCTGCGTCATGCAGCGATATCTCAACGCGTCCGTCCTTCGGCGCATACTTGATCGCGTTGTGCACGAGATTGGATACAGCCTGCATCAGGAGAGGTTTGTGGCCCTTTATCGTCACCGGGTGGATATCCACGATCGATAGTGTCTGCCCGTTGTCCTCCGCCATTGGCTCGAAAAGGCTCTGCACATCCAGCAGCATCGCATTCAGGTCGACCGAAGTCATGGCTTCGCGCGACAGGCCGCCATCAGCGCGAGCGATATCGATCAGGGCGGTGAAAGTTGATATGGTTCTGTCGGCAATCCGGGAGGCATCTTCGAGCGCAGTCTGCTTGTCACTCGGTGTCTCGGCCACGAGCCCATCATCGATCCTGCGCCGCAGTTGGCCCAGCGGCGTCCGCAGATCGTGCGCCAGACTGTCCGTCACGGAACGCAGTCCGGTCACAAGGTCCTCAATCCGATCCAGCATGAGGTTCTGGGCATGAGCGATCTGGCCAAAGGGCCCTCGATCGCCGGCATTTGGCGCACGTGCAGAGAAATCGCCTGCCGAAACTCGTGCAGCAGCATCGGACAGGGATCGCACCCGCACGAGGATGTAGGACGCCAGCGCCAAGCCCGCCAACAAACATGCGCTCGCCACCAGAGCGATCGCCAGCCATACAGACTCGATCACGCGGGATCGGAATTGCTCCAGCGCGTTGCGATCTCGCCCGATCATGAGTTCAACGCCGTCGCCGAGCTGGCGTGCAGAGACATCCATAGTGAAGCCTTCAGCCGATATGGGCGTCCAGTCTTCTCCTGATTTTAGCTCCGGCGGCCATGCGGTGAGAGCGCCTGACAGTATCCGCCCATCCCGGTCACGCAGGGCATATATGGAGTGAGACCCCTCAAGATCAGCAACCCTGTCGACGGAGCGGACCAGACTGTCCATGCCTTCGTCGGCCAGGATCTGCTCGAACAGATCGAGTTCAATCGCCACCGCATCGCGTTCCTGTTCCGAGATTCGTTTTCGGCCTTCGGTGTCAACGATCCAAAGCGCGAGCGCGCAGGCTCCCAGCACGATGACGCACACACCGGCTGCGATGAAGGCGCCCCAGCGCCCGTGCCAGCCTGTGCGGGGAGGCGACATCAGGATGCCTCCGATAGCCTGTAACCTACGCCTCTTACCGTGTGCAGCAGCGGCTTGTTGAAGCCATCCTCGAGCTTCTTGCGAAGTCGGCTCATGTGCGTGTCGATCAGGCTGGTGTGAGGGTCGAACCTGTAGTCCCAGACCTGCTCAAGCAAGGCAGTGCGTGTAATGATCCGGTCCTTGTGACGTAGCAGCTGTTCGAGGATCTGGAATTCGCGCTGAAGCAAATCGATCACCTTGCCGTCGCGGGTGACCCGCCGCGTCAACAGATCCATCGAAAGATCCCCGCATGTCAGAACTGTCTCCGCAGCTTTCGCGCCGTGCCGCCGTAGCAGGTTATCCAACCGGATCTGCAATTCAGAGAATGAGAAGGGCTTTCCGAGATAGTCATCCGCTCCAGCCTTGAGGCCGTTGACGCGCTCATCGGCGTGGGCGAGGGCCGACAGGATGATGATTGGCGTACTTTTCTGCGCGCCGCGAAGGGCGCGCAAGACCGACAGGCCGTCCAGTCCCGGCAGATTGCGATCCAGAATGATGGCGTCAAAATGCTCGCTTGTCGCCATGTGAAGCGCGTCGGGCCCTGTAGTCACCGATTCGACCGTGTACCCATCCTGGCGCAGACCTTTGACGACAAACTCCGCCGCGCTGGGATCGTCTTCGACAACGAGTATCCTGAAGGGCACGCGCTCGCTCCAATGCCGGCCAAACACCCGCAGAACACAACCAGCCGCGGAATTTGGCAAGTTTCAGCGACTGGCGGTCGTCGCGCGCCACCCCCTGATTTTCTAACCAGATACTCTATCAGCCGATGCGATCATCGAGCTCTCGAGCGATCAATATGCCCTTCGCTGTAGGCTGCCGTCACGCCCGATGAGCCGTCAGGAGGTCGAAATCATGACCTCTTGCGCGATTTTGCCTTCGCCGCTGCAGTGGCCGCTGCGGCCTCGTTCAGGCGCGCTCCGCCGAGAATGCCGGCCATCGAGTAGTTGCCCTCATGGCAGGCGTATTCGTAGAGAACGCCGTTCGTCGGCTTGAAGGCGTATTCGCCCGTCCATGTGGTCGCGTAGTGCTCCGGATCTTCGACCTTGAACTGATACAGCAGCTCGTCGCCCGCGATGCGTGTGAAGCGCTCGGTGACAACGCCCTTGGGTGAGAGCGGCGTTTGTGTGCGTGCTGTCTGGATCGGATTCACGTTACGGGTTTCGGAGACAAGCGTATCGCCATCCCACCACGCAACGCTGTCGCCAAGCCATGGCGTGATGACGTTAGGCTTGTGCGCGGCGCGAGCCTTCTCGGCCGAGGCGTAGATCGGGATGATGCGTGCGTCGTGAACCATCTCGACCAGAATGACGAGGTGATCGTCCGTCAGGTGGAATTCGTAATTGTTATTGTAGAGGCCATTCAACATCACCGGGCCACCGCCATCGCTTTGCGCGATCAGGCAGCGCTCGCGCAGCGGCAAATCTTCCGGGCCTTCGTAGGCGCCTTTGCCCGAGCGATACTCCACGCCTTCGCGGATCGGCTCAGCAAGGCTCTTGTTGCGGTTGATGAACGGGATTTTTCCGTCGGCGGGCTCGACGATGTAGGACGAGCGGGACTCTCCGCGAATGCTCGCGAGGCCGATGCCCGGGTCAGTCCAGAACGAGTTGTAGCCGGCCTGGCTGTTGCTGTCGGTCGGCGCACCGGCGTTCGGATCGCTCGGCGCGTTGGCGGCAGCAGCGCGCTCGATCGCGGCGGTGCGTAGACTTTCCGCTTCCGCTGTCGGAACGATGAGCTGCTTGAAGTTCTGCGGACGCTCGAGTCGTGTCGATGAGCCATTGGTCCAGACGCCATCGAAGCTCGGCTTGCCATTCGCGCCGCGCGTTGCTTCGGCAGCCGTCTGCGCCAATGCGGGAGCTGCAAGGCCCGCTACCAGAGCTGCAACACAGATCGATTTCGCCAGCATTCCCATGCCCATCTCCATTTTTTTCCTAGGGAAATGGTACAATGGGCCATCAGGCCGAGCAATCGCTCGGTAAATCAGGCGTTGCCGCGAAAGGCAGGTATAGCGAGCCGCATGTCGTGATTGGCAGATTTTGTGATCAACAAATCTGCGTGTTGTCGCGCCGGGACGATGTGCTCGCGCAGGTTCGGAAGGTTGATACCGGCCCATACTTGGCGAGCGAACACATCTGCTTCTGTTTCGGTCATGGTCCGGAAGCGAGCGTAGAAGGAACTCGGGTTTGTTTCGGCTTCACTCCAGAAGCTCATGAAGCGGCGCACGAACCAAGTCTCAAGGTCCTGCTCCTTGGCGTCGATGTAAATCAGCAGATCGAGGAAGGCCGAGGGATCACGCTGCTTGCCCGTCGGCGAGAGGCCGAGGCCCTCAACCAGCAGGATGTCCGGGCGATCGATCGTGCGGTCGAGATCGGCGGCGCGATCGTATGTGGTGTGAGAATAGCCGGGCGCACGCACAGCGCCCCAGCGCGCGCGTTGTAGGGTGCCGGAGAGCAGGTTGGCGTCGTAGCTTTCCGGATAGCCCTTGCGCAGAAGCAGGCCGCGCGCGGCCAGTTCCGAATTGGGAAGCAGGAAGCCGTCCGTTGAGACAGTCTCGATACGCATGGTCGAGCGCAGGTGGTCCGCGATGGAGGTGCAGAAAGTCGACTTGCCGGAAGCAACTGATCCTGTGACGCCGACAATCAGCGTTTCGCCCGGCGTCGCGCATTCCGCGAGCACATCGCCAATAAGCGCGGCGTCAGCTGCCTTGGGAAGGTTGCTTAGCAGGTCACTCAGTTCCGTGTAGATCTGCGGCGAGCGAAACTGGCGCGAAGAGAGCTGTGTTGCCGGCATGGCATCTGGCCTTTCATTGCGTGAGGTCAGCGTGACAGACTTCACCGCGTTACCGCAAGCGGGAAGGCGAGTACGCGTTGGTCAAATTGCTCATGAGGTACGCGCGGGAAGTGCTTAGCCCCTGTCCAAATGCATTCAGGGACTAAGCAAAGCGGCAAAGATCATAAGTAGAGACAGCTCTGCATCAGGTTCTGCGTGATACCTGAAATACCCTGTGCGCGCTGCGCTAACAGGGAGATCGTCATGAAGAAGTTCTGGGGCGCGGCATTGCCTGCGCTGGCGTTGATGGGCTGTCAGCCCGCTGCGGAAATTGTTGCTGCTCCCGAAGCGGCAGAGCCAAAAAAGGAGGAGCCTGCTTTCGTTGAAGGCCTCCCACGAGATCAGTGGCTCACGTTGACGTCGGCAATCCCGCTCAATCCGGATGGCGTAGTACGGGACGAGAAGCGCCGCCCCTACAGTTACGAATTACTTGGCAAGCCAGCGCCGGCTTTCTCGGCGACGCTGGTTGATGGATCGTCTGTCACCGAAGAAGTGTTTCGTGGAAAATGGACCATCGTCGATGTGTGGGGCATCTGGTGTGGCGACTGCCGCCGTGATGCACCGCTGGTGAAAACGCTCGCGGAAAAAGCCGAAGCTGATCCAGATATCGACTTCATTTCACTGCATACGCCAGCCAGTCGTACACGTGCAGCCGGTGCCTATGGCGCTTATGGATCGGTGCAGGCCTATTTCGACAAGGAAGGCGGCGGGTACAAGACGATCGTCGATCCGGATGCCTCGTTGCGCGAGGCCTTCAAGATCGTGTGGACGCCGTCCTATCTGCTGATCGGACCTGATCTGACGATCCAGGCTTTTCGCACTGACCTGAGCGTCGGCTCGGCAGAAGGCTTGGACAAGGTCATCGCTCAGGCGAAGGAGATCAAGTTGGCCTATGCATCTGTAGGTTCCAGCAAGGGCTCTCCGTAAGCGGGAATGCGCAGCGGCTCGGCCGATTGTTTCTTGCGCGGTTCGCGAAGAGACAGTCGGCTTAGCGCTGCATCACGCAAATCCAGCGCTGCCAGGTGCGGCGCAAAGATCTCGACGAAGCGGTAGGCAAAGGCGTGGAGCAGCGCGCCACGCTGGAACGCCACCTTTGTGATGGAAGCGTCGAACAGGCCCTTTGAGCCTTTCAGAACCTTCAAGTCGCTTGCGCCAAAGCCGCCCACCGCCATTTCTGACACGATGCCAACGCCTATCCCACGCTGCACGTAGAAGCGGATGACGTCCGCATCCATCGCAGTGAGTCGTACGTCTGGTTCAATTTGTCTGGCGCGGAAGGCGGCGTCGATCTGGCTTCGGCCAGAGAATTCCGGGCTGTAGGTGATCAACGGGTAAGCCGCGATATCCTCAAGCGTCGGGTTGTCCACGTTATGCAGCGGGTGATCTGCGGGAGCCACGACAACGTGGCGCCAGGAGAGGCAGGGGAATGTCAGAAGGTCGGAAAACTGATCCAGCGCCTCGGTAGCGATTGCGATGTCAGCCTCGCCGCGCAACACGCTTCCGGCGGCCTGCTTCGGTGTCACCTGGCGCAGCTCAAGCTGCACGTTCGGAAACTCCTGTGCGAATTTCAACACGACGTCGGGCAGGGCATAACGCGCTTGGTTGTGCGTGGTGGCGATCACAAGACGGCCACGGTCCTCGCTAGAGAACTCGCTTGCGAGGCGCTTGAGGTTTTCCGTCTCGGCCAGCACACGTTCAATCAGTTTTACCGCGCCTTCGCCCGCGCGGGTGAGGCCGGTCAGCCGCTTTCCTTTTCGTACGAAAATCTCGATCCCAAGCTCGATCTCGAGTTCGCGGATTTGCTTGCTGACGCCGGACTGGGACGTGTTCAAGGCCTGCGACGCCTCAGTCAGGTTGAGGTCGCTGCGCACGGCTTCGCGTACGTAACGGAGCTGCTGGAGGTTCATGGCGGTCCCTTGTTTGTGCCAAGAAAAACTAAATCGCCTTGGGTTCGATAGGAACGCGAATATGCTTATTCCTGCTGCTGTTTGCCTGTTTGCTGGCCTTAGAAAACCTGCATCGACTTTCAAACACGATCGATTAAGTAGGGATTGTGTGGCGGGCAATCAGCCCTTCGCATGGTGAGCGCCAGATCAGGGAGCTACGGATGACGACGACCAGCCTCAACCGCCCCCTCAGATTCTGCGTATCGCGAATGTGTTGTTCCAGCTGTTGATGCGCATCCGCACCGGCTGACGTCTTCACCACAAGCTTCTCATCACAGATCTCAAGGGTCGCGCCGTCATGAGCGCGAGCGGCGACCCGCATCCGAAAGCAACATTCATGTCTACGCATAGCGTTCGTTCTGACGCGACGTTCTCACCTTCCATCTATCGCAAATCGATCGCCGACATGTTCGGCGTGCTCGATGCCCGACAGCAGCGCGAGCTTGTTGAAAGCCTCGCCTTGCTGCCGCGGCATATCCATCAGCTCGCATCGAGCGGGCAAATCGCCGTGCCTGTGAAGTAACGGTCAAACCGAACAACAAGGAATTCACCGATGAAACGCAACAACGCCCTTCTGGGGCGAACGGCACTGCTCGCTCTGGGCGTGGCTATCTTCTCCTGGTCGGCATCAGCACAGACGCCTGAGCAGATCCACAAGCAGGCCATTGTGATCGATCCGCACGTCGACGTCGTGGCTACGTCCAAGGCCAAGCCAGGCGGCACGATCGACGCAGGCACGCAGATTGACATCGCGAAGCTTAGGAAGGGGCAGGTCGATGCAATCTTCCCATCCGTCTTCGTCGAGCAGAGCGTCCGCACACCGGAAGGCTATACAACTGCTCGCAAGGAAGCGGACGCCAAGCTGGCCGCTATCCTTGATATCGCGGCCAAGCATCCAGATGATGTGGTGATTGCGCGTTCGGCCGCTGATGTTGAGAAGGCTGCAGCGACCGGCAAGACAGCCATCGTCATCAGCTTCCTCAACGCTTATTCGCTCGGCAAGGATGCGACTGCGCTGAAGGCCTTCTACGACAAAGGCGTCCGCGTGTTTGGCCTCGTCCACGCTGGCAACAACGACTTTGCCGACTCATCCCGCCCGCATGCGCGCGACAAGGCAGGCGAAAACCACGGGCTCTCGACCGCTGGCAAGCAGGCGATCATTTTGGCAAATGACCTTGGCATACTTGTTGATGTCTCGCAGTTGACCACAGAAGGCTTCACCCAAGCCATCGCAGCCTCGCGCGCGCCCGTTATCGCGTCACATTCTGGCGTATCCGGGGTCGTGAAATCGGCCCGCAATCTGACCGATGCTGAACTCGACGCGATCAAGGCCAACAACGGCGTCGTCGCCATCGTCGCCTTCTCCAGCTACCTGAAGCAGCAGACACCCGAAGTCGAAGCAGCGGTTAAAGCCGTTCGCCAGAAGTACGGCGCTGTGAACGGCTATGAAGGGCTGACTCAGGCCCAGCGCGACGCCCTGGGCAAGGAGACGGCAGCTCTCCAGGTCCGCGCCTCGGTCGATGATCTAGTGAACAGCGTGGATTACGCCGTGAAGCGGATCGGCATCGACCACGTCGCCATCTCATCGGATTTCAACCATGGCGGCGGCGTGACCGGCTTTGAAGACGAGGGCGATGCTCCGAACGTCACCAAGGCTCTGATCACCAAGGGTTACAGCCAGGCCGACATCAACAAGCTCTGGGGCGGCAATGTGCTTCGCGTACTTCGCTCGGCTGAAGCGGCGAAGAAGAGGGATCTCGCCCAGAACTAGATACTGATCAGATTGTCTGGCGGTTCCTACCCGACGGACATGACTGCGGCGCCGGGAAGTGGGCCTTCCGGCGCCGCAATTCGTTTGTGCTGGGCTGTTCTGGCGCCGTCGCCGGATCATTGCCCGGATGACCGCAGCAATCCGGCGGTTTCAGGGAGCGTCTAGCCCGTATTTCTGAGCCCGGCTGCGACGCCATTGATCGCCAGAAGAATGCCCTCACGCGTCTCCTCCGTTTTGTCCCCTTTTCGGCGGCGCGCGATGAGTTCGATCTGCAGATGGTTCAGCGGATCGATGTAAGGCAGCCGCGATTTGATCGTAGCCGCAAGCTCGGGAGATTTCTCCAGCAACTCGGACTGCCCGGTGACATTCAAAATGGTGTCGTGGGTCAGCTGCCACTCAGCGGTGATCATATCGAACACTGTCTTCGCCAGCGCCTTGTCCTCGACAAGCCCCGCGTACCGTGCGGCGATCGACAGGTCTGACTTCACCATCACCATTTCCATGTTGCCCACGGCCGAGCGGAAGAACGGCCAAGCCTGATAGAGGTCTTTCAACGCTGCGGCATCGGCGCAGGATTCGCGAACGGCCGAGCCAAATCCGAACCAGCCAGGAACCATCGCGCGCGATTGCGCCCAGGAGAATACCCACGGGATTGCACGAAGGCCCTCGATGCTGCGGGTTGCCTGACGCGATGTAGGACGGCTGCCAATGTTCAACTCAGCGATCTCAGTGATCGGCGTCGCGTCGTAGAAATAATTCACAAAGTTCGGCGTCTCGAAAACGAGCTTACGGTAGGCGAGCATGGATGCCTGCGAAAGCTTGTCCATGATTTCGGATTGCTGGATCGTCGCGCTTGAACTCTGCCGGCGCGACAGCGAAGCCAGCACCACGCCCGCGGTAAGTGTTTCGAGACTCTGTCTGGCAAGTTCCGGGTCGCCGTACTTGTTGGCGATGACTTCGCCCTGTTCGGTTATGCGGATGCGGCCATTCACTGTGCCCTCAGGTTGCGCGAGCAGCGCCTCGAAGCTTGATCCGCCGCCTCGGCCCACAGCGCCGCCGCGACCGTGGAAGAGCTGTAGGCCCAAGCCCTGCCTTGTCACGACGTCATGGAGTTCGCGCGATGCCTTCTGCAGCTCCCAGATCGAGGTGAGATAGCTCCCGTCCTTGTTGGAATCCGAATAGCCAATCATCACCTCCTGCACGCCAGCGGGGCCGTGCAGGGCCTTGATCAGGGGAAGTGAAAGATAGCGCATCATCGTTTCACCGGAGGCCCGCAGATCGCCGATGGTTTCGAACAGCGGCTCGGCAAAAACGTCGGCTTTTGGCTGCGCACCCGGGCGGAAAAGCCCGACTTCCTTGAGCAGGATATAGACCTCTAGAAGATCCGACACCGCCGTCGTGTTCGAGATGATGTAGTTGCGTATCGCCGCCGGCCCGTGCCGTCGTTTCACATCGGCTGCGGCGGCCAGCGTCTTGAGCTCGCGCTGCGTTTCCTCGCTATACTGCGCGTAGGGCGAAGACAGCAGGCGACCGTGCGAAAGCTCGCGAACGAGCAGGCTACACCGCGCGACCTCATCAAGCTTCTCGTAGTCGTCGGCAACTCCCGCTGCCTTCAACAGCTCCGCCACCACGCGCCCGTGCACGGATGAATTCTGCCGCAGGTCCAGCGTCGCCAGATGGAAGCCGAAAACGTCCACGGCGCGAATGAGGTCGGTGAGAGGTCCGGCGCGGAACGCGCGCCCCTGATATTTCAGAAGTGACTGGTGGATTGTCTCAAGATCAATCTGCAACTCAGATGGCGATGCGTAAGCTTCGCCTTTCGCCATCGGGGCATTCGCCGGCTGCTCACCCGTCAAAACGTTCAACGTAGCCGCGATACGCGCATAAATCCCCGTCAATGTCCGACGATAAGGCTCATCAGCCCGTTGCAGCGAAGTATCGTTGGATCGATCGGAGAGCGCCTGCAACTCTGGTGTCACTTTGGTGAATCGCGACGAAAGCGATAGCTCCGCTCCCAGCGCATGGACCTCTCGCAAATAATGCCGAAGCGCTGCGCCAGACTGGCGTCCCAGCGCTTTGCGCATCATTTTGCCTTCGACATTTGGATTGCCGTCCCGATCGCCGCCAACCCAGCTTCCGGCGCGCAGAAAGCTTTTGAGACTGTCCGGCTCGCCCAGCACAGATTGCCAGTGCGCGTACAGCTTCGGAACAGCCGGCAGGAAGCTCTGTTCGAGAAATGAAACAGCGTTCTCGATTTCGTCATCCACCGCGATCCGAACATTGCGAAGCAGGCGCGTGCGCCACAGGATCGACACTTGCCGGCGCAGATCGACGCCAACCTGTGCGCGCTCGGCATCGTTGGCCGCCCGGTCCAGCATCTCCAGATCTGCCGCTATCGCATTCTGTCGATCCAGCACGCTCTTGCGTCGCGCCTCGCTCGGATGCGCCGTCAGTACTGGCGCTATCAGACCGTTTGCCAGCAACTCCAGCACGGCATCTCGCGTAACGCCCTGATCCTCCAGTGCGCGGATCGCCCCCGCCAATGTGTCGGACCGCGCATCGCCAGTACGGCTCCGCCTGCGCTGGACATGGTCCTCCGCCAGATTTGTAATCTGCAGGAATGCCGCAAACGAATGCACAAACCGGACAACCTCGGCCGCTCCCAGCCGGTTGAGATTGTCCGATAACGCTGCCGCCGTGTTGTCAGAATTCTCCCGATGATAAGCCACCGACGCCTGACGAATAGCCTCGATCTGCCGGAACACATCTTCGCCATCCTGTTCGCGGATCACGTCTCCCAGAACCGCCCCCAGCATACGGACGATTGCACGTTGATCCTTGGCTTCGGTTGTCATGAAGACCCTGATTGGCTGACTATGCTGGCTATCAACAGTCTAGGTAGCGCGGGAGGCTGGCGTATCAAACTCAGCCTTGTATGACGGAGCATCGATCCGTCCGCCAGGGCGCGAGAGCCATATGCCTGACCACCTCCGGGCGGTTTGGTGCATTAGGTCGATCAGCAACAGACCGCACTAGATAGTCAGTGAGCCCAATGCGTTTTATTCCCAATTCCATCGACAGTTCGCAACGTCGCCGGCCGGTTTCGCCCGCGGTTGCAGCCTGATGGCCGACAGGGGAGATCTGCCGACGGCGCAACGCCTGATCAAGGCCGATTGCGCGCCCGGACTGGCCGCAACGCGCATCGCTGAGTCATTGGTTCAGGGAAACGTGCTAGCCGTCATTTCGACAGACTATCGCGCCCGCGATGTTGCCGCTGCCCTGCAAGGGGCTGCGCCTGAGGCCGAGGCGATTTTCTTCCCGCCCAGCGATGCCTTGCCGGGCGACGCCCAGCCGCCAACGGCCTCCAATACCGGCCTGCGTCTAGCCGCCCTTCGCCAGATTCGGGAAACGCTCGCCGCCGGCGGCCGTGCACGCATAGCCGTCATCACGACAGCTGAAGCTGCCTCCGAACTCCTGCCTGATCCCAAGGTTTTCGAAAAGCCGCTCGCAGCATTCAATGTCGGTGATGCGCTGGAAACGTCGACGTTTCGCAAGACCGTCATGGCGCTCGGCTATTTCGAGGATGATCGCGTAGACGAACCGGCCGAGTTCGCCATTCGCGGCAAGGTTATCGACATCTTCCCAGCGGGCGCTTCAGCACCCGTGCGCATCGAGCTGGCGGACGGCGAGATCGTTCGCATTCGCGAGTTCGACTCTGTCTCGCAACGCGGCCTCGAAGAGCTGGACTTCGTCGAAATAGGTCCGGCGATGGAACTCGAACTGCCTGCCAAACCGAAAACGCTCTTCGACTATCTGCCTGGCGCCGCAATCGCTATCGACACCAACGCTCTGGACGAGCGCGCCAAGTACATGGCGCTTGTTAGCGATGCGGCCGAGCTCCTGCGTGGTCAGGCGGCCGGCAATAATCGCAGACTGGTCAAGAAGCCCGTTTGGGACGCCGCCCTTCGCGGACGCCAGATCATCCACCTGCCATCCGATGCGGACCAGCGTGTCGTCCGGCTAGCGTCGACGCCGAATTCCGTCCGCGCCATGACGGCCGAAATCGCAGGCGCATTCGCCGCCAAGTCCCGCGTGGTTGTGGCCGGCGGTGACCACGATCTACGCTTGATCAAGAAGCGCCTTGGCAAGGCTGCCGCAACCGGCGCGAAGGCGATCAAGCGCTGGACCGATGTAGCGAAAGGCGCGCGGGCCACCGTCATGCTGCTCGATATGCCCATCACACATGGCTGGCAGGAGCCGGGCAAGTTGGTGATTTCCGCGTCAGACGTGCTCGGCGCCAACGCAGGTCTCGCTGCGGCTGCGCCAGAAGCTCATAGCCAGCTGCTGGAAGTCGGCGACGTCTGTGCGGGCGACGTCGTAATCCACGAGGGCCATGGCATCGGGGTTGTGAAAGGTCTCGCTGGTTCTGGTAATGGCGGCAGCGTCAAGGGCGATGCAATCGAACTCGAATACGCGGGTGGCGCACGCCGCCTGATCCCGATCGAGGAGGCCGACCGCATCTGGCGATATGGCGCTGATCGCGACGCGGTCACGCTAGATGGTCTGGACGGCACAAGCTGGCGCAAACGCAGGCTGGTGATCGATCGCGCGATGGCGGAAGCCGCTCTCGATCTCACGCGTCAGGCCAAGGAAAACGGCAAGCGCCGCGCCATGAAGATCGAACCCGATCAAGCAGCCTACAAGCAGTTTGTCGCCGGATTCCCGTTCTCAGAAACGCCTGACCAGACGCGGGCAATCAACGCTGTGAAGAAGGATATGGCCAGCGGCAAGCCGATGGATCGTCTCGTCATCGGCGACGTCGGCTACGGCAAGACGGAAGTCGCCATGCGCGCCGCCGCCCTCGCAGCGCTCGCCGGCAGGCAGGTAGTAATCGCTGCGCCGACGACCGTCTTGGTTCGCCAGCATGTCGAGACGTTCCGCCAGAGGTTTGAGCGCGTGGGCATCAAGGTCGCCTCGCTCTCAAGGCTCGCCGATACGGCCGAACGTAAACGCGTAAAGGCCGGTCTGGCCGATGGATCAATTTCGATTGTCATCGGAACGGGGGCGGTCGCCGCGAAAGACGTGTCCTACGCAAATCTTGCGCTCGTGGTCATAGATGAAGAGCAGCGCTTCGGAGCAGCCGACAAGGCAACACTGCGCAATCTTGCTGTGAAAGGCCACCTTCTCAGTCTGACCGCTACGCCGATCCCGCGGACGCTGCAGAATGCCTTGCTTGGCCTCAAGCAGATGTCAGTCATAGCAACGCCGCCCGCGCGGCGTCAGCCTATCCGTACAATCGCGGGTGCGTTCGATCATGGCCGCGTTCGCACGGCCCTGATGCGGGAAAAGGAGCGTGGCGGGCAGAGTTTCGTTGTTGTTCCGCGGATTCAGGACATCGCGGCGCTTGCTGCAAAGATCGAGCAGTTGGCGCCGGAGCTAACCATGCTTCGCGCGCACGGCGATATGCCTGCCGGGGAGATCGACACCGCCATGGTTCGGTTTGCCGCCGGTCTGGATGACATCCTCCTGGCTACCAACATCATCGAAGCCGGCCTGGACGTGCCGCGCGCCAACACGATGATCGTCTGGCGATCCGATCGCTTTGGGCTCGCCCAACTCCATCAGCTGCGTGGAAGGGTCGGGCGGGGTAACCGCCGTGGCCAGATCTTGCTGACAACCGAACCAGGCGTCTCGCTGTCCGATGCCACGCGCAAGCGATTGCGTACGCTGGAATCGCTGGATCGTCTCGGCGCCGGGTTTGCCATCAGTGCGCGCGATCTCGATATTCGCGGCGCCGGCGATCTCGTGGGCGATGCCCAAAGCGGCCACATGAAGCTGATTGGCATCGACCTCTATCAGCATCTTCTTGAGCGGGCTGTACGCGAAGCGCGCGGCGAGACGCTGCAACGCTGGACGCCAGTCATCAATGCGGATGTAACGGGCCGCTTCCCGGCGGACTGGATTCCCGAAACCGACACGCGCCTGTCCCTTTACCTGCGCCTTGCCCGTCTCACATCGCGCACAGAATTGGATGCCTTCGAGGACGAACTGATCGACAGGTTCGGCGAGGAGCCACCCGAGGCAAGCACGCTGCTGCGCATGGCGAACCTGCGCGTGCTGGCGCGCCGGGCGGATATCGCGCGCATCGACGCCGGGCCGGAAGCGATCGCCTTCACCCCGCGTGGCAAGCTGGGCCGGAAAGCTGCCCAGGCCGGTCTACGCGAGAGCAACAACCGGTACCTACTGGTGAAGGCAATACCAACGCCACTCGGCCGGATTGCCCAGATCGAGAAGGTGCTGGCCAAGCTGATCGCCAAGCCTAAAGTACGTCGCTGAACTCTCGTCACGCGGCGAAGGTTAATCTCCGCCCAGCGCGTGTTGAGAGCATGTCGTCGAAGCAAGTGCTGGAGAACGTTTTCAGGTAGTACCGGACGATGCCGAACGGCTCGTCGGGTGCGTCATCAATAAATCTTCCGCGGATGGGAACCCGATTGCCATATCGGTCGTTGATTGAAACGGGTTTTTGAACGTCGCGGGGACGGTAGGGAAGGAAGTGGGTTTCTTGAGTGGAGCGTTACGCCTACCGGGTGATCGACGCCTTGTCGTCCGTCCAGGCGCTTTAAGCATCGTGCGAACGATTGCCGAATCTGCCGTGCTACTCACGGGGTTCGCGGAGACTACGGAGGAGTTCGCGCAATGATCGATGCGCGGACCCGCGCGGCGCATATTCTCGTTGTCGAAGACTCCGACGCGCAGGCGTTTGAGCTGTGCTCAGTGCTGGAGACCAACGGCTATCATGTGAGCCGGGTCGATTGCGCCGAGCGTGCGATGGATATGCTCAACCACGATGTGCCGGATCTGATTGTCGCCGACTATCAGCTACCGAGTATGGATGGTCGGGAGCTTACGCGTCAGCTGCGGATCAGCGAACGCACGCGGGCCGTTCCGATTGTTCTGATAAGCGGCGACGAGCGCATTGATGAGCGGGCAGGGCTCGAAAGCGGCGCCGATGTTTACGTCCAGAAATCGCATGATCTCCAGCCGCTGTTGTTGCGAATTGGCGCGCTACTGAGAAGGCGGCGGCACGGCAGAACTGAGCCTGGCGCGCACTTCCGCAGGGGCGAGCTGCTGGTGATCGATTCCAGCCTGACGAAGCGATTGCAGCTTCAGGCGTTGTTGCAAAAGGAAGGCTACCTGGTCACCGCCGTTCCGACATTGGAGGAGGGCGGGCGCTTCATGTCGGAAGCAATGGCAGATTGCGTTATCGTCAATCTGCTTGATGCAAAGTTCGATGGCATCCGCACTTGCGCAGAAATGGCGGGCCTGCGGGACGCTAGATTTTCGGGCAATGATGCCCGTCCGCCTTTCCTCATCGTCGGCTTGGGCGAGGACGGCTCGACGAAAGAAGGCCTGTGCAAGGCGGCATTTGCGGCTGGCGTGGATGATATTATTTCGTCCGTCGCCGATACCGAACTCTTCTGCCTCCGCCTCCGCGCACTCGTTCGCCGGCAGCTCATGATGGACGAGGCGCAGCGCCTCGATGATGAACGCTCATCCGCCCGCCAGGCGCTGGAGCAGTTCCGCATTCTCGTTGAGGGCGTGACTGACTATGCGCTCTACATGCTCGACCCGACCGGCAAGGTATCGACCTGGAATGCGGGGGCGGAACGCATCAAGGGCTATCAGGCCGACGAGATCATCGGCACACACGTCTCGCATTTCTATACCGAGGAGGATCGGCAGCGCGGCGAGGCCGATCGTGCGTTGCAGATTGCGCGGGAAGAGGGCCGTTATGAAACCGAGGCCCAGCGTGTCCGCAAGGACGGCACGCGCTTCTGGGCACATGTTGTCATCGATCCCATCTTCGCCGAGAACGGAACCTTGCGCGGCTACGCCAAGATCACGCGCGATATCACCGAACTGAAAGTCGCCACCGAGGAGCTGCAGGAGGCGCGCTCGGCCCTGATGCACGCCCAGAAGATGGAAGCGATCGGCCAGCTGACAGGCGGTATCGCGCACGACTTCAACAACATGCTCGCCGGCATCATTGGAGCGCTCAACCTGATCAAGCGTCGCATCGAAGCCCAGCGCTATGCCGACGCCAACAAGTTCATCGAGGCCGCGCAGACCGCAGCCAACCGCGCCGCCTCGCTCACCTCGCGCCTGCTTGCCTTCGGCCGGCGCCAGTCGCTCGATATCAAGCCTGTGGACGTCAACGCGTCGATCACGTCCATGCGCATCCTGCTTGATCGCACGATGGGCGAGAACGTCGCCATCGAAACCAGCTTCGATTCCAAAGAGCTATGGGCCTCAACCGATATCAGTCAGCTCGAATCCGCCATTCTCAATCTCGCCATCAACGCGCGCGACGCCATGCCCGAAGGCGGCTCGCTACGCATCGAGACGCGTAAAGCCAGCGGCGACGGCCACCTGATCTCCATTACTGTGCGCGACAACGGCACAGGCATGTCGCCCGAAGTTCTCGCCAACGTTTTCGAGCCGTTCTTCACGACCAAGCCGATCGGACAGGGGACTGGCCTCGGCCTTTCAATGGTGTACGGCTTCGTGAACCAGTCGGGCGGGCGCGTACAGATCGACAGCGAAGTCGGCAAGGGTACGTCGGTCACGTTGCTGTTGCCGCGTGGCTCACCCGAAGAGATCGTCGAACAGCTAGAGCCGCCACAAGTTGAACAGCATGGCGCCGGCAAGACGGTGCTGGTCGTGGAAGATGATCCGCAGGTTCGCATGCTGATCCTCGAAGTGCTGCGCGACCTGCGCTATCGCGCCATCGAAGCCAGCAATCCGGAACAGGCGCTTGCCATGCTTCGCAGTCATGCTCACGTCGATCTGATGGTCAGCGATGTTGGCCTCCCGGGCATGAATGGGCGCCAGCTGGCGGAGATCGCTCGCGGCAGCCGCCCCGATCTCAAGATCCTGTTCATGACCGGCTATGCCGCCGAAGCGTCTGTGCGCAGCGAGTTCCTTGAGCCGGGCATGGAGATGCTGTTGAAGCCGTTCCAGCTTGAAGGGCTCACAGCCAAGATCCGGGAAATGCTCTCCGCGGGCTATCCGAACACCAGAAGGTAAAAAGCCTCCAGCCGGTTCGGGCTGGAGGCTTTTGTCTATTCAGCCGGATGCATCGGCTGTGGCTGTGGTTCAGCCGGCGATACAGCCGCTTTGCGTTTCGCGCCCGGCAACCGTTCAGCCACCCAGCGCATCACCACGTAGAATACCGGGGTGAAGAGCAAGCCGAAGAACGTCACGCCCAGCATCCCGAAGAACACGGCCGTGCCGAGAGCCTGACGCATCTCCTGGCCAGGACCCGTCGCCAGCATCAGTGGCACGACACCGAAGATGAAAGCGAACGACGTCATGAGGATCGGACGCAGTCGCGTCTTGGCGGCTTCAATGGCGGCGTCGAAGCGGTTCTTGCCTCCTTCTTCCGCCTGACGGGCGAATTCCACGATCAGGATCGCGTTCTTCGACGCCAGCGCCACGAGCACCAACAAGCCGACCTGCGTCAGGATGTTGTTGTCGAAGCCGCGGATGTTCACGCCGATGATCGCAGCCAGAATACACATCGGAACGATGAGGATCACCGCGAGTGGCAATGTGAACGCTTCATACTGCGCAGCCAGCACGAGGAAGACGAGCACGACAGCCATCAGGAAGACGATCGGGCCGGTATTGCCCTGCGACTTCTCTTGCAGCGCCAGCTCGGTCCATTCGTAGTTGAAACCTTCCGGCAATTGCGACGCATAGCTTTCCATCGCCGCCAGCGCCGCGCCCGAGGAAATGCCGGGAGCAGGCGCCCCTTGGATCTCCGCGGCCGGGAACAGGTTGTAGCGAACCACGCGCACAGGGCCCGTATCGTCCTTCAACGTCGCTACGGACCCGAGCGGAACCATGTCGCCAGTTGTCGAGCGCACTTTCAGGTTGGCGATGTCAGAAACATCGTCGCGCAGCGTTGGCTCTGCCTGCGCCGTCACCCGGAAGGTGCGGCCCAGCATGTTGAAGTCGTTCACATAGGTCGAGCCGAGATAGGTGCCCATCGCGCCGAAGATTTCGGACGGTTCAACGCCCATCATCAACGCTTTTTCGCGATCGACTTCCGCCTTCACACGTGGGCTTCCGGTGTTGAAGCCGGGGAACACGCCGGTAACGGGTGAGCCTTGCTGGCTCGCCATGCCGACGATCTGGAACTGTGCCTGTTCAAGGGCTTGATAGCCTTTGCCAGACGTGTCCTGCAGCATCATCTTGAAGCCGCCGCCATTGCCCATGCCTTGCACCGCGGGCGGCGCAATCACGAAGATGCTGGCTTCCTCAATGGCCCCCATTGCCCCCATGATCTGTCCGGCCATCGCTTGCGCGTTGAGCGCGACGCCACGTTCCGCCCAAGGCTTCAAGCGGATGAACATGGTGCCCGCGTTGGACGAGTTGGTGAAGCTCGCGCCATCCATGCCGGCAAACGCCGCCACGTCCTGCACGCCTTCGGTCTGGGCCAGTTGGGCCGCCGCGCGTTTGATGACAGCGTCCGTCCGCTCAAGCGAGGCGCCAGGCGGAAGCTGAACGACGCCGATCAGGAAGCCCTGATCCTGGTCCGGGATGAAGCCCGTCGGCGTTGCCGTCATGCGCCAGCCGGTGAGGCCGAGCAGTACAGCATAGGCAACAAGCATGATCGCGGACATGCGGATCAGGCGGCCGGTAACGCGTCCATAGCGATCCGAAAGCCATTCGAAGCCCTGGTTGAACTTGTCAGCCGCCCATTGAAGCGGTGCGAAGATACCCCGCTTCTTGGTGTGGCCGGGTTCATGCGGCTTGAGCAGCATGGCCGCCATCGCCGGCGAGAGGGTCAGCGAGACTAGCAGCGAGACCGCAGCAGCCGTGGCGATGGCAACCGCGAACTGGCGGAAGAACACGCCCGGAATGCCAGGAACGAACGCTGCAGGCACAAACACCGCCAGCAGCACCAGGCCGATGGCGATAAGCGCGCCGGAGACCTCGTCCATCGTCTTGTAAGCCGCCTCCTTGGGCGACATGCCGAGCCGGATATTTCGTTCAACGTTCTCAACCACGACGATGGCGTCGTCGACCACGATGCCGACTGCCAGCACGAGGGCGAACAGCGACAGCGAGTTGATCGAGTAGCCCAGCAGAAGCTGGACGATGAATGTCGCCACCAACGCGATCGGGATCGCCACGATCGGAATGATCGCCGCGCGCCATGTCTGCAGGAAGACGACGACCACGATGACGACGAGGAAGATGGCTTCGATCAGCGTGTGCTCGACCGCCGACACCGACGCTTCCACGTATTCGGTCGGGTTGTACGGAATTTTCCATTCAACACCCGCCGGGAATTCCGGCTCGGCGGCTTTCACGGCCTCGATCACGGCATGCGACGCGTTGATGGCGTTCGCGCCCGGCGAGGGGGTGATGGCCATGGCGATACCGCGATCGCCGCCGAAATAGCCGCGGATCGAGTAATCCTGCGAGCCGAGTTCGATGCGCGCCACATCGCGCAGGAAAGTGACCTGGCCTTCGGTGGAGCGCTTGATAACGACCTTGCCGAACTCCTCGGCCGTCTTCAGGCGCCCTTCAACCTGTACCGGAAGCTCATTGGTCACGCCGCTGTCGAACGGCGGCGAGCCGATCGAGCCGCCGGCCGCCTGGATGTTCTGGGCGCGGAGGGCTGCGACGATCTCGGTGGCGGTAAGATCGCGGGCTGCGGCCTTGCCCGGATCAATCCAGACCCGCATCGAGTAGAGGCCGCCGCCGAATATCTGAACGCCGCCGACGCCCTGGATGCGGAGCAGGCGGTCTTTCAGTGACGAGTTGGCGAAGTTGCCAATCATGTCGATGTCGGCATTTTCGGATTTGGACGTCAGCGCGACGAGCAGCAGGAAGCCGGTGTCCTGCTTCAGAACCTGCACGCCCCCCTGTCTCACCTGATCGGGCAATCTTGGTTCAGCCAGTGCGACGCGGTTCTGCACCAGAACCTGCGCCGTATCGAGATTGGTGCCCGGCTTGAACGTCACCGTGATCTGCGCCGTCCCGTTGGAGGACGACGACGTGATGTAGAGCATGTTCTCTACGCCGTTGATCTCCTGCTCAATGGGCGCCGCAACTGTCTCTGCGACCGTCTCTGCAGACGCGCCAGGATAGCCGGCCATCACCATCACCGATGGCGGGGCGATGTCCGGGTACTGGGCGAGCGGAAGGTTCGGGAAGGCGAACAGACCCAGAAGGGTGATGAACACCGAGATGACGCCCGCGAAGATCGGGCGATCGATGAAGAAGCGTGAGAAACGCATGTGGCTGTGCCTGTGCTGCGGGCCTCTATGGGAGGGGCCCGTCTTGTTTTTCTGTCTGCGAGTTCGCGCCGCTATTGCGGTCGCGCTATTCCTGCTTGGGAGCCGTCGTCTCGGTCAGCTCGGCCGTTTGCGTGATGGTGGTGACTTTCGCCTCCACCGCCGCGCCCGGCATGGCGCGCTGGATGCCGTTGACGATCACCTTGTCCGATTCAGCAAGACCGCCACGGACAACGCGCAGGCCGTCTACGAGCGGACCAGTCTGCAGCGGCTTCACGTCGACCGTGCCATTGGCGCCGACGACGTAGGCAACCTTGTTGGCGCCCTGTGCAACGACCGCCGTTTCGGGGATCATCAGGGCGGCATACTCAGCCGAACCTTCAACGCGTGCATGGCCGAACATGCCCGGCTTCAGGAAGCCATCCTTGTTCTTTACCAGCGCCCGCATGCGGACCGCGCCCGAGCCGTTGTTGATAGCGTTGTCGGAGAAGTCGACAATACCGTCCCAGCGATACTCGTTCTCGTCCTGCAGCCGGATCTCGACCTTGCCGCCATTCTTCTGCGCTTCACGCTGATACTTCAGGAGCTGGGCTTCCGAGGCGTCGAACGAGAAGTACACATCATCAGTGGCCACGATCGTGGTCAGCACGTCAGCAGCCGATGTGCCGCCGGCAATCACGTTGCCGGCGTCGACGCGGCGATCTGAAACCGTGCCTGAAACCGGGGCGACAACGCGGGTGAACTCGACATCAAGGCGACGGGCGCGGAGGGTGGCGTCGGCCACGTCCAGGTTCGCACGGCGCTGATCGTAGTCCTGCCGCGAGATGGCCTGTTCCTTCATCAGCACTTCAGCTCGCTCGAAAGCCTTGCGGGCGACCGAAGCGTCCGCCTCAGCCGAAGCCAGCGCTGCTTGTGCAGGGCGGGCGTCGAGTGTGAACAGCAATTGACCCTTGTTGACGTGTTGCCCGTCCTTGAAGTGTACCCCCTGGATAAATCCGCCTGCACGGGCGCGGACATCGACGTGCTGGGAGGCTTCAAATCGCCCGACAAAGTCGTCCCAGTCGGTTACGTTCTGCTTCAGTGGCGTGGCGACCGAGACTTGCGGCGTGGGCATGCCCGCCGCTTCAGTTGGCTTCTGGCCGCAAGCGGTGAGTGCCGTAGAGGCAACCAATGCTGCCAGCAAGGTTTTGGCGTTGTTCTGCATGTTAGACCCCGGGGAGGAGGACGGCGCCCACTTTGGGCTGTTTGTTCTTTGTTGCCCTGTTAAATTGGTACGCCCGGCACTATGTCAACACCTGTTGACAAAACTTTTCGTGCACTGCAACAAAGGTTCTCGATGACGGCTCTTCAGGCCCTGGCGGCCCGCAAACGAAACGCTATCAACACCCGCGCCGCCCTGCTGGCCGCGGCGATGGAGCGTTTTACGCGCGAGGGCTATGACAGCGTCAGCCTCCGTGAAATCGCATCCGATGTCGGGGTCGATGTGTCCCTGGTCTCCCGCTATTTCGGCGGCAAGGACGAGCTGTTTGCGGACGTTCTGGCGGCTTGCCCGTCGAGTACGGATATCTTTGAGGGTGACGTCGCCACCTTTGGCGAGCGCCTGGCTACCAAGCTCGTTGATGATGCGGCCGAGGATGAAGACCTCACCTGCCTGCTGATCATCCTGCGTTCGGCTTCGTCGCCGAAAGCGCGTGAGGCCATCCGCAAGTCGGGCGAAGAACGCTTCTTCGGCCCGATCGAGGAATGGCTGGGTGGTCCGGATTCGAAAGTCCGCGCCCGCCTGATCGCCGACATTGTCATGGGCGTGATGATCGACCGCGTGATTTCGGACAACTTCGAGCTCGGCGTGGAAGAGCGCAAGCGATTCCGCGATCGGCTCGTGCGTGTGATCCAGGGCGCAATCGAGATCTGATCTAGGCGCCTGCTTGCCGCGTCTTGGCGAGCAGGATGCCTCCCGCCATCGCGTCGGATACAGGTTCTGTTAGCCGTTCAGCTGTTGCAGGCGGTATGTGCGGCTTGAGGAACTCGACCAGGCCGCCCACCAGCGCGACGCGCCGCGCGCCACGAGCCAGCACAGCTTCGACAAGTCCAGCGATGTGGACGGCCGCATCCCGAAGAAGGTTGATTGCGGCAGGCTCGCCAGAGGTCGCATGTTTGATGACGATCGCCGCGAACGCTGCGTAGTCGGTGGCGCTCGCCGTTTCTGACCATCGGATCACCACCGCCGGATCGGACTGGAAGCGCTCAAGGATCTCGTTTGCAAAGGCCGTCGCACTGGTGCGGCCGTCCAGCGTGCGCAGGGCGTAGCGGATTGCATTCAGGCCGATATGCGCGCCACTGCCTTCGTCGGAAACCGGAAAGCCATAGCCGCCGACGCGGATTGTGGTCTTGTCATAAGTGATGCCGATGCTGCCGGTGCCGCACACCACGATCCCGCCATCGCCGCCACTGAATGCGCCAAGGTAGGCGAGATACCCGTCGCCCTCGAACCAGGCTGCCGCGAACGGATGCTTCCAGGCTTCGAGTGCGGCGCGCGCGCCGAGTTGTCCTGTGCCGGCGAGGCCGATGCCTGCATATGTTTGCGCCATCGCATCTTCGTCGAGCCCGGCTTCGGTCAGCGCCTGCCGTGTCGCAGCCATGATTGATTCACGCGCCGTTTCAAAACCGAAGCGCATGCTGGCAGGCCCAGAGAGCCCACGGCCCAGTACTTTCCCGTCGGCTGTTTCGAGCCGGGCCCGGCAACGCGTTCCGCCGCCGTCGACGCCGAGATAGTAGGTTGCCGTCATGGCCCCTTGTCTATCGCGATTTGCCTGCCATTCAATCACACGACGCAATGCGTCAGCAGTCGCCGAGGACGTGATGGGAACCGAGGATATCAGTGCGCGCTATCTGGACCTCGACCTGTGGGGCACGGAACAGGGCGTTCGCGCCTTGCACGAAGGGCAGGTCGAAGCGGTTGCCGCCGTAGGGCCGGCAATCCCTGCGATCGCTGCAGCGGTAGATGCAGCCGTGCCGGGGCTCAAACGCGGTGGCCGATTGATCTATGTGGGCGCCGGAACATCCGCGCGTATCGGCGTGCAGGATGGGGCGGAGCTGTTTCCGACGTTCAGCTGGCCCAGGGAGCAGGTGGCATTCGCGATTGCAGGCGGCGAGGGCGCTCTATTGCAAGCTGTCGAGAATGCCGAGGACTCCGCCAATGACGGCGTGGCGCGAATGATTACGCTTAATGTCGGCCCCAATGACGTCGTCATCGGCATCGCTGCAAGCGGCAATACGCCTTACACGGTTGCCGCCGTGAAAGAAGCGCGGGCGCGGGGCGCAGTGACGATCGGCGTCGCCAACAATTCAGCGCAACTGTTATCCGTCAGTCAGCACCCGATCCTGGTTGAAACAGGGGCGGAGGCTGTGGCGGGCTCGACGCGCATGAAAGCAGGCACGGCGCAGAAGATCGTTCTCAACCTGCTTTCCACAATGGTCATGGTGCGCCTGGGCAAGGTCTATCGCGGCCTGATGGTTCATATGCGCCCCACCAACGCCAAGCTCCGCAATCGTGCAGCGCAGATGGTCGTGACAATTGTTGGCTGCGATCAGCAAACCGCAAACGACGCGATGGCGCGGGCGGACGGTAATGTGAAGTTGGCCGTGTTGCTGGCCAGCGGAGCGGACATGGCGTTGGCGACATCGGCGCTAGCCAGGCACGATGGCAATCTGCGCTTTGCTTTGGCAGAGATCACGCCGCGTCAGTGAACTTGACGCCCACTGATCCATGTCGCGCTTGCGCGCATGTCATCATCAAGCAAGACGAGGTCCGCGCGGTGGCCCTGCGCGATCCTCCCACGCTCGCTATCGATGCCGAGGAAAGTCGCCGGCGTGAGACTGGCCATGCGCAGCGCTTCGCCCGGTGACGCCTCAAGCAGTTTCACGGCGTTCCTGACTGCCCCGGACATTTCAAGATGGGCGCCGGCCAGCGTGCCTGTACCTGTCCGTAGTGCGCCATCCTGAACGGAGATCGCTTCGCCGAACAACGACATCGAGGCAGTCTCCGAACCCACAGTCGCCATGGCGTCGGTGACGAGGATCATCTTGTCCGCAGTCTTGGCAGCAAAAGCTGCTTTTGCTGAGACCGGGTGAACATGGATGCCGTCGAGGATGAGCCCCGTCCATGCCTTGCGGCTTGCCAGTGCAGCGCCCACCGCGCCGGGGTTACGTCCTTCCAGCGGAGGCATGGCGTTGAACAGATGGGTGAAGCCGGACGCGCCCGCCGCGAGCGCGGCTTCGACCATCTCCGTCGATGCTGCCGTGTGGCCGAGGCTGACCCGCACTCCGGCATCCACCAAAGCTCTGATTGAGTCAGGTCCGACCTGTTCGGGCGCAACTGTCACCATGAGCGGGAACGAACACTTGGACGTCAGAAGGCGCAAATCCTCCTGGCCAAGCTCCCGCAGGAATTCTGCCGGGTGCACGCCGCGTCGGGGCGCGGATAACCAAGGTCCCTCAAGGTGCAGTCCCAGCACCCCCTCGACGCCCGCCACGATTGCATCGCCGACAGCCTTGATCGCTGCCTCCACCTTGCCGGGTTCGTCAGAAATCAGCGTGGCCATGAAGCCGGTCACGCCGAACTGTCGATGTGCCGCCGCGATTATCGCCAGCGTCGCGACCGTCGGCGCATCGTTGAACAGCACACCACCGCCGCCATTCACCTGAATATCAATGAAGCCCGGAGCCAACAGCCCCTTCAGCTTCACCGCATCCGCCGCGACGCCGTGAGCGACTTCGACAATCCGCCCGCCATCAATCCGCACCGTGGCGTTTTCGAGCATACCGTCGCCCGTGAAGAGTCGCGTGGGAGCAAGCGCCAGCATCAGCGTGTCTCAGTTACTTTGGTCAGCATGGGTGGATGATCGGGCGACCGACCGCGCGCAAGCGTCCGCCCAATTCGCGCAGCACCGGACCGGCTCGCTCCACAAGGCGCGCCGCCATGGCTGGCGTCTCACGCGCCTCTGTCTCCATCTGCGTCTGCATCTCGCCCATCCAGCGACTCCAGCCTGTAGCAGATATGGGTGACTCGCGGCGAAAGATGAGCCTTTTTCCGCACAGGGAAGGGTGTCTCGATCGCTATCGGACTCGTCACACAGCCGTGTTCGCATCAGCGCGTCTGATTATTGACACCGTAAAAAATAAAATAGACAGTGTCTAATACGACTGCAGGGTGACGGATATGACAGTGCGTTCTGGATGGTTACTGGCGGCAGGCCTCCTGGCGTTTGCGCCAGCTGCGTGCTCACCAGCCGCAGAGCCCAAGGCAGAGGCCGCAAAATCCCAAGCCATCGCCCCCATTGAGGTTGAACTTTATCGCATCGAGCAGCGCGAGCAAGATGGTGTTCTCCGCACCAGCGGCCTCGTCGCCTACAAAAGTGAAACGCTGCTGTCCTTCGGCGCGCCCGGCATGGTCGAATCCCTGATGGTCGACAAAGGCTCGCGCGTTTATGCGGGCCAGGTCCTCGCCACGCTTCGCCGCACGACCGTTGGCGCAGACCCCGCAGAATCCGAAATCGTCCGCCAGACCGCGCAGCAGACTTTCGATCGCGTCAGCCGCCTCCACGCCGCCGGCGCCGCATCGCAAGCAGATCTCGACAATGCCCGCCTCGCGCTTGAACGCGCCCGCGAGATCGTCTCCATCGTCTCGCCCGCTTCCGGCGTCGTCCTCCGCCGCGATGTCGAACGCGGCCAGATGCTGACCACCGGCCAGTCTGTCCTGCAGATCGGCGAAGACCGCACAGGGGTCATCGTCCGCGCGCAGCTTTCGTCCGTGGATGTTGCGCACGTCAAAACCGGCGACACGGCCACAATCACCATTCCGGGCCGCGAACCACGCACCGGCAAGGTCTCGCAGATCTCGCCCAAGATGGCCGCCAACATGGGTTCGTTCGAAGTCGAAGTTCGTCTCGATGATCCCAAGGATCTCAAGAGCGGCGAAGTGGCCGAGGTGCGCATCGCTTCCAAGCCCAACGCCGGGCAAGCCTCTCGTGCTTCATATCTGATCCCGGCCATCTCGCTCATCGACGCCCGCGCGGACCAGGGCATGGTCTATGTTGTCGACAAGGCAGGCAAGGCCACCCGCCGCGCCATCCAGACCGAGGGTGTCACGGATGCCGGCGTCGTCGTCATCGGCGGCCTGGAGCCCGGCGAGGCTATCATCACGCGCGGCGCCTCCATGGTCCGCGACGGCGACACCGTCAAATTCCGTCAGGAATAGACCATGCAGGCGATCACCCGCTTCTTCATCGAGCGCTGGCAGTTCACGCTTGTTCTGTTCGGCATGCTCTTCATGCTGGGCCTCGCCTCGGTTCAGGCAATCCCGAAATCCGAAGACCCGATCGTCCAGTTCGCCGGCGTCGGCGTGGTCGTCGTCCTGCCGGGCGCGGATGCCGAACAGATGGAGCGCGTCGTCGCCATCCCGATCGAGACGGCGCTCAACGGCCTCGAATATGTCGACACGATATCCTCGACCAGCGGCGCAGGTCTCGCCTCGATCAGCGTTCAGTTCGAATACGGCACCGACCCCGAGAAGAAATACGATGAGGTCGTCCGCGAACTGAACGTCCTCCGCCCAACGCTTCCTGCCGGCATCACGCTTATCCGCGCCGACCGCGCCAACCCCGCTCAGACCAGCATCGTCCAGATGGCGCTGGTTTCCGAAACTGCCCCCATCCGCCAGATGGAAGCCTACGCCCGCGAGCTGCGCGATGCCATCGAGCGCGCCGACGGCGTGCAGCAGGCCGAAATCTGGGGCGTTCCCTCCGCCGAGGTCCGCGTTACCGTCGATCTCGACAAGCTCGCCGCCTATCAAATGCCCCTCGGCTCCGTCACCGAGGCGCTTGAGCGGGAAGGGGCTGACCTCCCCATCGGCTCCGTCGAAAGCAGCGGCCGTCGTTTCAACGTTGAAGCCACCGGTCCCTTCGACAGCGTGGAGGAGATCCGCTCCGTCGTCCTGCGCAGCGCCAACGGCGTTGTGGTAAAGGTCGGCGACATCGCCTCGGTCGAATGGACCAATGACGAGCAGACCCACATCACGCGTTACAACGGCCAGCGCGCTCTCTTTGTCACCGCCAGAGCAAAGCTTGGCGCCACCATCTTCACTGTCATGGATGGCTTGAAGGCCCGCGTCGATGCGTTCGAGCCGCGCCTGCCGCCAGAAATCAAGCTGGAACGCGGCTTCGATCAGTCCGAAACCGTCGCCCACCGCCTGTCATCTCTGGCGCGCGACTTCGGCATCGCTATCGCGCTGGTCCTGCTTACGCTGCTGCCGCTCGGCTTCCGCGCTTCGCTCATCGTCATGGTGTCGATCCCGTTTTCCTTCGCGATCGGCATCACCATCCTCAACATCCTCGGCTACTCGCTCAACCAGCTCTCGATTGCCGGCTTCGTGCTCGCGCTCGGCCTGCTGGTCGACGACAGCATCGTCGTCACCGAGAACATTGCGCGCCACCTGCGCAGCGGCCTCTCGCCACGCGACTCCGCGCTCGAAGGCGTCAAGGAGATCAACGTCGCCGTCCTCGGCTGTACGGCGGCGCTCCTGCTGGCCTTCGTGCCGCTCCTGAACCTGCCGGAAGCGGCCGGTGACTTCACGCGCTCGCTGCCGATGGCCGTGGTCTGCACCATCGCCGCCTCGCTTTTCGTGGCGCTCAGCGTGATTCCGTTCCTCGCCAGCCGGCTGTTGCCGCGCAAGGACCATGGCAACGTCTTCCTCGATGTGCTGATGGGCGGCATCCACGCCATCTATCGCCCGATCCTGCATATCGCGCTGTCATTCCCGCGCATCACCATCGCTATCGGCCTCGCGCTCTTCGCCGCCACGCTGACCTTGGTGCCCAAGCTTGGCTTCAGCCTGTTCCCGGAAAACGACAGCCCATACTTCCTGCTCCGCGTCGAACTCCCGCAGGGCGTGTCGGTCTCAGAGACTGACCGCGCCGTGCAGTTCGCCGACAACGTGCTGTCCAAGCACGAAAACATCTCGTGGCGTTTCTCGAACGCAGGCCGCGGCAACCCGCGCGTCTATTACAACGAGCAACCGTCGGAGACGCAGTCGAACATCGGCGACATCTACGCCCGCTTCGATCACTGGGAAGCTGAACACGGCCACGCCGAACTCGAAGCCATCCGCAAGGAACTCGCCGCTTTTCCGGGTGCGCGTTTCAACGTGAAGCGCTTCCTGAATGGCCCACCAATCGAAGCGCCCATCGCTGTCCGCATCCGCGGCGCGGACATCAACGTGCTTACTGATCTTGCCGCCCAGGTCGAACGCCTCGTCGCCGAGACAGATGGCACGCGCAACGTCCGTAACCCGCTGGGCGAGAAGCTGCTCGATCTCAACCTCAACATCGACACGGAAGTGGCCGCGCTCCGTGGCGTGCCAGCCGGCGCCATCGACCAGACGCTCCGTATCGCCATCGGCGGCGCACGCGTGGCGACCTTCCGCGATCCGGTGGGCGACAGCTATCCGATCGTCGTCCGTGCGCCACGCGCCGAGCGCATGAGCATCGAAGATGTCAGCAAGCTCTATATCTGGACCGGCTCGGGCGCCGCCGCACCAATTTCGGAGTTCGCCAAGCCCTCACTCGTCGCCGGTCCCTCGCGCATCAGCCGTTACGAACGCGAGCGTACAGTCACGATCAGCGCCTTCACCCAGCCCGGTCGTCTTGCAGGTGATGTGACGCGCGCTGTTGCTGCCAAGCTCGCGCCGCTTACGTTGCCGCCTGGCTACTCCATCATGTATGGCGGCGAAGCGGAGGCTCAGTCGAGAAGCTTCGGCGGCTTCGGTCCTGCTATCATCATCGCGATGTTCGGCATCCTTGCCGTTCTGCTGCTTGAATTCGGTTCGTTCTCCAGCGCAGCTGTCGTCGCCTTCGTCATCCCGTTCGGCATCATGGGCGGCCTGATCGCGTTGTTCATCGGCAAGGAGTCGCTGTCCTACACGTCGATCATCGGCTTCATCGCGCTCATCGGCATCGAGATCAAAAACTCGATCCTGCTGGTGGAGTTCGCCAATCAGGAACGCGAGCGAGGAACACCCTTGCGAGAAGCCATCGAGAAGGCCGGCGAAGTGCGCTTCCTGCCCGTCCTGCTCACCTCCATGACGGCCATCGGCGGCATGATCCCGCTGGTGATGGAACGCTCGCCGCTCTATTCGCCGCTCGCCATGGTCATCATCGGCGGCCTGATCACCTCGACCCTTCTGGCCCGTATCGTCACCCCGCCGCTCTACCTGCTGCTGGCGCCGGGCGAGAAAAAGAAGAAGCCGCGCCGTCGCTTCTTTGGCGGCAAGGGCAAGCCCGATCCGGTCGTAACACCGGCGGAATAGACGGGCTCTGGTGAGTAAAGGCAGGGGGCGCTACACATTCGTATGCGCCAACCCCTGACTCGCCACCCGTCGACCGGATCGCCTGCAACCACGGTCGAAGCCGAGATAAAGCGCAGCGCTGACAAGCTGTCGCTGCATTACTTCGTGACGGGCGACATTGATAAGCTGGTGCTTCCCGAGCTCAGCAATCCGACCCGGGCAGACGAGCTGTGGAAGCATAGCTGCTTTGAGGCTTTCATCATGCCGGAACAGGGCGGCGGATACACCGAATTCAACCTGTCGCCCTCGGGCCAGTGGGCAGCTTACCACTTCAAGGCCCACCGCTCAGGCATGACCAATATCGCCGAAGCGTCCGATCCCGGGGTGGGCACGCGCGGTATTGGCGACCGCTTTGAGTTGCGCGCCGCCTTCGATATCAGCCGCATCCCAAATCTGGGCGGCGACTGGAAGGTCGGCCTGTCCGTGATTCTCGAAGCCGCCGATGGCGTGCGATCCTACTGGGCGATCCGGCATCCGGAAAACAAGCTGGATTTCCACCATCTGGATTGCTTTGCCATGCAACTTCCTTCAGCAGGGTGAGCCATGAAATTCGGCATCGACCGCCTTCTCGCTGACCCTGCCCTCCGTGCGCCTCTCAAGGGCAAACGCGTCTCGCTCGTCGCGCACCCGGCCTCAGTTACGCGCGATCTCACGCACACCCTCGATGCGCTCGCCGCCACCGGCGACATCAAGCTCAGCTCCGCCTTCGGCCCGCAACACGGCATGCGCGGCGACAAGCAGGACAACATGGTCGAGAGCCCGGATTTCGACGATCCGATCCTCGGCATCCCGGTCTTCAGCCTCTACGGCGAACAGCGCCGCCCCACCGGCCAGCAGATGGGCACCTTCGACGTCGTGCTGATCGACCTGCAGGATCTCGGCTGCCGCATCTACACCTTCATCACCACGCTGCTCTACGTCCTCGAAGCCGCCGCGAAAGAGGGCAAGTCCGTCTGGGTGCTCGACCGCCCGAACCCCGCCGGCCGTCCCATCGAGGGTCTCACCCTCCGCACCGGCTGGGAAAGCTTCGTCGGCGCGGGTCCCATGCCCATGCGCCACGGCATGACCCTCGGCGAACTCGGCCACTGGTTCATCGACCACTACAAGCTCGACGTCGATTACCGCGTCATCGAGATGGAAGGCTACCAGCCCGACGCCGCCCCCGGCCACGGCTGGCCTCTTTACGAGCGCACCTGGATCAACCCCAGCCCCAACGCGCCCAACCTCTGGATGGCCCGCGCCTATGCCGGCAC